>Ga0315542_1001961_pt1 | contig 12759 bp, 10 predicted proteins | sample SalMarSW160120MG_FD_202541 | JGI IMG/M metagenome (GOLD analysis project Ga0315542, IMG submission 202541) | Salt marsh sediment microbial communities from the Plum Island Ecosystem LTER, Massachusetts, United States - Salt Marsh Sediment SW1601-20 ... | reverse complement strand
GAGCGCTCTGTGTTTGTAGACTTTGTTCATGAAACACCTCCTTGGCGATTCCGGCTGCCCCCTGGTGATTTCTCTAAGTATACAGGAAATTTGGCAGGTTGATCTGAGTCTATGTCATCTTAAAACGAAAACGCCCCCGGAGAAAGGGGGCGCTGCTTTAAGGTCTGTTTATCGTTTAGAGTTTTACGATGCACTCGACCGGGCAAACATCCACGCATTGCGGGCTATCATTATAGCCTTCGCATTCCACGCACACGTTGGGGTCGATCACGTAGATCGTATCGCTTTCGCTGATCGCCTCGACCGGGCAATCAGGTTCACATGCGCCGCATGAGATGCATTCTTCAGTAATTGACATTGCCATGAGATTTCTCCTTCAAAAAGTGATTCATTTAATTGAAAAGGCAATTGGTTGCAGAATTTAACTACCCTAGGATAACATTTCATCTCTGCCCATGGAGGCGACAAATGTAATCCTTGCAATCATCGAATGTCACGTTTATCACGAACGTATGTGATCCGGGCACTGGGTAGCTAAATGAAAGATGGCCGCCTCTGGGGTAGCCGAAGGCACTGCCTTCGGCTACCCCGGAAGCGACAACCGGTTTATTTGGCCGACCGGAAATTGGATGTTGACAAAGTACGCCCTTGTTTTTATGATACAGCCCAGTTAGACGAGATTTAAATAAAATCCGCTTGGAAAAGGTTGAGATGATGATTGATCGAGATTGGAATCTGTCACTGACGGTGGATCAGGTGCTCAGGGGACAGGGTGCTGATCCGGAAAAGATCCGCGCTCGCCGGCCTGCCCTGGTCGAAACCGCTGAGTGGGCGCTGCGGGAAGGCCTGCCGCTGCTCGAGCCGGCAGTTGTGATCCGCGAGCTGGTGGTGCAATCACTGCGCCATGAGCAGTTGCTGCTTGAAGAAGGTGGCAGGTTGAGCGGATCTCTGATTGCCCAGCATTTGGGGGGTGCCAGCCGGGTGGCAGTGATGGTTTGTACCATCGGCAGCCAGTTGGAGGCCATCTCCGGGGAGATGATGGCGACAGACCCGCTGCTTTCGCTTGGCCTGGAGGGCGTTGGCACCGCGGCCGTGGAATTGTTAGCCACTGAAGTTATCAGCCGCCTGGAAGCGGCTGCGCATGCCGATGGGCTGCAGTCTTCTATCCCGCTCAGCCCGGGGATGATCAATTGGACGGTAGAGGTAGGCCAAACTGAGATATTTGCCCTCGTAGACGCCGGGCAGATCGGTGTCCGCCTGAATGGCAGCAGCATGATGGTGCCGCGTATGTCTCTCTCCCAGGTTTTAGGCTTTGGCCTGGAGATGAATCTCAAAGGTCGCAGTTGCGATTATTGCAATTTGAACCAAACCTGCCGCTACCAGGATCATTATGCCCCGGCAAATCCCGCCTGAGCGCCTGGGCATGGATTCATAGAGGGAGCGGCTCTTATTCTTGTTCCTGGATTACCAGCACTGCCGCGCCGGTAAAATCTCCGGCGCGGAGTTCATTTAATGCATCATTGGCCTGCTCTAGGGGGAATTTATGCACTTCGGTTTTTACCGGCACCTGGGGCGCGATTTTCAGGAACTCCTCGCCATCCCTACGAGTCAGGTTAGCTACCGAGCGGATAATCCGCTCTTCCCACAATAAATTATAGGGGAAAGAGGGGATATCGCTCATATGAATCCCGCCGCTGACTACCACGCCACCTTTGGCGGTGGCTTTCAGAGCTTCCACCATCAGGGAGCCCACCGGGGCGAAGATCAGGGCTGCATCCAACTCCTCCGGCGGCAGCTCCATCGAACTCCCCACCCACACCGCTCCCAGGCGTTTGGCGAATTCCTGTGACTCCTGGTCTCCCGGCCGGGTGAAGGCGTAGATTTCCTTTCCCTGGTACTCGGCCACCTGGGCGATGATATGCGCCGCGGCGCCAAAACCGTAGATCCCCAGGCGTTTGACGTGCTCGCCTGCCAGTCGGTACGTTCGATAGCCGATCAATCCGGCGCACAGCAGCGGGGCCACATCCATGTCGCCGTAATTTTCCGGCAGGTGGAAACTGTATTTCTCGTAAGCCACCGTGTATTCCGCGTAACCGCCGTCCATGGTGTAACCGGTGAACAGCGGGTTGTCACACAGGTTTTCTTGATCGCGCTGGCAGTAGCGGCAGGTACCATCCGTATAACCCAGCCAGGGCACACCGACCCGCTCACCGACTTTGAACTTGCTGACTTTTTCTCCGGTCTGGACGACCGTCCCCACGATTTGATGGCCCATGATCAAGGGCAGCTTGGCTTCCTTCAGTTCGCCGTCCAGGATATGCAGATCCGTCCGGCAAACGCCGCAGGCGTGCACCTGGATCAGCACCTGGTCCGGTCCGGGTCTGGGCACCGCTACCTCTTTCAACTGCAGCGGCTTTTTCTGTTCGATGAGTAGCATGGCGCGCATTTTTTGTGGGATATTCATCCGATTTCCCTCCATTGTTGAATAAGATTTGGATCCTGTATTTGTTGGTGGGTCCTTCCCCTTCCATCAAGCCTACCTGTATATCGATAAATATTGACCTCGCCTACCAGTATATTATGACTGGAGGGAAAAATCAATTCGCGCTTAGACCCGACAGGTTTTTGGAAATCTGTCGGGTCTGCCATCACACATTCTGATAAGCGATCTTTTGGGCGTAATCGCTGTAGCCGCCCTGAAACTCAATCAGTTCACCATTATCCAACAGCAGAATGCGATCCACCGTGCGATCCAGGAAGTAACGATCGTGCGAGATGACCAGCACTGTGCCTTCGAAATCCTCCAGGGCGCTCTCCAGTACCTCCGCTGAGGCGATGTCCAGGTTGTTGGTTGGCTCGTCCAACAAGAGAAAATTAGCCCCTGAGAGCACAAGCAGAGCCAATTGCAGGCGGCTGCGCTCCCCGCCGGATAGCTCCTTAATCGATTGCGTGACCATGCGGTAGGGGAACAGGTAGCGGTTGAGAAAAGCCACGGCACTGGCCTCGCTCATCGAGCTGCCCTCGGGAATGCCGCGCCGGACCGCATCGATCAAGGTCTGCTCGGGATCCAGGGTTTCGTGTTCCTGGGCGTAGTAGCCGATCTTTACACTGGGACCGATCTTAATCTCTCCGGCATTTGCTTTTTCAATCCCCAGGATCAAGCGTAGCAGCACAGACTTGCCGGCACCGTTTGCCCCAATCAATCCTACCCGCTCGCCGTGGCGAATTAATGCGTTGATCCCCAGCAGCACCGGCTGCTCCTTGAAGGATTTTTCTACCTCGATCAGCTCAAGCACCTTGTTCGAACCCCGCCAGCCGTTCAGTTCCAACCCCATCCGGCGCCGTTCCAATACCGGACGCTCGCGTTTTTCAATGCGTTCCAGGCGCGCTTCCATGGCGTGGATGCGGCTGGCGAACTTGTCATTTTTTTGTACCCATAAAGCGTAACGTTTCATGGCCATTTCCAGGCGGGCGATCTCGTGCTGCTGGATCTGGTAGAGTTCTTCGGCGCGCGCCAAGCGAGCTTCTTTATCGATCACGTAGCTGGAGTAATCCCCTTTGAAGGTGAAGATCTTGCCGTCCTCCAACTCGGCGATATGGCTGACCACAGCATCCAGCAAGTAGCGGTCGTGCGAAACGATCAACACCGCACCGGGATAATCGTTGATCAATCCTTCCAGGAAGGCTTTCCCGGCCAGATCCAGGTGATTATCAGGCTCGTCCAGCAGCAGCACGTCCGGTTTCGCCAGCAGCAAGCGCGCCAGCCCGACCAGCTTTTTCTGCCCGCCACTCAGTTTGCCCACGGGTTTATCAAAATCATCTTCCGCCAATCCCAGGCCAGCCAGGATGCCTCGCACTCGCTCGGGGTAATCATCCCCACCCAGGGCGAGATATTCTTCCAGGCATCTTTGTTGGGCATCCAGGGCGCGTGCCAGGGCTTTGGGGTTGTTGTACACCTGCGGATCGCTCAGGCTGAGCTCGATGCGCTCCAGTTTACCCGCCAGTTCCGCCCAGCGTGGGTTACCCTGCAGCGCGGCTGTAAAAGCGCTCTCGTCTGGGTCCAGTTCAGGTTGTTGGGCCAGGTAACCCAGGCTGGTGCGTTTGGCCTTGACAACCTGGCCACCGGGTTCCGGGCTGTACTCGCCCATAATAAGCTTGAATAATGAGGACTTACCGGTGCCGTTGGGGCCGATCAGGCCGATCTTTTGATCGTGCTGGATGCTCCAGTTGAGCTCCGTGAAGATCGGATGTGCTCCCAGGACCAGACTGGCATTCGACAATTGAACGACGATCATGATGAACTCTCCGGATAACGAAAACGCCGCAAGCATTGACCTGCGGCGGCGGAAAACGGGTGAAAAAGCGAGGATCAGAACTTCAGGAAGGGAACTGTTCCGAGCTGCAGGCGCGTTTTGAGGATACCCCGGCCGTGATAAAGCCGCGCACACCGATAAATAGCGGAGTCTGTGCAGTTCGGATGATGGTGATCATAGCGGGAAGGATTATACCATTGAATGCGGACAGTCATTCCGGTTTTTTCCCTTATAAATAACCTTACCCATCTCTTCTCTCTCTGATATAATAACCCTCGTTGCACACGCGGCCATCTGACTGCGTAAACATTCTAATGTAAGCCGGTCGACCTCGGCCAAAATCGGGCCGGGGTTTTTATGTGTTGAGTAAATAGACAAACATTGTCGGGATAGTTGAAATTTTATGTTTATCGAACGCAAAGATCTTCGCAATATCGCCATCATCGCCCATGTCGATCACGGCAAAACCACTCTGGTAGACGGGCTGCTCAGGCAAGCGCGCGTCTTCCGCGAGAACCAGCAGGTAGCCGAACGTGTCATGGATTCCAATGACCTGGAACGCGAGCGTGGGATTACCATACTTTCTAAGAACACTGCCATTTCAATCTGGGATCCACAGATCGATGCGCAGGTCAAAATCAACATCGTGGATACTCCCGGACATGCCGACTTCGGTGGTGAAGTCGAGCGGGTGATGAATATGGTCGACGGTGTTTTGTTGCTGGTAGATGCCGCCGAAGGCCCAATGCCACAAACTCGTTTCGTCTTGAAAAAGGCACTCGAAATGGGCCACCAGGCGATCGTGGTGATCAACAAAGTGGATCGCAAAGGCGCCGACCCTTCTCAGGCCTTGAATCAGACCTTTGATTTGTTCATCGAGCTGGGTGCTTCGGATGAGCAGGCCGATTTCCCCGTGGTTTACACCAACGCCGTCACCGGTCAATCCGGTTTGACGCCTGAGCTGGGTCCGGATCTGCAGCCTCTGTTCGAAACCATCCTGCGCAGCATTCCGGCGCCCTGGGTTGACCCGGATGCGCCGCTGCAGATGCTGGTCACCACCCTGGGCTACGATGAATATCGCGGTGTGACCGCGGTCGGGCGTATCTTCGCCGGGCGATTGTACGCTGGAGAGCAGGTGGCCCGCCTGACGTTGAATGGAGCGACATTGCCCGAGCGATTGCGCTACCTGTACCTGCATCAGGGTCTGGAACGTGTCGAGGTCGAAACCGCGGAAGCCGGTGAAATCGTCGCAGTCGCCGGATTGGAAGAGATTGCTATCGGGGAGACCCTGGCGGATCCCGAGAACCCGCAAGCCTTGATGCCCATCCACGTCGAAGAACCTACCGTTCGCATGACCTTCGGTGTCAATACCTCACCCTTTGCCGGGCGAGAGGCCCGTTGGGGTACTTCACGCAAACTGCGTGAGCGCCTGTTCGACGAACTGCGCCAGAACGTGGCATTGCGGGTAGCTGAGACGGACAGCGCCGACACCTTCATGGTTTCCGGGCGCGGTGAGCTGCACCTGGCGATTCTGGTTGAAACCATGCGCCGAGAAGGCTATGAGTTCCAGATCTCGCGCCCTGAGGTGATCTTCAAGGAGGCCGAAAACGGCGAAACCCTCGAGCCTTTTGAGGAAGTGCATATCGAAACCAACCCGGAGACGGTCGGTGTAGTGGTAGAGATGTTGGGCACCCGTCGCGGCCAGATGCTGGACATGCAAGATACCGCCGATGGCAGTGTGCGCTTGACCTACCTGGTGCCGACCCGCGGCTTGCTGGGCTTTCGCTACCAATTTTTAACCGCCACACGCGGCATGGGTGTGATGACGACCATCTTCCATGGCTATCTGCCGATGGTAGGCGCCATGAATGCACGCGCCACTGGTTCACTGGTGGCCTGGGAGCCGGGGGTTGCCACGACCTACGGTCTCAAGAATGCTGAAGAGCGCGGCTCCCTGTTTTATGGGCCGGGAATCGAGGTTTATGAGGGTATGGTTGTAGGTGAGCACCAACGGCCGGGTGATCTGGCAGTGAATGTTTGTAAGAAGAAGCACCTGACCAATATGCGCGCCGCGCGCGGTGATATGGAAATTCGCCTGACGCCCCCACGCCAGATGAGCTTGGATGAATCGATTGAATATCTGGCAGAGGACGAACTACTCGAGGTGACGCCCGAGAGTTACCGCATCCGCAAGCGCATCTTGGATACGGAAGAGCGCGGCAAGCAATCGAAACGCGCTAAAGAGGCGTTCAAAGCGTAGAGGTAGGTCGAGTCTCCTGATCGACGATACTGGCAGTTAGGAAAACTGCCCTACAACGAAAGTGTAGGTCGAGTTTCCTACTCGACAAACTCGGCGGTTAAGAAAACCGCCCTAAGATTTTTTCAGAGGAGAAGAGAGGGAAATATGAATACATTTTACATTCCAAAAAGCGCTATGGCGATTGTCGCCCATCCCGATGATATTGAGTTCAGTTGTTCCGGGACATTGGCGCGCTGGGCGCGAGCTGGATCACGCATTTCCTACGTGCTTTGCACGAGCGGCGATGTGGGCATCGATCAGCCTGGTATGACGCGTGAGCAGGCCACCAAGATTCGCGAGGCGGAACAGCACGCCGCGGCCGGGATCGTGGGGGCGCATGAAGTGATCTTCCTGAGAGAACCGGATGGGCTCCTGCAGCCCACCCTGGATCTGCGTAAAAAACTGGTGCGTGAGATCCGACGTTTCCGCCCGGAAGTGGTCGTGACCGGAGACCCAACCATTGTTTGGGCTGGTAACGATTATATTAATCACCCCGACCATCGCGCCGCGGCAACGGCCGCATTAGACGCCATCTTCCCCGCTGCCGGTCAGCCTAATTTATTTGAAGAACTCGCCGAAGAAGGCTACGCAGCCTTTAAGCCCCGCAAAGTATACGTGACCAGTTGGGGGGACGTCGATCTGTATGTCAACATCGAAGAGACCATTGACATCAAAATCGCAGCCCTGCGGGCTCACGTCAGCCAGATGAAGGACTGGGACCCGGAAGAGCGCATCAAAGAATGGGCCGCTGAACGCGGCAAAGGCAAAGAAATGGCTTATGCCGAGGGCTTTCGTGTGGTCACCCTGGAAGATGATGAGTCCTGGGCAAAGCGTAATGGGGACGGCAGCCAGGCCTGATTATTGCCGGGTGCGGATGATCCGATAAGGCGATCCCAGGTTGTGCTGCAGGGCCTGATCCTGGTTGCGGGGCAGGTTAACAGAGATACATGTGCCTCTGCCGGGTTCGGTCTCGATTGTCAACCGGGCGTTGATCGCCTGAGCGCGCTCTGCGGTGCCTACCAGGCCCAGATGATCCTCGCGGGCCAGCTCGATCCAGCGCGCTGGCAATACAAAGCCTTTTCCATCATCTTTGATCTCCAAGATAACGTTCTCCGCGTCAATGCTTAGAGAGATCATCACATTGTGCGCCTCAGCATGACGGATGACGTTGCTGATTGCATGCTGGTAGATGCGAAACAACGCCAGCCGAACCCGTTCCGGCAGTAGCTGGCCATCCGCTGCCAGGCCCAATTGGAACTTTATGTCGGGGTGCATCGCTGCTAACCCTTCAGCATGTGAGCGGATTGATTTTTCCAGACCGTACTGTGCCAACGTTGGTGGGCGCAGATCTCCACAAATAACTCGCAAGACAGAGATTACCTCCTTAAGGGTCTGGGTGGCGGCTTGAAGTTGTGGGGTGATCTCTTGTGCTTGCAACTCATCTTTAAGACCGCTGAGTTCGAAAGAAACCCCGTAAAGATCCTGTATAGGGCCATCGTGTAGCTCTTGAGCCAGGTACAGCCGTTCGGCCTCCGTGCTATCGATCAAACGGCGCTGGACTTCGGCCAGTTCCATTTCGATCTGTTTTCTTTCCGAAGCATCGCGGATTGCGGCCAGGGTCTGCAGTCCGGCTTGTGTTTCTACCGGACTGAGCATGATATCCACCGGGAATTCTTTGCCATCTTTTCGCCTGGCAAAGAGCTCCAGCCCACTGCCCATCGGGCGGCGGTGGGGGGCCTGATTATATTGTGCACGCTCGAAAATGTGTCGGCTACGCAACTGTTCTGGTAGCAGCATCTCCACCGAATGGTTAATCAACTCATCCGCTTTGTATCCAAAGGTTACCTCTACCCGACCGTTGGCGCGTACAATCTTCCCCTGGGGATCCACCAGGATGGTCGCATCCGGGGATGATTCGAACAGGCTGCGCAGGATGATCTCTCGTTCACTCAATTCCTGTTCGGTTTGCTCCCTCTCACGGATTTCTTGTCTCAGTTTACCTACCAAAAATTTGTGTTGTTCCTCTTGTTGGTTGATTTGCTCTTCAAGCGCGGCTGTCTGGTGGCGAAGCAGCGAAAAACCAAGCAGTGCAGCGATACTTTGCAAGGTGGGAATCTGTTCTTGCGAAAAATGCTTGACTTGATTCGAGTACAGGATCAACAAGCCATAAGGAGACCCTTTGCCCAAGATCGGCACGCTCAACCCGCTGGCGAAATGGTGGTTCTGTTCCCAGGCGCAAAGCGAAAAACGCTTCTCTTGCTGCAGATCGGCCGCGAGAACGGTTTCCAGGTTTTCTATTGTGAACCCGGCTTGTGAACGATTTCCCCCTGGGATCATTATCTTTTCAGGCCTCTCTGCCTCCAGCCCTGCTACGGATTGAATAATAAAGTAATCCTTGTTTGGCTGAATTGCCAGGAGCAGTGCTGCGTCTGCCTGCATCACTTCCACGGAAATCGCCAGTGCCTGGCGTATGAAACCGTCCAAGTCATTGTTTTCAAGAACCATCCGATTCAGCAAAGTAATGGCGACCTGCTCCGTTTTACCCCGATACAGAGTAGCTTTTGTAAAAAACCTTCTGGTCGAGTTTATTTTCATGAGATTCCACGTATTTGATCTGTAATAAATTGTTTGGCAGCCAGCCGAACGATCTAATGGCATTTTGGAGGGTGGAATGCCCCTGGTTGGTAGCATTCCAGGCCCGAGGGACCAGAGATACAAATCAGACTAATTATATCTAGTTTTTTGCCAATAAGGAATGTAAATTCCTCCTTGACAATCGTGTAGGTGTCTGATAAACTATAAAGCGTAGTTGTATGACTACGTATTAATAGTTCGAAGGAGACCTACGAATGAAATCGTTCTCAAATTTAGTTCATAATCGCTCGCTGATGATTATCGCTGCCTCTGAATCGGTCAGCAATATCGGCAACTGGATTACCATGATGGCGGTTTTCGCTATGATCGTTTTTAAAGGGGGTGGTGGGGTGGCTCAAAGTAGCGGTGTTTTTCTGGCTGGCCTGGTCCCTACCCTTGTGATGAGCCCATTTGCTGGGTGGCTTTTGGATCGTTTCGATCGCAAGCAGTTGATGATTATCAGCGAATTGTTTTCAGGGTTGATCATTCTTGGCCTGGTTTTCACGACCAATCTGGCCCTCATCTATGCCATTCTGGCACTGCAGGCGGTTTCGATTTCAATCATGAGTCCGGCTCGCCAGGCAGTGGTACCCGACCTGGTGGAGCGGGAAGAGCTCACCCGTGCAAATGCATTCTTTCAGCAGCTAGCCGGAATTATAAAAATCGGTGCACCCATGCTGGCTGGCTTGATTCTGGCGGTGATCAACCCACATATCGCCGTGATCCTGGATGTGATTTCTTTTGGATTTTCAGCGCTGATCCTCAGCCGCTTGCCCGCTTTGCTGCCACATAAAGAGGAGTTCATCGTTGAAGCTCCTGGATCGGAAGATGCTGATGATATTCAGGCCAGTGGCCCGCCCCGTGTCCACATCAAGCTTACAGAACTGTTGAAAGACGCTCCGCGCCTTCGCCTGCTCTTCAGCATAACTTTCCTGGTGATCATGGTGATCGTCGCTTTTGATGTGCTCGCTCCGGTTTACGTCAAGAATATTCTCAGCGGTGGCGAGGAATTGTTCGGCACGCTGGTGGGCTTGATCGGTCTGGGGACGCTGGCGGCTTCTATCGTTCTGATGCTGCGCAGGGGTGAGCAAAATCCCTGGCGGGATGTCATCCTGGGAGGCATCTGCCTGGCTTTTATCCCTGGCTCGATGGCTGTTGCAGGGATCGTCTCCAATCCGACTCTGGCACTCAGCCTGACCCTCTTTGGCTGTCTGGTGGGCGGCTTTGGCAACGGTCTCGTAGTTGTCCAGGCTTTTACTCTACTGCAGCTCCTGACGCCGTCGGGCTTGCTGGGACGCGTCAGCGGCATGTTTCAGAGCACCGCCGTGGCAGGCCAACTGGTCGGGATCGTGTTGACACCTGTACTGGTGCCGGCGACATTTTCGATGCCCACATATTTCATGTTGGCTACCGTTGCCCTGCTGCTGGTTTTCCTTTACGCCTCGCTGATCATTAAAAAACCAGTAGATTCTTTGGAGACCTCTATCCAGGCAAGTGGAGACTGATATGCAAACTGATGATTCTCGAATCACTGCTGGCTGGTCTGTAGGGCGCTCAATCGCCCTGGAGCTGGATGTCATATTTACGATAATCGGCGGTTATTTCTTGAGTGGTGGATTTCCAGGCGAACTGATGGAGATGATCCAATCTCTTCCCGAGGATTGGCGAGCTGATTTTTCGCTCTTCATGGGCGATGAGAGCCGCATCATAGATTTCCTTGATCCTCTCGCCAGCCTGGCCGGTGTGGTCGAAGTCGAGGATTACAGCCAGGCAACCCTGGCGATGCGCGAGTTGACACTCCCGGGTGCCCTGAAAACTCTGATCGAACGAGTAAGCAGCCTGGATGTCCCCCTGCATCCTGACCTGCCTGCAAATGAACGTCTGGCAGCTCTGTTGGTAGAAGAAATGATCGCCGTCTACACCTCGCTTGGAATGGAAATCGCTCCCGAGGGTGCCAGGGCGCGCCAGGTTCGCCACGATGCGCTTCATGCCACCCGTGTCTTGAGAGATGGAGATCTTTACGTGCGTTTCTGGCATTGGCTGGATCGCTTTTATTACGAGTTTTATCATCCCTGGCGCCAGACCCAGATCGAAAAAATGGATCAGATGCACCGCCGGGCTGTCATCGCCTTAGGGGCCGAGCAAGATCAGGCTGCCGTGCCGGATATCTCCTGGCTGCCTGCCCAAAGCCCCCTATTACGTTTCCCGGAGTTGCAAGCGGCTGTAAAGGCTGGCAAGATGCATGTTTTCTTTTGGGAGGAGCCGTTTGGGTTGTCCGATGTTACCTCCTCAAAACCGGGCTGGATCCTGGTCTCATTCGCCGACCCCGGAGACCTTTACAGGAATTTCCAGATCGCAGCCGAGCAGATCGCTGAACGCACCAAGGCGCTGGCCGATCCGACTCGCCTGATTATCCTGCGCTTGATCCGTAATTTTGGGATGATCAATACGGAGATCGCTGCTTATTTGAATCTTGCGCGTCCGACCGTCAGCGTGCATGCCAGGATTCTGCGCGAAGCCGGATTAATCAGCTCACAGCAGGAAGGCAGGGAGATGCGCCACAAGCTTGAAACGCAAGAAGTGCGCCGGCTGTTTCAGGATTTGGAACGTTTTCTGGACCTCAAGGTCGATCCGGCGCCCTAATCATCCGTACCTTTGAACATAATAAAACTGCTCGCTATTATGCGAGCAGTTTCTATTTAATTAGGCCTTCCCCTTTCGCCTAATTAACCAAATGCATCCAGGGTTTGTCGTGAAAAGATAAAGTTAGATTGCTTACAGTAACACCTCTACGATTTCGGGATCAAAATGCTGCCCTTTCTGTTCATGGATGTAACCTATCCGGACAGCCATCACTGACATAATCCATCGTCCAATCACGGTCGCTCTAGGCAACGATAACCATTCCAAGCAGATTGCGCAACTGGGAGTTAAGATCAAGAATCATGTCGTTTTCAGTGCTACTTTACTCATTTACCGGCGCGCAACAACCGCTTTGCCCCTTGAGCACCCAGTGGGGTAGCGGCATATAGGTTTGAAATTGGGATTGAACTTACTGTCGTTTCATACTCCGATCGTTCATTAATTGAGATGCAAAGTCGGCCAGGTTTCGCGCCCGGATGGAAAGCACCCGATCTCTGGCCTCCGATTCCAACAGGAAAGCTTCACCGTTATAACCGTTGTCCAGTGCGTAGGCCGGATTGGCCAGCAGCAACTGGCAAAACCGGCGATTAACCACTGCTGCGGTCAGCAGGCGGCTGATTTCACTGCCGTCAGCCGGCGAGCTTGAACGATAATATGCTGGTACTGCCATCGTATGCCTCTCGTTTACCCTGATGAATTCCCGGATTCTGCCCCGAACGACCAGAACAGCCAGAATGCTCCAGCGGCTATGAACACGTCCCCGGGGCTGAATGCTACGCGGTACGGGATCCAGCGAGGGAGCGTCAGCCGGTCAGAAAGCCATCCCAAACGAGTGTCAGCTGCTAATAAGATGATGTCTTTTCCGCTGCT
>Ga0315542_1001960_pt1 | contig 12760 bp, 12 predicted proteins | sample SalMarSW160120MG_FD_202541 | JGI IMG/M metagenome (GOLD analysis project Ga0315542, IMG submission 202541) | Salt marsh sediment microbial communities from the Plum Island Ecosystem LTER, Massachusetts, United States - Salt Marsh Sediment SW1601-20 ... | reverse complement strand
CGTTTTATCCGGTCGCTGATCCGCCTGTCGATCTTCGCGGGAACCTCGTACCTGCTCGTTCCCTTCGTATATTTCCTCGTGTAGTCGTAAAACCCGCCTTCCGGGATTATCTCGACGAGTGGAAGGGCCTCGCCTTCGAGAACGGCGGCGGTGACCTCCCTACCCGGTACGTATTTCTCTACTATGAGCTCGGCGCCGAACCTCGCCGACGCGGCAAGAGCGCCGGGCAGCTCCGCCGCCTTCCTTACGAAGGAGAAACCGACGCTCGAGCCCTGGTCGTTCGGTTTGATCACGACGGGGAACCCGATGCCGGTCTCTATCGTCTCGATCACCCGGTGAAGCTCGACATCCCCGTTACCGGCGGTCAGCAGGTGCGGCGCGGTCTGGACGCCCGCCTCGTTGAAGAGAGCCTTGGCCCTGTCCTTGTTCATCGCGAGCGCGCTGCCCAGTATGCCGGTGCCGGTGTACGCCTTGCCGGCAGTATCGAGGAGCGCCTGCACGGTGCCGTCCTCTCCAGCCCCCCCGTGGAGCCCGATGAATACGAGATCCGCCTCGAGTATCCTCGGAAGCTTGAGCCACTCGAAGACCTTCTCGGGCGGAAGTGGAGGGATCGCCTCCGGGGGAGCGTCGCCTATAACGGCGTGGCAGGAATCCGACTGCTCCTCGGCCGGGATCGCCGGGTCGACTGGACAGGCCTCGTGCCCCCTCCTGCGAAGCGCCTCGAGGACACCCTGGCCGCTGACCAGGGATACTTCCCTCTCTTCCGACAGCCCTCCCATAAGGACCGCCACGTTAATCCCTTTTTTTCTGCTCATCATCCCCCCTGCCTCGAAATCGACCTGATAGCCTCGCCTATCGAACCGATCACGTCCTTTCTCCCTCTTATGACGAGTATCGACGTGAGGTCCGGCCCGTGCGCTGCGCCGGTGACGGCTATCCTGAGCGGCATATAGAGCCCTTTGCCCTTCACTCCGGTCTCTTTTCCTATACTCTTTATCGCGGCCCTCAACGTGTCCGCGCTCCAGTCGGTCAGTCCCCTGAGCCCGTCCCTGAGCGCCCCGAGAAGCACAGCCGCCCCGGCCATCCCCCCGGCGGCTTCTTCGCCGTACGCGGGAGGCCCCGGCATGAACGCCGCGGCTCCGGACTGGAGGTCCCCGAAGCATGGCAGGTTCTCCGAAACGATATCGAATATCCTGCCCAGCTCTTCGCGGTTGTACCTTTCACGCATCGGCTCCGGGAAGAACGGCATCGCCTGGTCGAGATAACGGCCCGACCCTCCGCGGCGGATATGGTTAGCGCTGATCCAATCCAGCTTGTCCTCGTCGAAGATACTCGGGCTGTCCGATACGCGCGACAGGTCGAATTCGGCGATCAGCGCGCCGACCTGCATTATCTCGTCCTTGCCCTTTGTCGACCATCCGAGAAAAGCGAGATAGTTGATAAGGGCCTCTGCCGGGTATCCTCTCTCTCTATAGTCCGCAATGTTCGGGGCGCCGTGCCGCTTGCTTAGCTTCGACCTGTCGCTCCCCAGTATCAGCGGTATGTGCGCGAATCGCGGAGCGGGCATATCGAACGCTTCGTACACGAGGAGCTGGCGGACCGTGTTCGAAAGGTGCTCCGCTCCCCTGATAACGTGTGTGATCCCCATCAGCCCGTCGTCGACAGCAGCGGCGAAATTGTAAGTCGGCATCCCGTTGGAGCGCAGTATGACGAAATCGCCGACCATGTCGGCGGGGAACTCGACGCCCCCCCTGGCCATATCCTCGACCGTCCACGCCGCGTCTCCCTCGACGCGGAACCTTACGCTCTCCGGCAGGCCCGCAGCCCTCTTCGCCGCGCGCTCCTCCTCGCTGAGGCCGCGGCATTTCCCGTCGTACCTCGGGGGGCGGCCCTCGGCTCTGGCCCCCTCACGCTTCTCCTTCAGCTCCTTTTCGGTGCAGAAACAGGGATAGGCCCTGCCCGCATCGACGAGCCTTTCCGCGTATTCCCTGTAAGTACCGGTCCGCTCGGACTGCCGATAGGGGCCGTACTTTCCCGGTGTGCCGGGGCCCTCGTCCCATTCGAGGCCGAGCCACCTGATGTCGTCGAGCAGGCTCCGCTCGAGCTCTCCGCTCGAACGCTCGACATCGGTGTCCTCGATCCTCAGTACGAATGCGCCACCCTCGTGCCTAGCGAAGAGCCAGTTGAAAAGGGCGGTCCTCGCCCCGCCGATATGAAGAAGCCCCGTCGGGCTGGGAGCGAATCTGACTCTGATTCCGGACAAGACCCCGTGCCTTTCTTCAGTCTGCCTTCTCGAGCAGGATGACCACCCGCGCAGCTATGGCGCGTTTTTCCCCTACCGGCCCAAGCCCCTCGCCTCGCGTCGCCTTCACCGAGATCCTGCCGGGGTCGGTCCCGGCGGCGGCCGCCATGGCAGATTCCATCGCGGCCGCGTGGGGAGATATCGCCGGCTCCTCCGCATGAACGATGCAGTCCGCGTTGACTATCCTGTATCCCTTCTGCGCCGCCATCGCGGCGACCCTCCCGAGGATTATCAGGCTGTCCATGTCCCTGAACTCGTCGGTCCCGGGGAAGTGCCTGCCGAGATCACCAGCGCCGATCGCGCCGAGGATCGCGTCGCACAGCGCGTGGACAAGCGCGTCCGCGTCAGAGTGGCCGCTCAGGCCCTTTTCATGCTCTATGCGGACACCGCCCAGCACGAGTGGCCTGCCCCTGACGAGGGGATGTATATCGTACCCTATGCCTACTCTCATCTCCATTCCGCCGCTCACGCCTCGTCCAGGCTCTCCATATCGAGACTCAGGTCGAGTTTCGTTCCGGAGAGGAAGCTCGTCACTATATCTATGTCGTCCTTCACCGTCACCTTCACGTTCCATCTCTCGCCGTCGACCACCTTGACCGACATGCCCGCGGCGAGCACCAGGGAACTCTCGTCGGTCACCTTATGCTCCGAGCCCGCAGCCACCTCGAAGGCCTTCCTCAAGACGTCGGTCCTGAAGCCCTGAGGGGTCTGGATGCCCACCACCTTGTCTCTGGGAACGATAGCGTCGAGTTCCTCTCCCCGCAGCCTCCCCAGCGTATCGGTCATGTGAAGGGCTGGCACCGCTGCTCCTGCCTCCCTTGCGCCGGCCACTACGCGCTCTATCAGCGCCGGCGAGACGAACGGCCTCGCTGCGTCGTGAACGAGGATCATGTCCGCGTCGCCGGCGGCCTCGAGACCTATCGCGACCGATTCATGCCTCGTCTCGCCGCCGGCTTTGACGACCACTTCCATGCCGTCGAAGTTCGCGGCTATGTCCTCCTCTGCTTGCTTCTCCCATCCTTCAGGGACCATCACTACGAACCGTGATATCCCCCCCCAAGCGCTGAGGCTCTTGAGCGACCTGACCAGGAGTGAAAGGCCCTCGACAGGGTGGAAAGCCTTCGGCATCTCGCGCCCGAATCTCTTGCCTCTGCCCGCCGCCGCGACGAGGCAGACGATCTTCTCATCATTCATCTCCAGATGTCTCCTTCCAGGGTCTATCCCCGCCGCCCGATCCCTAGAACACCTCGACCTTCAGATACTTCTTCGGATTTGCCTTTATATCGGTGACAAGCTCGTCGAGGCCCGTGATGGCCGACTCGAGCTTGTAGAGCAGCTCTTTGTCGTTGAGCAGCGTCCCCATAGTGTTGTCCGTGCTACTGAGCCTGTCCGTGACGCCTTTCAGTGCCGCGCTGAGGTCCCCGAGGCGCTCCGCGAGAGCGGGAAGCCTCCTGGACGCATCGTCGAGATGGACGATGATGCTGTCGAACTTCGCCTCGTTGCGCGCCATCATCGAGTCGGCCCTGATCGCCGAAGCGCTGAAGGCGGCGGCGCCGGTCTTCAGGTCGGGCGAAAGGTCCTGTATCATGGAGGTGATCTGCTCGCTCGCTGCGGCGAGGTTCTTCAGCGTCTCGGCGATCCCCTCGCCCCTGAGGACCTTGGCTATCTCCCTTATATCCGCGGTCAGCCAGTGCAGGTCCTCCATCACCTTCCCCATCGAGGACAGCGCTTCGGAGATGCCCGGGTCGTATACGCCTACTATCATCGAGCCGGGCCCCATCATGACCTCGGACTGTCCCACGATGATCGTGACAATCCGGTCGCCCATTATCCCCTGCGTCTGCACGACCACCTTCGAGTCCTCGGGTATCTTCGTGTCGACATCTATCGACATCGTGACGATCACGTCTCGCTCGCGAAGGTCGACCCGTGTCACCTCTCCCCTGTCAACGCCGTTGACGTTGACCGCGTCCCCGGACTTTACTCCCCCCACCATCGGGAAGACCGCGTGCACCTCGTACATCTTGCCGTGACGCTTGAACCCCTCGAGCCACATCAACCCCACCGAAAAGGCAAGTATAGCGATGAAGACCGTGAATCCGACTTTCAGCTCGAGTGATCTGTATTCCATCTGACTCTCCTGATATACCTTTCTACACGGCCTTTACCGGACCTTCGGCGCGCCCCTCTATGAACTGTCTCACTATCTCGTTATCCGTCTCTCTCGTCTCCTGCGGAGTGCCGGAAAATATGATCTTCCCCTCATGCAGCATCGTGATCCTGTCGGCGACCCTGTTCGCGCTGTGGATATCGTGGGTCACGATTACGGACGTTATGTTGAGCTCGCGCTGAAGATCCCTGATCAGGCTGTTGATGACGTCGGCCATTATCGGGTCGAGACCGGTGGTCGGTTCGTCATACAGCACGACCTGGGGCCCCATCACTATCGCCCTGGCGAGCCCGACCCTCTTCTTCATCCCCCCGCTGAGCTGCGAGGGATAGCTGTCGTACACATCGGTAAGGCCGATGAGCCTGAGCTTGTCCAACACGATCTCCCTGATCTCGTCGTCCGATCTCTGCCCGTGCTTGACCAGAGGCAGGCCGACGTTCTCGCCCACCGTCATCGAGTCGAAAAGGGCCGCGCCCTGGAAAAGCATACCAAAGTGCACCCTCATTTCAAAAAGCTTTTGCCTGTTGAACCTTGTGATGTCCTCGCCCTGGAAGAGGACGGATCCGCTGTCGGGGCTGATGAGCCCGGTGATGTGCTTCAGGAGTACGCTCTTCCCGCACCCGCTCCGGCCGAGGATGACAAGCGATTCGCACGAAGCGATATCGAGGTCCACGCCGTCGAGCACCACCTGCCGGCCGAACCGCTTGTGGAGGTCCCTGATACTGATTATCGCTCCTGCGCAGATCTCGTTCAATACAGCTCCGATGCTCCCGACATCAATCGGGAGCGAATATCACCCTGAATATGAGATAGGCGAGAAGGTAGTTCGAAACGAGGATGAGCAGGCAGGACGAGACCACTGCCTTCATCGTCGACATCCCGACTCCTTCAGCTCCTCCCTGCGTCCTGAACCCGTTATAGCACCCCATGAAAGCTATTATGAACCCGAATACGAAGGTCTTGAGAAGCCCGCCGACCAGGTCCTGATATTTGAACAGCATAGTCAGCCCGTCCTCGAATGTGCTGAAGCTGATTCCTACGGCCATCTTGGCGACAACCATCCCGCCGATGATCGCGAGGAAATCGGCGAACACCGTCAGCACTGGCAGCATCAGGGTTGCTGCCACGAGCCTCGGCAGGACGAGGTACTCGACTGGGTCGATCGCGATCATTTCCATCGCGTCGATCTGCTCGGTGACCTTCATGGTCCCGACCTCGGCGGCTATCGCCGCGCTGACGCGTCCGCCGACGACGAGCGCGGTGAGCACCGGGCCGACCTCGAGCGTGACCGACTTGCCGACCACGGCTCCGAGGAACTTGAGCGGGACATATCCCTGGAACTGGTAGGCCGCCTGCACGGAAGCTACCGCGCCCACGAATACCGAGGTCACCAGGACGAGCGGGATCGAGCCGATGCCGATCTTCTCCATCTGCACGAGAGTATTGCCGATGTTCCTGAAGATCCTGGGGGCGAGCCGTATGGTGCTCCACAGCAGGATACATACGCCGCCGATCTCCTCGATGAAGCCGAGAAAGAACCTTCCCAGTATCGCGAATATCCTCAAAGGGCGCCTCCGGTCAGAACACCCCGTCCGGCTCAGGGACATGGGACGTGTCGAGCGAGCGGAACCTCGTATACTGCTTCTCGAACATCAGGTCCACCGTGCCCGTGGGGCCGTTCCTCTGCTTGCCGATTATCAGCTCGGCCTTTCCTTCCTTTTCCGGATCGCCCTGGTCGTAGAACTCGGGGCGGTAGAGAAAGAGGACCAGATCGGCGTCCTGCTCGATCGCTCCCGACTCCCTGAGGTCGGAGAGCATCGGCCTCTTGTCCCCTCCGCGCGCCTCGACGGCCCTGGAGAGCTGGGACAGGGCGACCACCGGGACTTTGAGCTCCTTGGCAAGCGCCTTCATCGATCTCGAGATCGACGAGATCTCCTGCTGCCTGTTCTCGACCCTGTCGCTGGTGCGCGCGAGCTGCAGGTAGTCGACCACTATCATCGATATGTTCCTCTCGACCTTCAGGCGCCTCGCCCTCGCCCTGATATCGAGAGTCGTTATCGCGGGCGTGTCGTCTATGAAGATCGGCGCCTCGGACAGAAGCCCGGCCGCGTTGGTGAGCCTCTCGATATCCTTCGCCGATGTAAATCCCCTGCGGACCTTCTGCGCGTCAACCTGCGCCTCCGAGCAGAGCAGCCTCTGCACGAGGAGCTCCTTCGACATCTCGAGGCTGAAGATCGCGACCGGCTTCTTCTCGTCCAGGCCGACGTGCTGGGCTATGTTCAGCGCGAAGCTCGTCTTTCCCATCGAGGGCCTCCCGGCGATGATCACCATGTCGCCAGGATGGAATCCCGCAGTGAACTTGTCGAGATCGATAAACCCGGTCGAGAGGCCGGTGACGCTCTCGCGCGTCTCGTGCACGCGCTGTATCTCCTCGAATCTCTCCTTGAGGATCTCCTTAATGTGAAGAAATCCCTGGCTGACCCTCGATTCAGAGACGCGGAAGATCTTCTGCTCGGCCTCGTCGAGGATCGAGCCGGCGTCGGTCTCAGCCCTGTAACATTCTCTCGCGATGTCGGACGACGCGCCGATCAGCTGCCTGAGGATATATTTGTCGAGGATGTTCTTCGCGTAGTGCTCGATGTTCGCCGCGCTCGGCACGCTGTCGACGAGCTCTGTGAGATAGGCTATCCCTCCGGCAGATTCAAGGTCGCCGGACTTGCGCATCTCCTCTGAGAGCGTCATCACGTCGATCGGTTCGTGTCTCGAGAAGAGGGCTATCATGGCCCTGTAGATCCTCGCGTGCGCGGGGAGATAGAAGGCCTCGGGCAGGACGACCTCGATGGCGCGCGTAGCCGCCTCCGGCTCGAGGAGTATCCCGCCGAGGACCGCCTTTTCCGCTGCGGTGGCCTGCGGCGGCATCTTCTCGATAAGATCGGTGTCCAAGTTGAATTTCATATCCCGGGCCATACTGTAACCCTCCGCTTCGCGTATCGTAACCTATTTCCCGGTATCCGCGCCCGTGAAATCGTCATAGAGCGCCCTGAGCTTCTGCAGGTCCTCCCACGCGCCTTTCTTCCAGGCGGGATTCCTCAGCAGAGCCGCCGGGTGGTACGTGACGATGACCCGTATCCCGTTGTAATGATGTTCGCCCGTCCTGAGCACTCTGAGGGGCGCATCCTTTCCCAGTAGATTCTGGCCGGCCACCCTTCCGAGGGCGCATATAATCACCGGGTCTATAAGCTCTATCTGTCGGGCGAGATAATCCCCGCAGGCGGCGACCTCGTCTTCCCTAGGGTCCCTGTTGCCAGGAGGCCTGCACTTGAGGATGTTCGCTATGTAGACGTTGCTCCGAGAGAAGCCGATCGCCTCGATCATCCTGTCGAGGAGTTTGCCGGCCCGGCCGACAAACGGCAGGCCCTGCAGGTCCTCGTCCCGTCCGGGCGCCTCGCCGATGAAGACTATCCGCGCCGAGGGATCGCCGTCCCCGAAGACAGTCCTGTTCCTGGTCTCGTGAAGAACGCACCTCGTGCACTCCGAGACCATCCTCTCGAGCTCGGAGAGTCCGGCATCGTGGACGTCAGTCCCCTTTACCGGCGAGGTCCTTACGACCGTCTCGTCTCTCGCGGGAGCCGGAGCCTGCTCGGCCGGCGGCTCTGCCGGGATCGTGAACACGACGCCTCCCGACAGCGAGCCGCGCCGCCTGAGATAGCTGATCGCGTCTTTCATCCGGCCGCTTTCTTCACTCGACTGTCTCCTGCCAGTATGTCAAGTATCACCGAGGCCGCCTCCCGTTTCGTCACGAGGCCGGTCCCGGCGATCTTTCTTGTCCCCTTGAATACCGTGACGCTGTTGGTATCTGAGCCGAAGCCGGTCCCGTCGCCGATCATGTTGAGGACGAGGTAGTCGCATCCCTTCGATCTGGCTTTTCTTCTCGCCGAGGCCTCTCCGTCTCCGCTCTCGAGGGCGAACCCCACGACGACCTGGCCGTCCTTTTTCCTGCCGGCTAGCCCGGCGAGGATGTCCTCGGTCGGCTCGAGGCCGAGCGACATCGCCCCCTTCTCCCTCCTGATCTTTTCGCCCGATCTCTTCGCCGGTGTGTAATCGGCTACCGCGGCAGCCATGATCAGGACATCGCACCGGGGAAACTCCTTGGTGACGGCCCTCTTCATATCCGCCGCGCTCACGGTCCTCGTGACCGATTCGACCGCCGGTGGCGCTATATCCACGGGACCGTGGATCAGCGTCACGCGCGCTCCGAGCTCGGCGGCCCGTCGAGCGAGCGCGAATCCCATCCTCCCGCTCGAGCGGTTGGAGATGTACCTGGCCGGGTCTATCTCCTCTTCGGTGCGCCCGGCGGTTACCAGCACCCGGACTCCAGCGAGCGGTCCCGGGGCGAAGGACGCCCCGAGGCGAGAGACGATCTCTTCGGGCTCGGCCATCCGGCCGGCGCCTCTGGTGCCGCAGGCGAGGTCCCCCTCGCCCGGTTCGATGACGCGCCTGCCGTCTTCTGTCAGTATTCCTATATTGCGCGCGACCGCGGGATTGTCCCACATCCCGTCGTTCATCGCCGGGGCGAGCCACACGGGGCACCGGGACGCGCATACGACCGTAGAGGGAAGGTCATCGGCGATTCCGCCGGCGACTTTCGCGATGAAATCTGCCGTCGCCGGCGCTATGACGACGGCGTCGGCCCAAGTGGCGAGGTCGACGTGCTCGACAGGGGCCTCGGAGCGCGAGACCCACATATCCATGGGAACTGGATTCCCCGAGAGGACCTCGAATGTAAGCGGAGTCACGAACCTGGCGGCCGCCTCCGTCATCAGCACCCTGACGGCCGCGCCAGAGCGCACGAGCATCCGTACGAGAAAAGCGGACTTGTAAGCGGAGATTCCTCCGGTGACTACGAGAAGGATCTTTCTGCCTTCGAGGCCACCTTCCCCCTTACTCCTGCTCCTCCTGCCCATACGTGTATTTCACTTTCCCGTCGATCGTGCGTCTGACCGCGATGGTGGTGGGTTTTTCCTCGAACTCTTCCCCGGAGAGCCTGATGAGCGTGTTTATCCTGCGGGCTTCCTTGGCTATCACCCTTATCGCTTCGTATCTGTTGTCGATTCTTTCCAGGATCTTTTCCATTGATTCGGTCTCCATTCATCAACCTCTCATTTTTATGCGGAACATCCCCTTACCGGCCTTCCGCGGCGGAGACACAGCGCCCGGTGCGCCGCCGGCGCCCTTGCGGATGCCTCTCCGGCCGTATTTTATCGGAATATATATTATTAATACAAATCGCGGTAATTATCAATAGTTAATCGCCTGAAGGAGAGGAAGGCCTGCCGGTGGCGCCGCTGCGCGACTGGGCTTCGATTATCCCGAGGACCTCTCCGACGCATCTCTCCAGGTCATCGTTGACGACCCTGAAATCATATTCTCCGGCCGATTCAAGCTCCCTGCGCGCGTTCTCGAGCCTTCTGAGGATGACCGCCTCCTCGTCGGTGCCCCTTCCCCTGAGCCTTTCCTCGAGGACCGCGTCCGAGGGCGGAAGGATGAATATCAGGACCGCCTCGGGGCGCGCTGCCTTGACGCTTCTGCCTCCCTGGACATCTATCTCGAGAAGCACGCTCTTTCCGAGCGCCAGCTGCCGGTCGACCTGGTCCGCCTCGGTCCCGTAGAGATTGCCATAGACCTCGGCCCACTCTAGAAGGCCGCCCCCGTCGCGCTTCGCGGCGAATTCAGCCGGTGACACGAAGAAGTAGTCCTCTCCGTCGACATCGCCGGCCCTCGGCAGCCTGGTCGTCAGCGAGACCGACCTGACCAGCCCGGGCGTCCTGTCGAGGACCTTCCGGGCAACCGTGGACTTGCCGACCCCTGAAGGCCCCGATATCACTATTATGATAGGATCTCCAGCTGACATGCCTTCCCGTCACTCGAGGTTCTGGACCTGCTCCCTGATCTTCTCGACCTGCTCCTTTATCGCCAGGCAGTCCCGGATGATAACCGGGTCGGCCGACTTGTTCCCCATCGTCGTCGCTTCCCGGTGGATCTCCTGGAGCAGGAAGGTGAGCTTCTTCGAGATCTCGCCCCCCTTGTCGAGCACCGCCCCGAACTCGACGAGGTGGCTTCCCAGCCTGACAAGTTCCTCGGAAAAATCGGTCCTGTCCGCCAGCGCCGCAGCCTCGATCGCCCAGCGGTCGTCACGCACCTCGGCCTTTCCCAGGAGGTTCTCGAGCTTCCTGCGCGCCCTCGCCAGCGTCTCCTCGAGAGCCTTCGGGGCTTTCTTCTCGATCCTCGCCGCGACCTTCGAGATGTCCCTGAGCCTTTTGGCCATGTCTGCCCTCAGCGTCTCCCCCTCCCTGTCTCTCATGGCCGCCAGCCTGTCGACCGCCTCGCCCAGAGCCCTCTTCAGTGCGGCTTTGAGCCTGGCGGGAGGGATCGTGTCGATCTCCGGCCTGAACATGTCAGGCAGCAGAAGGAGAGTGCCTATCTCCAGGTCGCCGGGGATCCCTTCCTTCTTCGCGAACGAGGTCAGGTCCCTGTAGGTCTTCCTGAGAAGATCCCTGTTCACCGCAGACGCCGAAGAATCGACGCCCTTGTCGAAGATGACGTTCACGTAGACATGGCCGCGCTTGACCTTGCGCCTGACCGCCTTCTCGATATCCCTCTCGTATCCGTTCAGCGGTTTCGGGACCCTGATCGAGAAGTCGATGAACCTGTGGTTCACGGTCCTTATCTCGACGTCGATCTTCCCGCCGCCGACCGGCGCGGCGCCCCTTCCGTACCCGGTCATGCTCGTCACCATCTGATCATCTCCTTTGCTGAAAACAGCCGCCCGGACTTGATATTACAGCCATCGGCCTCCCTTGTCCACAGATTCGAGACGGGCGGTACGGTTTGACTTAAGCGCCTCCGACACTTATGATTCCGCCGTGAACGCAATGACGGCATACGCACTGAGCCTCGAGCTCGCCCCGCTGCTTGCGGACAAGGCGGTCGAATCGGCATGCGGATTCGCCGGCGGGATGACTGTCGCCTTCTCGGGCGTCGGGCGCCGCTTCCTCCACCTGGTCAGCGTCGGGAGGGAAACGGAGATCATCCTCTCGGAGGACCGTCTCCTGCCCGAGAGTGTCTGCAGGCCTTCTTTCGGCGACCTGTCCGGAAAGGTGGTCGCCTCCGTCGAGCCTCTCGGCCTCGAACGCGTGATCCTGATCCGGTTCGAGAAAAAGGGGACCTGGGGCGAGAAGGGCTCGCTCACCTTGAGGATAGACCTTTCCTCGGTCTTCCGCGCCGCGGCTCTTTTCAGGGAGGGGGCCGGCCGCGCTCTCGAGACCTTCGGCGCTCCCGGCACGCGGCCGCCCGGTTCGCCGCGTCAGCTGCCGCCCCCGAAGAGGTGGTCGCTTCTCGACCTGCCCGCGGGATGGGATCTCGACCCCGCCGCGTATGCGCCGCACCAGGGGCCGGCAGGGGCAGAGGAGCATACGAGGCTATGGGAAGAAAAAGAAGATCTCTCCTCTATCCTTGTCCGTAATGTCGGAGGAGTCGATCCGGTCCTCTCGAAGGCGCTCGCCGCCCGTTTCGTCTCAGATCCGGCGGGACTATCGGAAGCACTGACGGAGATCGGAGCGCGTCTGCGCACCGGCGGCTTCGAATGGAAGGTCTATGATTTTCCCGAAGCGGGCGACCGCGGGATCTGCTCCGTGTATCCGGTCGCGCTCCCGTTCGATCCCCGGCCCGGGAGCCCGGTGGGGATGTCCGCCGTCCTCGACGCGAGAACCGGGGAGAAGGTCATCCCGGTATACACCGCGTGGCTCAGGAAGGCCGCGGCGAGGCAGCGGCTGCGGGCGCTGAAGAAGACCCGCCGCCTCCTCGTCAATGTCCAGGAGGACCTCGAGTCGGCCAGGCGAGCCGACGAGATGCGATACATGGGCAACCTGCTCGTCACGTGGCGGCACAGGCTCAAGCCCGGGATGAGGGAGATCACCGTAAAAGACTTCAACGGCGAGGACGAGGTAAAGATACAGCTCGATCCCGCCCTCGATCCTGAAGGGAATATCCGGGCCCTTTTCCGCAGGGCGAAGAAGGGCGACAAGGGCCTCGAGATAATCAAGGCTCGCAGGGCGAGCATCAGGAAGGACATCGAGGAACTCGAGAGAGGCATCGCTGAGATCGCCGCCGTCGACGACCCGGCCGCGTTGGCGGCTATGATCATCCCTGCCGGCGGTCGTGGAGCGGGTCCCGGGAAGGCGGGAGACGCGGAAAAGCCGCGCTTCAAGTCATTCCGTATCGACGCCGCC
>Ga0315542_1001959_pt1 | contig 12768 bp, 7 predicted proteins | sample SalMarSW160120MG_FD_202541 | JGI IMG/M metagenome (GOLD analysis project Ga0315542, IMG submission 202541) | Salt marsh sediment microbial communities from the Plum Island Ecosystem LTER, Massachusetts, United States - Salt Marsh Sediment SW1601-20 ... | reverse complement strand
GCCGCCTCGAGCACGTTGAAGCTGCCCAGCGCGTTGCTCTCGAAATCGTAGCGAGGATCGCGCAGCGAGCCGGGGACCGAGGCATTCGCCGCCAGGTGGAAGACGAACTCCTGCCCGCGCGCGGCCTCGCGGACAGCGCCCGCGTCGCGTACGTCGCACTTCTGGAACGAAACGCGATCCTGGACCGCCGCCAGGTTCTCGAGCTTGCCGGCCTGCAGGTTGTCGAGGACCGTCACCGCGGCGCCGCGCGCCACCAGCGCGTCGACCACGTGCGACGGCACGAAGCCGGCTCCGCCCGTCACGAGCACCTTGCGGTCCGTCCAGTCCATGGAATCCGCCTTTCCGGATCAGGGCAGGAACTGCTCCACGCGGGCCAGCTTCCGCGGCAGGTACTCCTCCATGACGTAGTTCAGGCCGTGCTTGGCCAGCGCCTGCTGCTCGGCGCGCACCCCCATCTTGATAAGCTGCTCCAGGGCCTTCTGCCACGACTTGTGATGGAGGATGAAGGGATCGTTCTTGAGGGCGTCCCGGGCCCGCTTGATGTCGACGTCCTTCAGGGGATGGGTGGGCAGCTGGTAGTCCAGGATGTCCTGGGGGGTGATGCCCATCAGCCGCGCCTGCGGGACGCAGAAGAACTCGTTCAGGTGCGCGGCGTTGCCGCTGCCCACCTTCAGGGTCCGGTAGATGTTGGAGTAGCCGTAGGGGTCGCCGTCCACGAACACGTAGACCGGCAGCTGGTTGAGATCGGCCAGGCGGCGGACGAAGCGGCGGCAGGCGCGCGTGGGGACCCCGCCCATGGAGACCAGGATGCAGTTGGCCTGCTTCCAGTAGTTGTGCTTGACCAGCCGCTGGAACATGCCGGCGGTCTCGATGCAGAGGATGAACCTGGCCGCCGTCTTGAAGCCCAGGTGCTCCACCGAGATCGGGATGGAATAGGCGCCGCTGCCGAACCTGGTGCAGTCGATCTTCAGGGTCTTGCCGGTGTCGCGGTCCCGGTCCAGAACGACCAGGCGGCCGGCCACGTCGCCGCCCTTCTCCTCGGGCACGAAGCCGAGCTGCTCGCGGTTGACGCCGAACAGGGCCTCAACGTCCTCCATCACGGCGTCGGACTCGGGCTGCTCCTTGAAGCGGGCCTCCGCCCAGTTCTTGCTGACGTAGTAGGCCTCCCGCTTGGTGGCGATGTCGTCGGTCTCCACCAGCTCCTTGGAGAGGGACATCATCTTGAGGGTCTGGGCGAAGGTCTTGACCGTGCCGACGGTGAGGGCCCGTTCCTTCTTCTTGCCCTTCAGCTTGAAGTAGCCGGTCTGCGGTTGGTAGCTCACGTTCTGCAGGCTGCGCAGGGGGAACTTGAGGGTCGGCTTGCGGCCCTTGAGGATGACCCCCTGGATGGTGTCCGCCTCCTTGCGGATGCGCCGGACCACCGACCGCGTCGCGGCGGAGCCGGGAGCGGGCCGGCCGCTCGTGCCGGCCCCGGAGCCCCGCGGCACGGTGCGCCGGGCCGGGCCGCCGCCCGCGCCCGCGGCACGGCGGCCGCGCGGCGCCGCCTTGTCCGGGGAGGCCGGGGCGTCCGGCTGGCGGGGCGCGCCGAAGACCAACTCGCCCTGGGCGGCGGTCTTGCCCCGACCCGCGGCCTTCGCGCGGGCGGTCTTCCGGCCCGCCGCGACCTTGCCGGTCCGCGGGGCGGCCGTCTTGCCGACCTTCTGCGCCTGCTGCGTGCGCTTCTTGGGTTGCGGCTTCCGGGCGGTCTTGCGTGCCGCAGGAGCCTTGCGGGTCTTCTTGCCGGCCATCGGGGCCCTCCGCTCAGAGTTCGTAGATCTCCTCGAACTTGTTCTCCAGGTACTCGACGAAGGGACGGCAGCTGAGAGGGCTGCCCGTCACCTCGCGACACAGCTCGCCGGCCGGCAGCAGGCTTCCGCGGCGATGGATCTTCTCGCGCAGCCAGCCCAGCAGGGGGGCGAAATCGCCCGCGGCCACGAGCGCCGGCAGGTTGCCCAGGTCCTCCCGGGCGCGGGCGAAGAACTGGGCGGCGTAGAGGTTGCCCAGCGTGTAGGTCGGGAAGTAGCCGAAGACGCCGAAGGACCAGTGGATGTCCTGCAGCGGACCCGCGGCGGGTCCCGGCACCTCCAGGCCCAGCAACAGGCGCACCTTGTCCCGCCAGAGGCCGGGTATCTCGGCGACCCGGATCTCCTTCCTCAGCAGGCCCCGCTCCAGCTCCATGCGCAGGACGATGTGCAGGTTGTAGGTCACCTCGTCGGCCTCGATCCGGATGAGGGAGGGACGGACCACGTTGGCGGCGCGGTACAGCTCCTCGGCGCCGATCTTGTCGAAACGGCCGGGAAAGAACTCGCGCAGGCGGGGCAGGTAGTGCTGCCAGAACTCGCGGCTGCGCCCGATGCAGTTCTCCCAGAGGCGCGACTGGGACTCATGGATCCCCAGGCTGACGGCGCTGGCCACGGGCTCTCCCTCGTGCTCGAGCGGCAGGCCCAGCTCGTAGAGGGCGTGACCGCCCTCGTGCAGGTCGGCGAACAGGCCGGTGCCCAGGTTGTCCTCGACGTAGCGGGTGGTGATGCGGACGTCCTGGATGGCGATGCCCTCGGTGAAGGGATGGAGGGAGCGATCCAGCCGGGCGGCCGCGAAATCCAGCCCCATGTCCCGCAGCACCTCGCGCCCGAAGGCGTCCTGGGCCTCGCTGGCGAAGTGCTGCCGCAGGAGCGCATCGTCGGGCTGGCGCGACGCCGCCCGGAGACGGTCCAGCAGGGGCACGAGGGACACCTTGAGCTCGGCGAAGAGGCGATCCAGCTGGGCCGCGCGGGCCCCCGGCTCGTACTCGTCGAGCAGGGCATCGTAGGGCTCGTCCTCGTAGCCGACGGCCTCGGCCTCCCGCTGCTTCAGGTCCACGAGCCGCTCCAGATGGGGGGCGAACAGCTCCCAGTCGTTGCGCGCCTTGGCCTGGGCCCAGGCCTGCTGGGCGAGGCTGCCCGCCTCGGCCAGCTCCCGGATCAGGTTGCGCGGGATCTTCACGGCCCGGTCGCGATCGCGCTTCAGCTCGCGCACGTTGGCGGCGGCCGCGGGCGAGATCTCGCGGCTCAGATCGGCTCCGGCCAGGGCGGTCAGCAGCTCGCCCAGGAGGGGGTCGCAGATCTTCTCGTGGACCAGCGCCGCCAGGGCGGCCTTGTGCCGGGCGCGCGATGCCACGCCCCGGGGCGGCAGGTTGACCTCCTGATCCCAGGACAGCAGGGCCGAGATGGCGGCCAGATCCTGGATGGTGCGGGTGTGCTCGAGCAGCTCGGCGTAGGTCTCTCGCATGGCGGCCCTTCCGTGTTGCGGGCGAGATGTTCAGATCTTGCGGCTGCGCTCCAGGGTGTCGGTCAGCGTCGCGATGATGGCGCTCCGCTCCCGGTCCGAGAGGGCCAGGATGTCCTGGAGGGCGTCGCCGATGTGGGGAATGTACTTCTGGATGTAGCTCTGCTTCTGCTCCGCCTCGCGCTCGCGCACCCCACGGCGGATGTGGCGGTGGAGCCGGCGGCCCGCCTCCTGCAGGGCCAGCTTGATCTCCTTGACGATCTCCGGGTAGTGGGCCACCGCCTCCTTGCTCTCGGAGGTGAACGGCACCCAGACGGAGGCGATGTGCACGAGAATGACCAGGGGCCCCGCGGGCAGCGCGCCCCGCGACTGCTGGAGCCCGTAGCTGCGCCAGTTGCTGCCCAGGATCGACTTGCTGATGGCGCAGGCCGAGGCCTGGTAGAGCAGCGGGACGCGGTTGGCGAAGCGCATGACCCGCGCCAGCTCGTCGGCCGGCAGCTTGCCGCCGTAGGCCAGGCCGACCTCGATCTGGAAGGGATTGCCGCGATAGACGGCGGCGGGCCGCGTGACGGCCGTGTAGAAGTCGGCCTCCATGCCATGCTGCAGGCCCGCCAGCACCAGCTCCTCCCCGATGGGCGAGAGGCAGTCGGTGGGCGGGGCGGGGATGCGCGAGCCGGCGATGGCCTCGAGCAGCGTCTCCACCTGGGCCTGCGTGGCCCGCCGGGGATTCATGCGGGCCGGCAATCCCGCGAGCTGCAGGATCCCGGCGGCGGTCTTGGGGCCGACGCGGCAGAACTCCTCCTTGAGGAAGGAGCTCAGGTTGCGGCAGCGGGTCTCCTTGAGCATGCGGGCCATGAGGCCCAGCTCGACGCCATAAGGATGGGGCTGGATCTCGGAGGCCTCGCCCGGCATCTCGGCGGTGGCACGCTCGCGGACCAGCTTCTCGCCGCGGGGGCTGAGGTAGGACAGCTCGACGTGCGGATTGGCGATGGCCGTCTGCTCCAGGTACGTGTCCACCGAGTGCTGGCCCCGCTTGTAGGAGCCGGTCAGGGTGATCTCGACGCGCGTGCCGTGGTCGGCCTCCCAGGCCACCTCCTCGTCGACGCGCACCACCGGCTCGTTCGACTTGGTGTCCAGCAGGATCTCGAAGCGCCGGGACGGCCTCTCGCGCGCGGTGCGGCTGAGGACGACGACCGGCTGCCCGGTGGTGAGCTGGCCGTACATGCCGGCGGCCGAGATGCCGATGCCCTGCTGGCCGCGGCTCTGCTTGAGGCGATGGAACTTGGAGCCGTACAGGAGCTTGCCGAAGATGCGGGGCACCTGCTGCCGCACGATGCCCGGCCCGTTGTCCTGCACCACGACGCGGTAGCGCTCCTCGCGGTTGGGCGGCGGGGTGCGGCCGTTGCCCCCGTTGCCGTCGGCGGGGGCGGCGCCGGCCGCGTTCTCGGCCGCGCTGCGGCCGTTGGCCGGGGCGACGGGGTGGATCTCCACCAGGATGTCCGGCAGGACGCCGGCTTCCTCGCAGGCGTCCAGGGAGTTGTCCACCGCTTCCTTGATGGTCGTGAGCAGGGCCTTGGCCGGCGAGTCGAAGCCCAGCAGGTGGCGGTTCTTGGTGAAGAACTCGCTGATGGATATCTCGCGCTGCTGGCGGGCCAGGCTCTGGGCCGTGGCGGGACTGCGCGGCTTCCGTGTCGTGCGTCTCGTCTTGGTGGCGGGCATCGGGGCGACCTTCCTGGGAGATCCGTCTCGGCTGGCCGGTGCCCTCACACTAGGCAAGGCCGGCGCGGGAATCAAGCAAAGCCTGCATTGGGCGGGCGGCTGCCTGGTTCCCTGAAGGGGGTGGCTCCCGGCGCGGTTGCACCGGGAGCCTGGGGGTCACCACGGGAGAGTCGCAGCTGCCCCCCGACCACGACCGGAAGACCACGGGCAGTAGTCGGCAGGTTCCATCGGGCATCGAGAGGGCCGGGGGGCGGCCACGCTCCTGCCTTTGCAGATCGGGGGCCCACCGCCGGGAGCCCGGTCGCGAACGGGGGCAGGCGATCCGGAGGTTTCCCGTGATGGTGCAGGATGCCGGAAATCGGCCGCGGCCGTCGCTGCGGAGCGGCCGCCGAGGCCCCGCTCCACGTGCATTTGGCAAGGCGCCGGCGGCGCGTCGCGGGCGAATTGAAGCCCCCGCTCACCGGTAGAGGCCCTTCAGGCCGCCGAGGGTCTGCCGCTGGACGGGCAGAACGCCGCCGATGTTCAGCGTGTAGCTGCCTTCCAGCGTGGGATCGGCGGAGTCGGGATCGGGGGGTCGAAAGGCGTCGACCCCCAGGTAGACCGTCTGCGGCGCGCCGGAGCGGTTGACGTAGGTCAGGGTCTCGGGCTGGCCCCGCACCCCCTCGTCCGCGAAATCGAGGCAGACGGCGGCCATGCCGCAGCCGTCGAAGAGCCAGAGGGCGGCATCCAGGAAGCTCATGCTGACCGTGACGGTGATCTCGGTCCGCTGGCCCAGGGTCAGGGCGTACCACACCTCCCCGGCCTCCTCGTAGTAGGGGCTGCAGCTCTCGTCCAGGAGCATCAGATCCGGCTGCTGGTACAGACTGCCGGTGGTGTCGTAGGGAGCGCCCGCGCCGATCGTGACCGGGATCGTGGCGCTGCCGCTGCAGATCTCCGGCGGGACGCCCGGATAGCGGCAGACCAGGTGGATCTCGAAAGGACCGCTCTGGACCTGGCCCTGCACGCCTTCCCAGCCGTCCACCACCAGCCAGTAGTGACCGGGAGCGAGGGTCAGGCCGAGGACGGCGTTCTCGCCGGCCAGGCAGGCGTCGCCGTCGCAGGCGTCGAGCAGGAAGATGTCCAGGTCGGCCTCGTAGTTCTGCAAGGCGGCCGAAAGACGCACATCGGCGTGCAGGTCCAGGTGGTAGAAGACCTCGCCGCCCGGCTCGTTCCAGGGCGCGCAGGCGTAGCGATCGACCAGGTTCGCGGCGCCGGTGGTGTCGCCGGCGAGCACCGTGTCGCAGAGGGCCCAGACGGTGATGGTGTCCGCGGCGGGGCACTCGAAGGGCGCCGTGGGAGCCGGCAGCGAGACCGCCGGCGGCCGCTCGCGCTGACCCTTGAGCGTGGCATGGGGCGGCAGGCCGGCCCGGGCGGCGGTGACGGTGCCGAGCAGGATCGCCAGACCGGTGGCAGCCAGCCGGAACGCGCGACGTCTCATGAACTCGTGATCCTTCCCAGGGGGCGATGCCGGGGCTCCTGGCCGCCATTCTAGCACAGGGCGAAAGACCTGGCGACCGGCGGCCGGGGCCGCAGGAACCGCCGGCGGGAGCTTCAAACGCCGGCCGGCACGCGGGGTTCCGCCAGCACCAGGGCCAGCTGATGGGCCAGCGGCGCGACGGTCTCGCGCACGGTCTCGCTCAGGGGACGGCCGGAGGCCGGGTTGTCCAGCCACAGCACCCCCAGCGGGTGGCTCCGGAAGGTGACCGGCAGGGTCGCGAAGGAGGAAACGCCGAGCTGCTCGAGGATCTCGGCTCCGGGCAGCTCGGCGGGGGAGGCGGCGGCGATGTCCGGGACGTGAAGCGGACGCCGCAGCGCCTCCCCGCACCAGGCTGCCGCGGGGCTGCGGGAAAGAGGCTCGAAGGCCGTCAGGGCGGGCCGGGATCCCTGGCTGCGGCCGGCCGTGCAGACGAGTCCGGCGGCCCCGTCCGGCACCAGCAGGAACACACGATCCAGGGCCACGGCCGCGAGGATTCCCGCGAGGATCCGTCCCGTCAGCTGCTCCGGATCCTCGCCGGCGGCCATGGCCGCCGCGACGGCCGCCAGCCGGGCCAGCAGCTCGTCGCGGTCCACCTCCGGGCGCGCCACGCGCGTCACCCAGTTCTCGGACTGCGGGGGCAGGGCGGCGACGCCGAAGGTCTGGGCTAGATCCGTGTATTCCTGCACCACGTTCTCGTAGAGCACCTCGGCCTCGAGCCCGTTGATGTCGAGCGCCTCTTCCAGGAGGCGGGCCACCTCCAGGGCGGCCGCGTGGACCGGCGGAGCCAGCACGCCGGGGCTGAAGCGGTTGGCGGCGACCACGATGCGCAGGAGCAGCGGCAGCCCGCCGCCGAGGCCCGTGGACTCGTAGCCGTGATGATCCCCGATGACCTCCTCCAGCGCTCCGGGCAGCCCCCAGCGGCGGGCCAGCTTCTTGCCGGCCTGGGCGTGGCTCAGCCCGAAGGCCTGGCGCTCGGCGGCGCGCAGCGGCCCGTCGGCACCGTGCTCCGCGAGCAGCCGGGCGTAGAGTTCCGGTTCGCAGCGAGCCAGCACCAGCTTGCCGATGTCGTGCACCAGACCGGCCACGAAGGCCTCTTCCTTGGAGGGATGGCCGCTGAGTTCGGCCAGCAGGCGGGCCGTGATGGCGGTGGCCAGGGAGTGGGCCCAGAAGCGCTCCATGCCGGGCAGCTCGTCGGCCGAGCGGAGCGTGTCGCACACGGACATGCCCAGGGCCAGGCGCCGCACGCCGTTGAAGCCGATCAGGACGACCGCCTTGGAGACGGTCGTGACCTGCTCGCGCCCGCGGCGCTGGTAGTAGGCGGAGTTGACCACCTTGAGGATGCGCAGGGTCAGGGACTGGTCCTTGAGAATGACCTTGCCCAGATCCTCGGCGCTGGCCCCGCTGTCGGAGGCGACCTGGTTCAGGCGCACCAGGATCTGGGGCAGGATGGGCAGCTTCGACATCTTGTCGATCTGCCGATCGATGGTCTCGCGGGCGACCACGGTGTTCTCCTCGGGTCGGGAACATCTTCTCCGGCCTGCCGTTCCTATCGGACGGCGCCGCCATTGCTTGAGCGGCAGCGGCCGGTGCGAGAACTCGGCTGCGGGAGGGAAACCATGCAGGTGCTTGTTTGGAAGGCACGATCCCTGTTATACTCGACAGCAAGAAGGGGGGAGCTCGCGCGATGCAGCTCCCCTGATGTATGTTTTTCTGGAGTCGAGATCGGGAGCCTGCATGCCGCTGGCGTCACACGGGCCCGCTGGCTGTCTCCGCTGCCGGAACGTCGAGCCTTTCCCCTTGGCGTCCCCGGGGAGCTGAAGCCATGACGATCCGTCGCGAGCCGCCCCGAGGCAGGGCCCTGACGATCCTGGCCGCCGTGCTGAGCGGCCTGTTCGTCGCGGACCTGCTGACCGTCCTGCTGCGCGAGCCGGGCCTGCTCAGGCCGGCCCACTGGGGCGGCCTGGCGGCCATTGCGGTCTCGGGGCTGATCCTCTATGCCACCGTGGGGGTGATGGTCCTGGTTTTGCTGGCCGTGACCTGGCCGCTCTGCCGGCTGCTGCGTCTGAAATTCACCCCCGCGGCCTTCATGGGCCTTTCCCTGCTCGGCCTGCCGTTCTTCCTGGTGGTCCAGCAGGGCCTCCAGGAGCGCCTGCTGGGGCTGTACATCAGCCTGCGCTCTCCCTTCTTCTACGTGCCCACGGGCCTCACCCTGGCGGCACTGCTGGCGGTCTACGCGCTCGTCTTCCTGCTGGGGCGCCGCCTCGCCCCGCCGCCGCCGCGCGTCCAGCGCCTCCTCGGCGGCCCCGGCCTGGCCGGGACGGCTGCCGTGGTCCTGTTCCTGGGCACGGCGCTATGGCGGCCCCACATCAACGTGCTCGGAGTCTACGATCGAGCCCAGGAACGCGAGCCCAGGTTCGAGGCTCCGGCGACCGCGGCGGCCCAGCCCGCTCCGGGGGCGCCCAATCTCGTCGTGCTCGCCATCGAGGCCTTCCGCGCTGATCAGCTGGATCCGGCCAACACCCCATTCCTGGTGCAGCTGGCGCGGGAGAACATCTGGTTCAGCCATTACTATGTCGCGGCCGCCGCCACGCGTCCCTCGGTCACCTCGTTCTTCACCTCCCTCTACCCCGCGCAGCACGGCTGCTACAACCTGGCCCTGGATCCGACGCCGCACAAACACGAGTACGGCGACAGGACCACCCTGGCCGTGGCCGATTCGGTGCGAGCCTATCCGAAGCTGCTGCAGCAGCACGGCTACCGCACCGTCATGATCACCTCCAACGGTCTGACGGCCGACAAGGCCTTTGGCTTCGGCGAGGTCTATCGCCGGTTCTCCGCCACGGAACCGTACCGGTTTCCGATCCCTTCGCCCGAGCCCTTCGTGGCCTTCCACTTCCTCAAGAAGAACCTGCAGCTCTCGCGCGTCTTCAATGTGATCAGCCTGTCGCCGGAGCACTCCAACGTCTACTTCGACGCACAGCGGTTGAACCACGTGGTCCTGCGCGAGACCGCCCGGAACCCCGGGAAGCCCCTGTGTCTCTACGTCCACTACATGGAGCCGCATTCCCCCTACTACTGGCATCCCTACCGTCCCCTGCAGCTGAACCTCTACCTGCCCTCCCAGCGGGCCAGCCTGCTCGGAGCCTACGCCTCCGAGCTGCAGGCGGTGGATGCGGCCATCGCGGAACTCTTCGCCGCCTGGCAGGAGCAGGGGCTGCTCGAGAACACCTGGGTCCTGGTGACGGCCGACCACGGGGAGGAGTTCTACGACCATCGCAACTGGGGGCACGGCAAGTCGCTCTACCCGGAGATCGTGCACGTACCGGCGATCCTGGTACCGCCGCCCGGGCAGCGGGAGCCCCGCCGCGTGGACGACGTCGTGGACAACGTCGACGTGGCGGCGACCTTCGCCGGGCTGGCCGGGATCGCGGCGCCGCCGGGCTGGGAGGGGACGTCTCTTCTGGCTGGTCTTTCCCCGGACCAGGCGGCGGAAGGTCCGCCGGCAGGCGTGGCCCTGAGCCAGTTCAATACCGGTCGTGTCTACTGGGCGAGCGCCGTGCGGGACGGCTGGCAGGTCATCCTGCGCCGGCGCGGCGACCGCGACCGCATCATGCTGTTCCACCTGGCGGAGGATCCCGGGGCCCGGGACGACCTGGTCGGGCGCGGCCTGCCCGAGGAAGCGGAGCTGAAGTCGCTCCTGCAGAGCGAGCTGGAGCGCCTGGAGGCCACGGCGTCGCTGTACCGCGGTGAGGAGACCGCGATCGATCCCCAGCACCTGGAGCAGCTGCGTGCCCTCGGCTACGTGGACTGACCAGGGATCCTGCGATGAAGCGGGGGAATCTCCGGTCCCGGCTCAGGATCCGGAAGACGGCCGGCCTTCGACGATCCTCCGGAAGTACTGCCCGTATTCCCGGACGGTTCGCTCCAGGGTGAAGTGCTCCTCGATGCGAAGCCGAGCCTGCCGCCCCATCCTCTCCCGCAGTGCATCGTCCCCGAGGAGCTGCAGCATCGCGCCAGCCAGCGCCTCGGGATCGCCCGGCGGCACGATCAATCCCGTCTCTCCGGGTACGACCAGATCGCGCACGCTGCCGACGTCCGTGTTGATGGTGGGAAGCCCGCAGGCCATGGCCTCCATGGTCGAGATCGGCAGGGTTTCGCGGAATGGGTGGGAGGAGAGGACGTGGAGGTGAAAGGCCGGCAAGATGTCGGGCAAGTCGCGGCGGATGCCCAGCAGGCGGATCCTGTCGGCGACACCCAGCTCCTTGATCAGGTGTTCCAGGTGCGGGCGCTCGGGGCCATCTCCGCAGATGAAAAAGCGGCACTCCGCCATGCGTGGCAGCACCTGCGCCGCCGCTCGGATGAAGGTGTCGATGCCCTTCTCGGGGGTCAAGGACGCTACGAGCACGATTCCCTTCTGATGTTCTCCCAGCCCTACAGCCGACAGGGGGTAGCCGTGATCCTGACGGGGTCGAAACCGCTCGTGGTCGACACCGTTGACAATGACCGTGAGCTTGTCCGCGGGGAGCCTTTCCTCCCGTATCAGGAATTCACGCTGGGTTTGAGCGCAGGCGATGATCCCATCGAGACGACTGAGGAAAAAACGCTCGGAACGACGGATCGCGGTCTTCTTGCCCCACCGACCGGTGGAGTGATAGGCCGAAATCACGGCGCGTGCATGCAGCCGCCGCGCAAGAAAGCAGGCCAGAAGAAGGGCATTGCGGCCCGGTTCCACGAACAGGAGGTCGGTCTCGGTGCGCCGCAGCCGATACAGCAGCCGGGGCAGGCCGCTGATATCGTACTTGCCGTGCAGAAAGTCCGACTGGACGGGAATCCCCACTTTCTTGAGCTCTCCCGCGAGCCGGCCCTCCTTCTTTAGCAGGATGTATTCGAAGCTGAATCCCCGCCGATTCAACTGACGCATGATCTCCAGCGTCAGCTGTTCGAATCCCCCGACGTTGAAGGAGTTGGAAACATAGATGACCTTCACTCGGTTCTGCCTCACGGGAGTCGTCCGGTATCGATAGGCTCACCGGGATCGAGGAAGACGGGACCAGGACAGGGCGGCACTATAAGACACTTTCGCGCATGGTGTCAAGCTGCGGCCGTACGGCTGCTGCCGTACGGGGGGCGGACTTGGGCCCGCCCATGCACCAGGATCGACCGCCGCGCCGGCCAGCCGGTGGACTCAGCGGAAGCGGGCGGGCGAGCATTCCGCCGATGGTCCGGCGGGCGGCGATGAGCCGGGAGGCGCACCGTCCCGGAATGGGACGTTTTTGCGTTGCATCTGTCGTCCGGCGGGTTTCGCCCGCATCCCGCGTCCTGAGTCGGGTCTTCGGCTAGCCGGGCCTCACTTTGATCCCACCTTATTCACCACTACTGATGGTGTCGTGGGGCGGAGTGTATGATGGCGATGTTACTACCGGATGAGCTGGATGGGGGTGTACGGGGTTGGGGGGCACCGCCCAAGAAGGACCTCCAATTGCCCAAGCGAGGCTGGTTTTGGGGGCCTGGGCCTTGCGGCGGGCGTACGGCTGCCCGAGCGCGTGGCCAGGCCTGAGGAGGAGGCAGCGATCCTGGCTGGCGGCAGGCCCTACGGGCCGGGGTACTGCAGGTGGCGTAGACGTGAACAGAGAACACGCCAGAGCGGCTGTGCCGTTTGGCAGATGACCAGGGTGGCGTAGCGGGCGTGCACGATCACGCGCCCGGCGACGCGCAGCACCCGCTCGCGGAAGCGCCGCAGACTCCAGCCCTGGCCCTCTGCGGTCTCGAGCAGGCAACGGGCCGTGTGGGCCAGGTTGTAAGCAAGGGCGTTGAGCAGCAGGATGACCTCGTTGTGGGCGAAGGCGTCGCAGGGGCGAGTCTGTTCGGTGCGCGGCGGCCGACCACGGTAGCTCTGCTTGGGTCGGGGTGCCGAGGAGAGGGTCGGTGCGAGCACGTCCATCAACTCGCCGAGATGGCCCTCGGCCGTGCCACGTTGGCGGTAAGCGGCCAACAGCTCCTGGCCGCTGATCTGGGTGGTCGTCCAGTTGGTGATCAGCCAGAAGTGGTGCAAGAACAGCTCGTCGACCCGCTCGCAGACGACCAGCACGACGCGGCGCGAGCGAGACCAGGTCTCAGCCTGATAGGTCAGCTCGTAGGTCCAGGTGCGGGGCTGGCCGGGCGGCCGACCTGGCGGCCGGCGCAGAAACGGTGCGGCCAGGCGGTCCAAGACGGCGTTGTTGCGCACCCGG
>Ga0315542_1001957_pt1 | contig 12781 bp, 11 predicted proteins | sample SalMarSW160120MG_FD_202541 | JGI IMG/M metagenome (GOLD analysis project Ga0315542, IMG submission 202541) | Salt marsh sediment microbial communities from the Plum Island Ecosystem LTER, Massachusetts, United States - Salt Marsh Sediment SW1601-20 ... | reverse complement strand
CAGCGCGCAAGCGGATCGTCCAGCGTCTGGATGAGGAAAAGCCCCGCAAGGAGCAGGTTAAGTGACGAAGGCCCCGCTGCGCGATCGCGCCGGCTCGAGGACCAAGAACGAACCTGCGCATCCCGGCAAAAACACACTGCGACGGGCTTCTGCGGGACTGGGGCCCTCGCTTCGTGATCGCGCAGGTTCAGAGATCAAAAGCGAACCTGCGCACATCGCGGGGGCACGGCCCCTGCTGCGTGATCGCGCAGGTTTCGAGACCATAAGCAAACCTGCGCACTCCGCTAGGGCGGAGGCGCGCACGTTTGCCGAAAAGGCGCTCGCGCGCGCGGCGGGGGCGGCCGATGCCCGGGCCGGTGAGATCCTCGAAGCGCGCCCGGACCGGATCCTATCGCACGATAACACCGCCGCGATCGCCCAAATTTTCCACAAAGAACTTGGCGCGCTGAAGGTGCATGATCCTTCGCGCCTGATCCTTGTTCTCGACCATGCCTCCCCGCCGCCCACGCCGAAGCATGCCCAAAATCACGCCGAAGTGCGGGCGTTCGCGCGCGCGCAGGGCGTGCGCGATTTCTTCGACATCGGCCGCGGAATCTGCCACCAGGTGGTCGGCGAGGAAGCGCTGCTGCTTCCCGGCCAGCTCATCCTCGGCGCGGACAGCCACACCACCCACCACGGCTGGATGGGCGCCTTCGGGGCCGGCATCGGCCGCAGCGAGGTGGCGGCGCTGTGGGCTACCGGCAAGTTGTGGCTTCGGGTTCCACAGAGCGTCCGCTTCATACTCCAAGGGAGCCTGCGTCCCGGCGTGACATCCAAGGATTTTTGCCTGGCACTGATCGGCGAATTGGGCGCGGACGGCGGGCTGTATCTTTCGGCGGAATTCGAGGGGCCGGGATTGCGGTCGCTTTCGATCGACAGCCGGATAGTCATCCCGAATGTGATGGCCGAATTCGGCGTAAAGAACGCATATCTCGCACCGGACGATTCGGTGTTCGATTATCTCGCTTCGCGTAAATCGGGACGGGCGGGCCGGAGTGAATGCGAAGCCTCCGCGCTTTACCCCGATCCGGGAGCGGCGTACCTTGCAGAGTACGAGGTGGATTTAGGGGCTGTTGAACCGATGGTGGCGGCGCCGCACGGCGTGGATCAGGCGCGGACGCTCACTGCGGCAGCCGGCCGCCCGATCGATCTGGCATTCATCGGGACGTGCACCAACGGCCGGCTCGAGGATTTTCGCTCGGCGGCTCGTGTCTTGAAGGGAAAGAAAGTGGCGCACGGCACGCGCTTGCTCATTAACCCGGCCTCGGTCGAAGTGTATCGCGCGGCGATTGAGGAGGGGATCCTCGGCGAACTGCTGGACGCGGGCGCGGTAATCGGCGTTCCGGGTTGCGGCCCGTGCATGGGCAACCATCTGGGGATACCCGCCGCGGGCGAGGTTGTCCTCTCCACCGCCAACCGCAACTTCAAGGGCCGCATGGGCCAGCCGGATTCGGAGATCTACCTGGGCTCGCCGGCACTGGTGGCGACGAGTGCGATCCTTGGGCGGATTCCATCATTGGAGGAATATGCACCCTCCGCCACGGGATTGCCCGGCGGGTTCATTCAGCTTGTGCGGGGAAAGGACCTGCGCGCCGGACGAGAAGAAATCACTCCGCCGAAAGAGAAACGCGGGAAACCCGCGCCGTACACCGCCAATGGATCCGCCTGGGTCTACGGCGATAACGTCAACACCGACCAGATCTTCCCTGGGAAATACACCTACACCCTGCGCACGGCCGAGGAGATCGCCGCACATGCGATGGAGGATATCGATCCGGAGTTTGTGCGTTCCTCGAAGCCGGGGGATGTGGTCTTTGCGGGAAGAAACATGGGCTGCGGTTCATCCCGCGAACAGGCGGTCACCTGCCTGAAGGGACGCGGCGTACGGGCGGTGGTCGCCGAATCGTTCGCGCGCATCTTCTACCGCAACGCGATCAACCAGGGACTGCCGGCGATCGTCTGCCCGGAAGCCGTGGCCGCCGCCCGCAAAGGCGATCCGGTGAAGGTGGACCTGGCGCGTGGGGAAGTGATCCTGCCCTCCGGCGTCTTCCGGTATCCGCCGTTCCCGCCGAACCTGCAGGCGCTTTTAGAAGCCGGCGGGCTGATCCTGTATTTGAAATCCGTCGAAGCGGCTTCCTCGGAAGCGGATTCGCCTTCATCCCCTTCGCCGTGAAAATCCGATTGCCCCGCGGTATTCACTGGAACGGAAATAATTCCCCATATGGATTTCGGATATGATTAACGCCAATAGGGGGATCCTCGGGATGCTATTGGACGTCAATTCCATATTGGAGGACCGATAGAAAAATGACCCAACCGTCGGCGACACTGCTCGGATTGGTGGAGCGCTACAGCCCGACCGGCAAAGAAGGCGAAGCCGTCGCCTGGCTGGTGGAGCACATGCGCGGATTGGGCTTCACATCGGCGCGCGCGGATAAAGCCGGAAACGCCGTTGGGATGATCGGTGAGGGGCCGAATCAGATCGTGCTGCTTGGTCATATCGACACGGTTCCCGGAAAGATCCGCGTTCGCGTGGAAGGGGGAATCCTGCATGGGCGCGGATCGGTCGATGCCAAGGGCCCGCTGGCGGTATTTGTGGACGCCGCCGCGCGGAACGGCGCGATCCCAGGCTGGCAGGTTGTGGTGATCGGCGCGGTGGACGAGGAAGGCGATTCCGCCGGAGCGCGATACGTCGCGGGCCGGTTCCATCCGAAGTTTGCGCTGATCGGAGAGCCAAGCGGGTGGGACCGCATCACCCTCGGATACCGCGGGATCGTCCGGTTCCAATTCACCGCGTGCCAGCCCGTCGGGCATACCGCGGCCGGCCAGGTAAGCGCATGCGAAACCGCGGTGGGTTTTTGGAACCGTCTGGTGGAGATCTCCGTGCGGGAAAACACCGGCACGGAGCGAAAATTCAGCCAGATCACACCCATTCTGGAAAAAATGTTCTCGACCGGCGATGGATTCACGCAGACCGCGGAATTGGGCGGTCATCTCCGGATCCCGCAATCCACTCCGCCGGAACAGGCGGAACGATTAATGCGGGAGGCAGCCGAGGGCGCGGGGGAATTGCGGGTCGACGGCATGCAGGTTGCCGCCTACCGGGTGGAAAAGAACACTCCCGTAGTCGGCGCACTCCTGGCTGCCATCCGCGCCCAGGGCGGAAATCCATCCTTCAGCCTGAAGCTGGGAACATCGGATATCAACGTGGTGGGGCCGTTTTGGAACTGCCCGATGGCGGTGTACGGTCCGGGCGATTCGACCCTGGACCATACCCCGGAGGAACGGATTAATGTGGATGAGTACGAACGCTCCGTCACAGTGCTCGAATCGGTGCTGAAGCGTCTGGCCTTCACGTCGCCCTGAAGCGATACCGAGTGGAAGCGAAAGTGCGCCGGGTATAATCCCGGCGGGAGATAGCGATGGCTCGAGAAGAATCGAAAAACCGCGAAAAATCCATGGCTCGGGAAGACCTGAAAAACCGCGTCGATTGGCTGGATGGGGAACGCCGGAAAGACAAGGCGCTGCTGGCCAAGCTTGAAGAGCGGCTGGCGAACATGACCGGCATGCTGGAATCTCAGGCCAAGCAGCTGCAGGAAACGGGCGCGCAGCTGACAAAACTGAAAACCCGCGTCCAGCCGCAGAAGATCGACGAACTGATTGCCAAACACCGCGAAGATACCGCCCGCGCGCTGGACGCGATGGATAAACGGCGCCTGGAACTCGAGGATCAGGCCGGACGGTCGCGCGCGATCGAGAAGAACCGCATTGAAAAAACCATTGGTGAATTCAAGAAACAAATCGAGCTGCTCGGCGACCTGCAGGAATCGATGGAAGCCCGCAAATCCGAACAGGCGCGGCAGGCTGTTCTTCTCCAGGATATGCGCAAAACGCTGGATGCCATCCAGAAACGGGATGAAGAGCGGACGCGCATCATCGCCGCTGCGGAAGAAGGCCGGCTGCAGGATATCCGCCGCATGGCGGACATCCAGGGTGAACAGCAGGCGATCCGCGAAAAGAGCAACGAAAACTCCGCGCGATTGGATGCGGTGGAATCCGCCGGGCGGCGGGTCGACGGACGCCTGTCGGAACTCATGGCGCTGGAACTCGAGCGCCGCAATGCGATGGCGATCTGGCAGGAACAGCAAACTTCGGCCCAGGTTGAGCGTGAACGGCAGTGGAAGGATTGGGAAAAACGCAGCGCGGATTCGATAGTCCGGATGACGGAATTCCTCAAGCAGGTTGAAAGCTTCCAGGAACTGCACCGGACCATGCGTCAGTCCATCAATGAATACCAGGTTCTTTCCGACCGCATGGAGCAGAAAATCAAAGAGACGGCGGAGATCCAGCGCATTCAGGAGGACCGTTTGCGGCAGGATTGGACCACCTTCCTGGCCGACGACCAAAAGCGGTGGACGGCGCAGAATCTCACCTGGGACGACGAGTGGCGCGAACGCGACCGCAGGTTCGCCAAAGTGGCGGATAAGCTTGTCCGGATGGAAGAGGAGTTCGAGGAAATATCCGATGCCCTGCGTTCCACCCAGGAAGGGGATCGGGCGCGGCTGGAGACCCTCGCCAATACAATTCGCGAGTGGCTGGCGCGGACTACGCCAAAGTAGCGAGGGCTTGAGAATAAATCCCGCTCAACGCGGGATTTTTTTTATGTATGTCCACCCCCTCCTCTGTCCTCCCCCGTTTACCAGAATGCGGTAAACGGGGGAGGATTTCTGCGTGCGAATCCTCCCCCGTCAAGCGGTCCTCTTGACGGGGGAGGGCAAGGGAGGGGGCGAATACAATTCCTGAAGAATGTATGTTATTACCCCGTCAATATTCTCCAAAACGTCCCGGTTTGTCACCCGGATAACACGGATTTGTTTTTGGTTCCTCAGCCAATCGGATCTTTCATTGTCTTGAAGAGTTTTTTCAACGTGAACATCACCATCAACCTCCACCGCTATCCTGTATTTCACACAATAAAAATCGAGTATGTATTTTCCGAGCGGCGCTTGACGCCGGAAGTGAACGCCCAACGCATTGCGTCGAAGGCGCGACCAAAGCAGCTGTTCTGCGGGTGTGGCGGAAGAGCGGAGATCTTTGGCAAAGCGAGTCGATTGAATTGTTGTCTCGCGACGGGATTTTCTTCTCTTGATCATATTCTCCCCCTGGATTGATCCCCTCCTCTGTCCTTCCCCGTTGGCCCCAAAACAAGGGCGGCTAACGGTGGAGGATTTCTGCGTGCGATTCCTCCCCCGTTAAGCGGTTTTCTTGACGGAGAGCCTGTCCCCGCGTGTTCCCAGCGGGGAAGGGCAAGGGAGGGGCGGTGATTGTGCGTATTCGGGACACCCCCTCCTCTTTCCTATGTGCTACTTCCCTTTCAGTATCTGGTCTGCAATTGCATCCAGTTCCTCATCGGAATAATAGTAGAGTAAAACCTGGCCGCCGCGTTTCCCGCGCTTGATCGTCACCCGCGTCCCCAGCGCTTCTTCGAATTTTTTCTCCAGCGCGCGCAGGTCCGGAGGCAGGCGCGGCGGGGAAGGCTTGGGCGAACGCTTGCCGGTCATCCGGCGCGCGAGTTCCTCGGTCTGGCGGACGCTCAGGTCGCGCTTGAGGATCGTATCCACCGCGGCCAATTGCGCCTGGATGGTCGGGAGGGCCAGGATGGCGCGCGCGTGGCCTTCGGAAATTTGTCCGCCGCCCAGCGCCTGGCGCACGCGCTCGGGTAATTTCAACAGCCGCAGCGTATTCGAGACCGTAACGCGGCTCTTCCCCACCCTTCGCGCGACTTCCTCGTGCGAGAGTCCGAAATCCTCGTGCAGATGGCGGTAGGCTTCGGCCGTCTCGAGCGGGGAAAGATCCTCGCGCTGGAGATTCTCGATCAGCGCCAGTTCCAGGCGCTGCTGGTCGGTGGCGTCGCGGACCAGAACCGGGACGCGTTCGAGGCCGGCCAGCTTCGATGCCTCCAACCGCCGCTCGCCGGCGATCAGGATGTACTCTTCGGCGACCGCCCCGCGGCTGACAATCAGCGGCTGGATGACGCCGTGCTCGCGGATCGACGCCGCCAGGTCCTCGAGTTCGCCGGAGTCGATCGCCATCCGCGGCTGGCGCGGGTTGCGGCGGATCTTCTCCACCGCCACCAGCATCGCGTCGGCGGAAGAGGCTTCGACCGGGAGGAGGGCATCTAAACCGCGCCCGAGACCGTGTTTTTTAACGCTCATGGATTTATCCCTTGGCGTGGATCCGGGCCCCGTCGGATTTCAGGATTTCCTCCGCCAATTCCTGATACGCGAGCGCGCCGATGGAGGAGGGGGCGTAAACGGAAATCGGAATTCCGTGGGAAGGCGCTTCCGCCAGCCGGATGCTGCGCGGAATAACGCTGGTGAAGACCCTCCCGGGGAAATGCCGGCGGACTTCGTCGATCACCTGATTGCCGAGATTCGTCCGCCCGTCGAACATCGTCATCACCACGCCGCGAATTTCGAGCTGCGGATGGAAGGAGGCGCGCACGCGGCCGATCGTCTGGGTCAGCTGGCTCAACCCTTCCAGCGCGAGGTATTCGCACTGGACGGGAATGATCGCGCCGTCGGCGGCGGCGACCAGCGCGTTCAGGGTGAGGATGCCGAGCGACGGCGGGGAATCGATCAGGATGTAATCGTAAGCCGGCAGGATTTCCTTGAGCGCATCCCGCAGCCGCACCTCGCGCCTTTCCTCGTTGATCAGTTCCACTTCCGCGCCGGTTAAATCCGGCGTGGAGGGTATCAGGCTTAATCCGAGTTGGGCATTCTGCAATATCGCCGCGACGGGGGTGCAGGAGCCGATCAGCACCTCGTAGGTACCGTCGCGGACGTTGCGCTTATCGACGCCCAGGCAGGAGGTGGCGTTGGCCTGCGGATCCAGATCGACCATCAGCACGCGCTGGCCGAGCGCGGCGAAACACGATGCCAGGCTGATGGTGGTGGTCGTCTTGCCGACGCCGCCTTTCTGGTTTACGAACGCGTAAATTTTGGTCACGGGGCGGTCCCCGTTCGTTTCGCTTCGAGGATTTCCCCGCGGGTCGGGACGCCCGCCAGACCCGGCCGCGTGACCGAAAGCGAGGCGAGTGCGGTCGCCATGCGTCCGGCTTCCCAGGCGTCGCCGGTTTCCTTCAGGCGCAGGAAGAAGACGGCGGCGAAAATATCGCCCGCGCCGGTCGGATCCACGACGGTTTCTTTGGGTGCCGGAAGGATGTGCGTCTCACCCCGCCGCGTTACCCGGCAACCGCGTTCCCCGTCGGTCACAGCACTTACCGGGGCCAGCGCGGCCAGGCCCGCCGCCAAGGCTTCGTCGCCGCCGACGTCGTCCTTGCTGAATACAATTACGTGCGCATTTCGCGCCGCTTCCTCGGCATCCGGGCTGAGGATTTGGCGTACCCGGCCGTCGGTCCCCCAATCGCGCATCCAGCCCTGAAGAGTCACGCAGCACAGTGTTTTCGCGAAAAGATCCATCAGGCCGGGTTTAACTTCCCCGACCACGGGGGCGAGATGCAGGATCGCGGGTTCACGCCAGCTTTGGGGAACGTGGACCGGCCCCAGCGGTTCGGCGACCGAGCGCACCCATTGCTCCCGACGGCCCCCGGCATAACGGTTTTCGAATGCCGTCTCCCGGCCCGAAAGCACCTTATGAATACGAATACCGTCCAACGGGGATAGGTTGCAGTCCGGCGAGCAGGAAGTGACCAGCGACGGGGTTGCGCCATAGGCCAAGGCGGTCAGGCCGGCATAAGCGGCCGTACCGCCCATCCGATCGCCTTCGGGGGCGATGTCTTTGGTGACGTGGCCGATGATCAGGTATTGGAGTTCGCGGTTTTCGGTGGTTGGCGGCACGGTAAGAATTATACTATCGGCCTCACTCCCATCACCTGCACCCCTTCCCCTCTCCAGGCTTATGTCAGGAGAGGGGGAAGGGGACGGGGGTGGGGGGTGAGGAAGGATGCCATGCCCGAACTGCCGGAAGTGGAAACGATCGCGCGCAGGTTGCGCACCGGGTGCGGCGGGGAACCCGCGCTGACGGGGCGGGAAATTCTCTCGGTCGTGATCCGCCATCCCAAGCCGATCGCCGTCCCCGGGCCGGAGGAAGCCCGCGCGCGGATGCGCGGCCAGCGGTTTGTCGAGATTTCCCGCCGCGGGAAGTTCCTCGTCTGCCGGCTGACGCGGGATTATCTGCTTGTCCATTTAAGGATGAGCGGGGATGTACAGCTGTTTCCCTGCGGAGAACCGCTGCGCAAGCACGACCATGTCGTATGGCATTTGGACGGCGGGTGGGATCTGCGCTATCACGATCCGCGCCGGTTCGGCCGGATTTGGGTCGTGGAATCGCCCGAGGCTGTCCTGGGCGGGCTCGGGCCGGAGCCGCTGGCGGCGGAATTCACCGCTGCCCGCCTGGAAGCGATGCTGCGGCTAAAGAAGCGCCTGCTCAAGCCCCTGCTGCTGGATCAGACATTCATCGCCGGGATCGGAAACATCTACGCCGATGAGGCGCTGCACCGCGCCCGTCTCCATCCGCTGCGCCGCAGCGATACCCTGCGCAAGGAGGAAACGGCGCGCCTCTGGCGCGGGATCCGTGCCGCGCTGCGGGTGGGGATCGCGCAGGACGGGGCGAGCATCGACTGGGTCTACCGCGGCGGAGATTTCCAGAATCATTTCCGGGCGTACGGCCGCGAAGGGGAGCCGTGTGGTAAATGCGGGGCGAAGATCCGCCATATTACCGTCGGGCAAAGGTCAACGTTTTTTTGCCCGCGATGCCAGAAAAAGAAGTAGAAGGATTATCCGATGAAGCGCAGGCCGATTTCCATAACAGCATCAATGCTTCTCGTGCTTCTCAACGCCCTTGTCTGGCTGGTCTTTGCCGTCATCGTCGGCCTGGATTTGCATCCGGGGCTTCCGGATTCATACGTCCTTCGGTGGATCATGGGTATCTTGGCATTCGGCTGCGCGACGGTAATGATCGCGCGCGTCGTACTCCTGGAAAACCGCGTCCGGATTGCTTATTCCGCGTCATTGGGGTTGCTTGCTCTCCTGGCGGTACTGACGGTCGCCGACGATGTCGGATGGGCGGACTGGCTTTATCTGGTCCTCGTAATGACGCCGCTGATGCTTCTGATCAAGGATCAATCCTGGTATACGAAAAGCGGCCGGAAAACCGGCTGATGGCGGAATATTCTCCTCTGTCAACATGCCAACCATGACGGCCGGGAAGGATGTGTTTTCCCGACAACGTTGCATTTCAGGAGATATTTCATCGGTCCGCTGGAGGTTAGGACGCCGGCCATGAGATCATTCGGGGATATAATTACGGGAATAGAAATGATATTCATAAACAATTGGAGGTATATGGTTATCGTGTGGAAGCCCTTCAACAGATTATTCCAGATATTCACGCTGATCCTTCTGGCCGCCGGATGCGCCGGGTGCGAGCCGCTATTTTCCGAGACCGGCTGCCCCTCCGACGAGTGGACGGTCATCAGCAATAGGCACTTCGGCCAATCGGCGTTGTCGGTGATGTTCGGGGATGCAGTTACCGGTGTGGCGGCCGATCTTTCGGGGAAAATTTATTTCACCGAGGATGGCGGCGCATCCTGGACGGGGACCATCAAGGCCGGGGCCTCGCGCGCGGCGATGGAGATCCTGGAGGGCAACCGCAAGATGTGGTACATCGGAGTCGGGGGAGATATGCTCGCATCCACCGACCGCGGGCATACATGGGAATCGGCGGGGCCGTTTCCATGGAACGGGCACGTCGAATACATCAGCTTCTCCGACGAGCTCGTCGGCTGGGGGATGACGACCGAATATCGCAATTTCTACGCGACGGCCGACGGTGGAAAAACCTGGAAGGCACTTCCGCTTCCGGAGGGAATGGCCGCACCGGCCGCGTTGCATCTGCGCAGCCCGCGCGACGGATATATTCTCGACACCGTGGGCAACCTGTTTGTCAGCGCCGACGGCGGGGAAAGCTGGGAGACGCGCCCGATCGGATTGGCGGAGGGCGAAAAGATCCCCGCGCTCAATCATTCCGCGGCTGTCCGTTTTTCCGACGCGCGGCATGGCGTAATGGCGGTAACGACGATCGGCGGCGGGACGGGGCGGACCCGGGTGCTGCGCACATTCGACGGCGGCGAAACTTGGATGGAGGAGCCGCTCCCGGTACCGATGGGGATGTTCCATCTGTCGCGCGACGGCGTATTTTTAACCCACTTGGATCTGTACGACAACGGAAAAATCACATTACTATGTTCGGCCCGATCATCGAATTCATAATGGAGGACGGTATGGACAAACGATTGGCAGGAAAAGTCGCATTGGTCACCGGCGCCAGTTCCGGGATTGGCGCGGCCTGCGTCCGGGCGCTGGCAGCGGAAGGCGCGGATTTCGTCCTCACCGCCCGGCGACGGGAGCGGCTGGAAGCGCTGGCCGGTGAGATCCGCAAAACGGGCTCGAAGGCCGAGATCGTCGCCGGGGATGCCCGCGAAGAGGATACCGCCCGCCGGGCGGTGGATGCCGCGGAGAAGGCCTTCGGGCGGCTGGACATCCTCCTCAACAATGCCGGCGTCGGCAATTACAAGAACCTGACCGAGACGAGCGCGGAAGAGTATGACGAGATGATGGACAGCAACATGCGTTCGACCTTCTGCTTCACCCGCCAGGCTGTCCCGGTTATGATCCGGCAGAAATCCGGAACGCTGCTGATGATTTCCTCCATGGCCGGGATTTACGGATTTGCGGGTGAGGCCGTGTATTGCGCGACCAAATTCGCGCAGGTGGGGTTCGCGCAGGGGCTCGATAAGGAATTGCGGCCGCACGGGGTCAAAGTCGGCGTGATCTGCCCGGGCGGGGTGAAAACCGAATTCGCGATCGGCAAAGGCCGGACGGAGGAAGGTGTCGCCCAATCCGGGATGCTCGAACCGGAGGATGTGGCGAACGCGGTTCTGCTGGCCTGCACCCAATCCGCGCAGGCGCGGATCATCGAAATCCAGATGCGGACGATGGCCGAGCCGCTGGCGTAGGCGCCCGGAAAAGGCAGGCGGGTTGTTTCCGGCACTCCGCGGATTCTTGCAACAAACAGAAGGCTGTCCCCTTGCTCTGCGTCAAGCCCCATCGGGTCTTCTTCCAACACCCGGCGTGGATCTTCGCGTGGCATCGGTCTGATGCCCCATTGGGGAGGTATGACCATTACCAATAGGGGTCGGACTGTTTTTTTTATCCTTGCGGCGGCAGGTGTGCCCGTGGTGATCCTATTGGCGGCGGTCATGGGCGGGAGCCGAGGGTTCGACCAAACGCCGCTGCCCGCTCCCGCGCTGTCTTTGGAAGATACCGCCATGGAGAATTTTTGGGGAGCAGATTTTACGACCCTGCACTCTCCCGTCGGCGGGGATGAGAATGAATTTGTAATATTTGGGGGAGTGCCGGTCACCTCGCCTCCGGCGGATCTCCCGCCCGAATGGAGCGCATTCCTGGGCAGGTGGGAAGGCTTCAGTTACGGTCCGCCGGTCCGCAAGGATTGGAAATTTGTCCTGGTCGTCGAGGATATATCGTCCGAGGGCGGAACCGCGCTCCTCTGGTTTGGTACCAATCTGCAATATCCCGAGGGAACCACGAAAGTTCATTTCCGTACCGTCCCGGGGAATCCGCCTTCCATCGAATGGAAATATTCATGGGGCGGCGCCAACAACGTCTGCACCGTCACCTATGATACCGAATCGGGCCAGCTGGAGGGCCGGATCAAGATGGCCCAATCCGGCGGCCCTTCGGGCCCGATCCGCCTCGACCGCGGCCAAACGTTTCATGTCTACCAGGATTACCCCGCCTATCTCGCGACAAAAAGCATCTCTTCGAAGGAATACACGGACCCTTCCCTTGCGCGCGATTACGGCGCCGGCTTCCTGTTGCATCTTCCCGAGGGGTACGCGGACGGGTCCGCTGCCAATTGGCCGCTGATCTTTTTTCTGCATGGTTCCGGAGACCGCGGGACGAACGTCTTTCTGCTTGCCAAGGCCAGTCCGTTTATGATGATCCGGGAAAAAGGGCCGCTCCCGTTCATCATCGTCGCGCCTCTCCTGAAACCATCCAGTAAGTTTATGTCGTTTCCGGAAGCCTATATGGACGGCGTGTTGGAACAGATCCTGGCGGATTACCGGGTCGATCGGGAGCGGATCTACGTGACCGGGATAAGCATCGGCGGAGAGGCAACCTACCGGTTCGCGCTTCACCAGCCGGATATGTTTGCCGCCATCGCCCCGTTGGCCTCCTACCTTAATTCGCTGACGGGCCTGGAGCAAATAAAGGATCTTCCGGTGTGGGCGATTCACGGCGCCGATGACATTGTCGTGCCGCTCAGCCGCGCACAACAGGTGGTGGATGCGTTAAAACTGGCGGGCGGGAACGTCCGCTTTTCCATCCTCGAAAACCACGATCATGATGTTTGGACGGATACGTATCTGGATCCGCTTTTTTACGAGTGGCTGCTCAGTCAACGCCGGCCGTAGGGATCAGGCGAGGGGATACTCATCGTCTGTGAAGAAATAGGCCATTACCCGGCGGTGCAAGAACTGAATCCGCGATCGGAAGGGGGCGGATGGAGGAAGCGGTACCTGGTCGGGGATGCTCGACCCCAAAGACGCGGCCAGCGCGGTGCTGCCAGCCTGCACTGAGTCTGTGCATGCGCGGATCATCGAGATCCGGATGCGGACGATGGCTCAGCCGCTGGCGTT
>Ga0315542_1001956_pt1 | contig 12783 bp, 10 predicted proteins | sample SalMarSW160120MG_FD_202541 | JGI IMG/M metagenome (GOLD analysis project Ga0315542, IMG submission 202541) | Salt marsh sediment microbial communities from the Plum Island Ecosystem LTER, Massachusetts, United States - Salt Marsh Sediment SW1601-20 ... | reverse complement strand
GTTTTTGTTGCTGCTGTTCTGACAGTACTTGTCGTCTGGGGCTTGGGAGTTCCTATGCTCGGAACCTGGTTGAATTATGCGGTTTTGCTGTTGGTATTGTTATTCACATCCCTGAGTGCTGGATTCCTGATTTCCTTGATCTCTGAGAATGACACCCAATCTGTGCAATATGCTATGCTGCTATTGCTGGCAAGTATATTCTTCAGTGGTTTTTTTCTGAACCTGGACTCGATGTGGCCTCCTATGAAGACATTTTCATATATTCTTCCGGCAACTTACGCCATCCACATCCTTCATGAAGTCATGTTGCGAGGTCATCCGATTCCTTTACTGTATATAATCGGAATAACGGGTATTGGAGTTGGCTTATTCTTCCTGGATTGGATCATCTTGCATCGAAAAATGAGCATTGACTGAAAAAGGATTATCTATCCTCCTTCTTGAGGAAAGGTTATTCGTCCACAAACTGATTGCGCGTCAGTATAACCTGTATCGACGTTCCCTTTCCAGGCGCAGTTTTGATCTTCATTTCACCACCGAGTGCTTTCACCCGCTCATAGGTCCCTACCAAGCCAAAGTGTCCGCTGCGTGCCAGCACCACCCAATGAGATGGCAGCTCAAATCCACAACCATCATCATCAACTTCCAATTGGACCCGACTTTCATCGATCGCTAAGCGAACACCTAACCTTTTGGCCTGTGCGTGCCGGATCACATTCCTGACCGCACTCTGGTAGATTCGGTAGAGGGCCAGGCGGATACGCTCTGGTAACATTTGTCCATCGGGAGCGAGGTCCAATTCAACTTCAAGTTCAGGGTTAGCTTGTTGAATTGTTTCGATATGTGCCCGTATTGCTTTTTCCAATCCATAAGGCGCCAGCGCTGGCGGGCGAAGTTCTCCTGAAATCGATCTCAAGTAATCGATTACTTGTTGAGACATATTCTTCGATGTTTCCAACGCTTCCTTTATATCATCATCCTTAATAACCTCATCTAAGTTTTGTTCGAGAGCATTCAAACTGTAGGAGATTCCATAAAGATCCTGAATCGGGCCATCATGCAGGTCCTGTGCCAGGGATAATCTTTCAGCTTCGATGTTCTCGATCAGGCGCCGCTGCACTTCAGCCAGCTCAGCCTCCATTTGTTTGCGCTCGGAGATGTCCCGGATCGCGGCGATCACCAGGGTATCGCTCTCGGTCCTCACCGGGTTTAGCAAGATCTCCACCAAAAATTCACTGCCATCCTTCCGTCGGGCTGATAATTCCAATCCGGCGCCCATCGTCCGTAAGCGAGGCTCAGTCATATAGGTCAATCGATGAAGCACATGGCGCGTCCTGTAACGCTCAGGGAGCAGATATTCTACAGGTTTATGCAGCAATTCTCCCCGATGATAGCCGAATAAAGCTTCAACCTGCGCATTTACCCTGACAATATTACCGTTCATATTTACCAGAACATGCCCATCTGGTGCCGATTCGAATAGTGTAGATAGGATGGTTTCGCTACGATGCAGCTCTTCTTCAGTCCTTTGCCTTTCTTCGATTTCGCTTCTGAGAGTCGAAATCAGAGAGTGGAGCTGTTCAGTACGCTTGTTCACCCGCACTTCTAACTCAGTGTTCATCTGTTGCGCTTCACGTAAAAGCCGGGCATTATCTATCGCGGTAGAAGCTCTGCGAGCCAGTTCTTCGGCCAGAATCAGATCAGTATCACTATAACGCCGTTTTGATTCAGCCCAAATCAGGGTTATAGCGCCAAAGGTTTGGCCCCGAGCGATCAATGGCATAATCATAGCTGAATGAAAATTCATTTGCTTTACAAATGAAAGCTGCTCCGAATCGCCACCGATATTTTGGATCATGTCGTCATTAATTTCTCGATAGAACTCAGCCTGCCCGGTTCTGATGACTTTAGGAACACCGCTTGGAGCATTCCAATCAGTTGGATAACGCTCTATGAGCTCTTGCGCCTGGCTCACTTTTTCGGGATCGCTGTGGGCAACTACCAAATGATGCACCACATCATCATCTTCGATCACGTCTATTGCGCACCAATCCGCCAGCTTATTTGTCGCCAGGCGAGCAACACTATTTAATGTGGCCGAATAATCCAGCGAGGAAGATAAAATCTTTCCGGCTTCCGCCAGGAATAGTTGCGCCTTTTCATCCTGTTTTAATTGGGTGATATCGTGCAAAACACTGACCGACATCACAACCTGCTCATCCTGATCCAAAATAGGCTTGGATTTAACCAGTGCCCAATACTCCTGACTACTGTCTCGTTCATTAAAACGGATCACGGCTGATGCTTCAGGCTCTCCCTGAAACACCAAACGGGATGGAAGTTGTTCTAATTTAAAAGGATTACCTGCATCGTCCTTGATATTAAATTTCTGCAGAAGTGCTTCTAAAGGAGTACTCATCAGCTCTTCTTGGGTTGCAAGGCCCATCATTTCTGCGGCAGCCTGATTTCCAAAAACCAGTTCGTGGTTTTTCCCTTGCACAAGAATCCCGTCTGCAGCACCTTCAAGAATAACTGCAAGCTGGTCATGAGAAAAATGCAGCTCTGTCTCCGAGCGAATTCGCAAGATCGCTGAGGCCAACACATTCGCCACACTTTGTAGATGGTCTGCATCCATGTTTGAGAAATTGAATGGTTGGCGGGTGAAAACTGCCATAACTCCGAATGGTTTTTCATCTAACGGAACGATCAAGCTGAGGACGCTGTTCAAACCGAGCTGATACAACATAGCCGAGTTTGGAAAGCGTGACTCCAAAGAAAGATCTTTGACAATCACGGGTTGGCCCATTCGTAGTGTGTATTCCGCCAGAGATTCAATCCCCGAGATCATTCTTTCGCGTATCTGCTCATCACCATTCCAGCAGTTTCCCGCTTGAAAAACCCGATGGTGCTCTTCAGATGACCATTCAAGCAGGACAGCACAATCCACATTCATTACCTCGGTAAGGTAACTGATGGTTTCATTGAGCAGCGCCTCATAACCTGAACTTTCAAGGGCTATCTTCGTAAATCTTATCAGGCTCTCTTGCTGATGAATCATCATCTGCAATTCTACGTCTATTGCTTTAGAAGAAACCTTTGTATACAATTTGTTCCCTGTAAAATAATAGAAAAACTTTACGCACTATTTGAGGAATTGACTGAAAACCCGAAATATCATTCATTACTCATATCCCAGCCTCAATGAAACAGGTTCTCAAGATTATTATTATAAATTCTATCACTAAATTGGATAACTATTATCATCTTTATTCCCTGAAAGCCGATAATCTGAGGACCGTTAGAAAACGAGTATCTTGTTCACCAATATGGTATTCGAACTGTATAAACCTCGATTAATACCTTCTCTACTAATTCTCACTGTGTATTAAACAATTCTGGACTATGATAAGGAGCTATTTCCGCGCGCCATTATCTATTCCTGCCGCGGTTGTGTAGGGTGCCACCAGTTGGCAGACCCACGAATTATGCACTCAATGGAACAGGGGGAGTGGTTGAAAGTGACAAGTTGTGTTCAACCAACCCAAAAGAAAATCGAACAGAATGTCAAAGGGAGTTATCGAGGTATTCTATGAACGATCCTAGCAGCCAAAGGGGACAACAGCAGATGGGCGGTTCCGCGCCAATTCCGACCACCCAGGCAGCCGGTCCCGTCGAAAGAATCCAATGCCAGTGGTGTCAGAGTATGAATGAAAAGACAGCCCTGTCCTGTTGGGCCTGTGGAGCGCCACTCGATATTGCCAACCTGGTCAGCGAATCAGGCTGGCGAGAAGCCCCACGCATCAAAGACATGACCGAGATCCATTTCGGCAGCAGTACCTGCCAGGTGGAGGGCGAGATCGTCCCAGTAGCTGAGATCAACCTGGGAGCGGGAGACGCGGTTTACTTCGAGCATCACGTCATGTTGTGGAAAGAGGCTTCCGTACCGATGAGTGTCATGTCGCTTTCCGGTGGGATTAAGCGTGCCCTGGCGGGTATGCCATTTATTATCAGCGTCGCCCAGGGTCCCGGCAGAATCGCCTTCTCGCGCGACGCCAGTGGCGAATTGGTGATCCTGCCATTGCACCCCGAAATGGAGCTGGACGTACGTGAGCATGCTTTTCTGCTCGCCTCTCACCAGATCGATTATTCCTATGTGCGCATCAAGGGCCTGCGCAACATTCTCTTTGGTGGACAAGGCATGTTTATGGACCGTTTTGTCACTCGCAACCAGCCTGGCCTGGTGATTCTGCATGGCTATGGCAATGTATTCGAACGACGGCTTCAGCAGGGTGAAAGTATCATGGTTGAGCCGGGCGCATTCCTATATAAAGACTCCTCAGTCAGTATGGATGTCGAGCCGCAGCGCCTGACCACCGGCCTGTTCGGGGGTGCAAGTATGAATCTGGCCCGTATGACCGGTCCCGGACGGGTGGGCATCCAATCGATGTACGTCCATCACGAAACAGAATAAGGAGAGCAAACCCATGCCAGATCCTTCTTCCCTTTCCACTGGTGGCAATGGTTCACCCACAGCCAGTAAGTACACTTGCCCTTGGTGCGGCGCTGTGAGCGATGGTTCCAGCTTGAGTTGTCCGAGCTGTGGTGCCACAATTAACGTGCAGGCTATCGTCAGCCGTTCGGGCTGGTCAGAAGTTCCTGGCAGAAAAGATATGGCCCGCCTTCAGTTCGGCAAATCATCCTGCCAGATTGAGGGCAAGCTTGTCCCGGTCGCCGACATGAACCTGGCAGACGGAGATAGCGTCTATTTCGCCCACCACGTTCTGCTGTGGAAAGAACCACGCGTGGAAATCAAAGCCATGTCGCTGAGAGGCGCCTGGAAGCGTATGTTGGCGGGCATGCCGGTGATCATGACCACTGCCCACGGTCCCGGGCACGTTGCATTTTCACGCGACGCCCCAGGAGAGTTGCTCGCGTTGCCAATCCAGCCCGGGCATTCAGTCGACGTGCGCGAGCATTTGATGCTGGTTGCCACCAACCAGGTGGCTTACGATTGGTTTTCCACCAATGTCTGGTTTACCACCCACAGTGGGGACGACAGCGAAACGCATTACCCGCTGGGTATGTTCATGGATCGCTTCTCTGCCAACCACACGCCAGGGCTGATCCTGCTGCACGCTTCCGGCAACGTCTTCGTCCGCCAGTTGAAAGCCGGCGAGTCGATCCTGGTCAAACCAACGGCCTTGATCTTCAAAGATTCGAGCGTCAGCATGCAGCTCTATTTCGAGATGCCTAACGTCTCCTGGCAGTCATGGGGGGTATGGGGCGAACGCTACCTGTGGCTGCAGCTCCAGGGACCGGGAAGGGTCGCCCTACAATCCGCATTCGAGCCGGTCGAAGACGATGGCGGCACCATCTCTAATGCATCCCCCGCCTACCAGCACCGCTGGTGAGGGCAGAGTATAAGGGATATGGGATAGGTGAGATCCATTATCCCCTATTCCTTATGCCCCGCCCCTAACTGATAATGCAGAATTCGGTGGGCTTTCTTAGCCACACTAAACATTCCGCTGATTTGGAACATTAATCGGTTCCCAGGAGACAACAGCTTGATCTCCTCCGCTTGGGTGAAAAACCACTCCTCTTTAAGACTTATCCCCTCGCCCCAGGTCTCAATTTCCCTGGGATCATCAACACCCCATGCGACCACCGCACCGGTCTTCTTCAATGATGGATGCCCTTTGACATTGCGGGCGGTCAGTCTACTGAAGGCATCACAGGCTAACTCGCAGCCCGGAAATTCCTCCTGCAGTTTGATCACCAGCGATTTCACTCCTGCCTCGCCCAGGTACATCAATAATCCTTCCGCAACCACAAATACTCCCTTATCACTGTACGTAATGGCGTTCATCCACTCGAAGTCAGTCACTGAAGCGGGAATCATGTGATAATTGTCCGTCTGCTCGAAAAATTTCTCCCGGATTTTGATAACCCCTGGTAAATCCAGGTCATACCATTGTGCCTCCCCGGCCTCCACTCGGACACAGCGCGAGTCCAGCCCACAGCCCAGGTTCAGCACAGTCCCTCGAGGATTCTGCGCCAGGAATTGGATTAAATACTCATCCAGCTTTTTGGCACGCAGGCAGACGGTCAGGCGCGTCCCCGTAGGAACCTTCAGACTCGCAAAATCATAATCAATTTGCTCGATGACCTGGAGCGCCGTCTGATCATCGAAAAACGCTCTTGGGCAGCCATACGCTTTTGCGTATAAAGTGATCAAAAGCGTCTCTTCTTCCGCAGTCAGGCGAACCTTCTGCTTATGAACAACCATGCCAGGCTCCTTTCCAATGCGAATCATCCAACCCACACAGAAATATTCAGCAGATGGGATTATAAACGATCCGCCCAAGCCCGCCACTTATCTGACCTGTTCCACTGGCTGTGCGATACATAGGGATTCGTGCTGATTAGCGAAATTCGTGGTTTCCTCTCCCTCTCCCTTTTACACATCCCTTAATCTCCAACTTCCGGGATCCTGGGCTGAGTTTTTCTTCTTTTGCCTCGTGCCGTTTTAGGCCGGGTGCCACGTGCTGAATTGACACTCTGAACGATCCCCAGGCCAGCGATATAAAGATAACCAGCCACATAAACCATCATCCAGGGTCCGATCTCCCATCCGACAACCGGCACCAGCAGTACAATCGTAAGTAAAGCGTAAGCCGCCAGGCCTACCTCCCCCCACACCAACGGGCTATGTGGCAATGAATAAGCGCTGCCAATCCAGCTTCCCTGGCGGTTTTGCAGGTTGTATTTGGGTGTGCGCTTGAAATCCCCCCCTTTGCCAAACAACCCTTGCAGTACAGCAATCGTATTGTTGAGTGAAAGCCCGAAACCCAACAGAACCAAAAAAGGCAGGATACGCAATCGATCCCGAAACCGAAGGGTGCGTTGTGTGCGCGTCATCAGATAGAGTAATGGCGGACCAAAAGTGATCAGGCCGGTAAAAGCGAAGTAATGCATGATCGATCCTACAAACAAACCTGCTGGCAGCGTGAGCAGCAGCACCATCAGCATCAGAGGGTGGACGGCGTATCCAGCCAGGTGTACCAGTCCACCTATTTTTACACGGAGAGGCTGCGACGAATGCAGCAGCATCGGTATCAGCTTGCGCAGCGTTTGCATGCTGCCCTTCGCCCAACGGAATTGTTGGCTCTTAAAAGCTTCGATTTGTGCTGGTAGTTCAGCCGGAACTACGACATCCGGCAGATAACCAATCCGCCAGCCACGTAACTGCGCCCGATAGCTCAAATCCAGATCCTCAGTCAGTGTATCTGCCTGCCAGCCTCCGGCATCTACTATCGCTGCCCGGCGCCAGATTCCGGCAGTGCCATTGAAATTCAGGAAAAGATCGTTGCGCGAGCGTGCCGTCTGTTCGATGATAAAGTGCCCGTCAATCCCCAGAGCCTGCGCCTGAGTCAAATGGTTGTAATCGTAATTCAAATGTTCCCAGCGAGTTTGCAGACATCCCAGTCCTGGATCAGTGAAAGCTGGCGCGGTGCGCATCAGCCAACCACTAGGAGGCACAAAATCGGCATCGAAAATCGCCACCAATTCCCCACTGGCGCGCTTTAATCCCTCCACCAGCGCGCCAGCCTTGAAACCACTGCGGTCGGTACGTTGAATAAGTTGGATATCAACCCCTTGGGATTGGTAATGCGACACCAGAACACGCACCAGGCTGGCAGTCATGTCCGTAGAATCGTCCAGAACCTGGATTTGTAATTTCTCAGGTGGGTAATCCAGATGGACAACGCTCTCGATCAGTCGCTCAACCATATAGCGCTCGTTATAAATCGGGAGTTGGACGGTCACTTTTGGAAAAGACTTCGCTTCGCTCTCCATACGTTCGTATGCCGGAGGCAAATTTCGGGAGCGGAAATACAATAGTGTCAAAACCAGACTGTTGATCCCAAATATCGACAGCCCAATCAGACCGATAGCATAAAATATTTTAATCAGATCAAATGGAATAAACCACATAACAGTAATAAACCCTTAATACTTAATAACCACCTCAACTTGCGCGGTAACGAGGCGAAAGCCATTTCGCCTGCCTTGAACTCCCCACCGGGCTATTCCTTTCAAATAATTATCATTAAGCCCATATTTTGGTGTGTGATCGGTTCCTTCCCCCACTCCAACACGCCCTCAACAGCCATCATTGATTCTACTGGCGTACAAGGCCTCATTCTATTCCCATTGAGTGCCTAAGTCCTTATCTGGGTTTTATCTAAAGCTTAAGATAAGTTTATATTCAATGACGGGTAATCAGTGAACTGTAACCAGTTACCAGGGACCTGCCTTTTCCCCTAACCCTTGCTCTTTATCCCCCTGCTCCTCATTGCCGCCTGCGCTGCGTGAAAGCCACACATCCCATGCACGCCACCACCGGGTGGAGTGGAAGAGGAACACAGGTAGATGCTCGGATCCGGAGTGCTATAAGGAACCCAACGTGCCACCGGACGGGTGAAAAACTGACGCAAATCCTGCACACCCCCATTGATATCCCCACCGACGTAGTTGGGGTTGTAAATTTGCATTTCCTGGGCGTTGTGCGTGCTGCGCGCCAACACCAGATCGCTAAAACCGGGCGCGAAGCGCTCAATTTGCGCTTCAATGCGAGATGTCATATCCACTGTAGAACCATGCGGCACATGGCAGTATGCCCAGGCGGTGTGTTTACCTTCTGGAGCACGACAGGCATCAAACAAGCTTTGTTGTGCCAGGAGCACAAAGGGTCGCTCAGGGATCTCCCCACGCCAGACTGCCCGTTCAGCTGCTGAAATTTTCTCTAAAGTGCCGCCGATATGCACTGTCCCGGCTTGATCAATACCATGCGCCAGCCAGGGTATGGGTCCGTCCAGAGCATAATCGATTTTGAACACACCTGGACCGTAGCGATAACCCGCCAACTGGCGACGGTAACTGGCAGGGAAACGTTCTGCTGCAATTTCCAATACCTGGCGTGGGGTCAGATCAAAGAACACCATCCCCGTTGAGGGCAAATCCTGCATACTGTTTACCGGAGAAGAAGTCTGAATTTCACCACCTAAATCCCGTAGATAAGCCGCCATGGCATCTGCAATAGTTTGCGAGCCATGGCGCGCCATGGGCCAACCCACAGCGTGAGCCAGGCCACCCAGCATCATCCCAAAACCAGCAGTTACAAGCTGCTCCAATGGCAGCATGCTGTGCCCCGCCATACCGGAAAAAACCGCCTGAGCTTCTTCTCCCTGGAACAAGTTCCGAGCCAAGCCAGAGGCAGAGCGGATAGCTTTCAAGCCAAAGTTAGCAAATAAAAAAGGGTGCCTGGGTGGTAAAGGCAAAGGTCCCAGGTAATCCTCAGCCAGCTGATCCCAGTGCTCCGCTAAGGGAGTCATCAAACGCCGATAGGCCAGACCATCTGCACCCAGCCGGGCAGCTGTGGCCCCCAATGATTTCTCGATCAACACCGCTCTCCCGCCATCCAATGGATGAGCCAGCGCCACCGGCGGTTGGATCCACTCCACCCCATACTTTTCCAATGGCAGGCTGCGCATAAAAGGCGAACCTACCCCTAAAGGATGGATGGCCGAACAGACATCATGCCGAAAGCCAGGCAGCGTGAGCTGCATCGTGCGCATCCCCCCTCCAACGGTCTCCTTAGCCTCCAGTACCAGGACCCGATATTGCCGGCGCGCCAGGGTGATCGCAGCCGCCAACCCGTTCGGGCCAGCACCCACGATCACCGCATCGTAGACTGCATCCTTTTTCATTGATTTTTTCCGTCAGTTAACACGCTCACCGGTCTCCCCTCCAGCAACATGATTATAAGCAGCAGTCCATCAACAAAACATTTCCTGGTGCTCCCCATCAGGTTAATAGCAGGTTCTCTTGCTGGAGATGGCCAGTCTGGGTAAAGAGTGCCAGGCCGGTCAGGAACCAGGTTACTTGCCAGAGAGACTCGGTCAACAAGGTTGGCTCTTGATTAGCAATGAAGAGAGGCAGCATGATCACAAAGAGGAGATAGACGCTTTGGATGAGAAGGACAAAACGCTGCCATCCCTCCCAACGTTTTGCGATAACGACGGCAATCCCGGTCAACAGGCATCCAAATAACTGGAGAACCCCGCCAATTGGGTAAAGTAAGATGTCAGGGTTGTTCGTTAATACATTTACAGCTTGGGCGATGAGCAATGCGATCATTGCAGATATAAAAATTCCCAAAGCAATCCTTCCAAAAATTCCATTGCCGCCAACTTCAGCCTGCCATAGTTCTAGCAGAAGTATTAAGAAGCCAATCTGGGCGATGAAGAAGAGCGCCGAATCAATATAATACAGAGCGCTGCCATCGCCACGGGAAAACAGACCAAAGGCATATTCAATGAAAAGCGCGGCTAAAAATAACACGGCTGCGTACATGCCGACAATACCAGGTGTACGCAAATGAGTTCTGAGGTTCATTTGAATAACCCCTTTACCCAGCGTACTGGCGACAATGCTGCGTACAGACCTGTGCGGATGGCCGCATTATGCCAGATATTGCCGGCCTGAGACCACTGCACCCTCGAATCGACCAGCACATTCTCTTGACTGACCTCGCCACTGGCATCGAAATAAGCGGCCAGATTCTTCAAGGTCTGGTGCCAGAAGGCATCCTCTTTTTTATGCCCAATACCCAGGCGAAAGGTGAGTTCAAAAATGGGATCACTGGCGCGGATCAGAACCTGAATTTGAGCGATTGTGCCATCCTGCTCGTAGGCACTGAAAGTGATCATCCCGGCAAACATATGTCCCTCAGGTGTCATAAATGAAAAGGACTCTTCGTCAGCGTAGATCACCATTACGCCGGTGGACACCAGCGGCATTCGTTCTAAACCAGCCATGTTGATCAAGGCCACATCACCTGGCTGCATATCACCGGCGCGGCCATAGAAACGATTGCCTTTCGGCCAATAGCTGGGGAAGTTCTCCTTCCAAGCCTTGACGAGTTCTTTTGGTTCGACATCTGCCCCCTCCAACCGGATTCGGTAAGTCTTCTGCCACATCTGACCAAAGCCGCTCAACGGGTTGGTCAACTGGCGGCCATCAACATTAATATTTACACCAGCGCCCGAGGCTGAAACCTTGAGCTTATCAACCGGCTTCGCCCAGGTCGTTTGCACATCTCGTCCAACATGTTCTTGATCTTCCGAAGACATCATAACCTCCTTTAACACCCTCTCCCTTCCAGGGAGAGGGTTGGGGTGAGGGCCAGGGTGAGGCTCACGCCACAGCCAACCCCTCCGCCTCGCTCTCCAACAACACAATCGCCTCATCCAAGCGGGTCAACTCGAAGATCTGGCGGTAATGCTCGCTCAAACCATACGCCATGATGCGCTGCTTCTGGCGGTTGGCACGGATCAGCATCGTAACCAGCAGCCCGATCCCCGAGCTGTTCATATAGGACAGATCATTGAAGTTCAAAATAATATTCCGGGCACCCAGATCACAGGCCTGGTTATACGCCTCAGTCAGGGCATTTTCGGCCTGGGCGTTGATTTCGCCATGCACTTCGATCACACAGGCAGACGAACCGGCTTTACGGACATCGGTGGTTAAGTTAGCAATTGACATCGTTTCTCCTATAATTGGCTAAATACGGGTTTCGGCGAGCGCACTGGCTTCGTCCGGATACAGCGCCAGAAAATCGACCAGCCGCGTGATCTGAAAAATCTCTACATAATGATCGTTCAGCCCATAAACGGTCAACTGGCGGTGGTTCTTGCGCGCCAAGGCCATCAAGCCAACGATCAAAGCGATTCCGGTGCTGTTGATATAGCTGACACCTTGAAAATTCAACAGGATCCCCGCCGGGGAGTCAGCCTCTGCCTGGAGATAAGCCTGGTTAAGGGCAGTCTCAGCGAAGGCGTTGATCTCACCGTGCAGGTCAATAATGACAGCACCATCCTGTTGGCGCATTTCAGCGGAAAAGGGTCTGGGAGTCATGACTCTCCTTTCAAATCAAACAATAACTCGAGCGTGTGGTGAGACTCATCAGAAATCACGTTCATCTCATCCACCATATTTTTGATCAGGAACAGCCCCCAGCCACGTGGGGACTGTAAGCCCTGCAGCTTGGCATCCAAATCGGGTGTTCCCGCTGTGGCTATGACCTGTCCACCGCCGTGGTCCGTTATAGCTATGCGCAAACGGTACCTGCTGGCACTGACCAGGATATCTACGGGAAGATCTTCCCGGTAATGGTTGCCATGCTCCATGGCGTTCATCGTGGCTTCCGCTACGGCGGTCTTCAAACGCTCCAGCCGTGCCGGCTCCAGTCCCAGGTTTTTAACTACTTCGCTGACCCGCTCCATGGCCTGGAGCTCATTTCCGGTTGCACTGGGAATGCTGATTTCGGCCAGCACGCTTTGACCTGAATCTTTGGTCAGCTCGATGCTTCGTTGAATCGTTACGAAGGTCACATCATCCTCCTGCTCCCAATCCGGTCCGGTGAAATTCCTCAGTTCATCTACAAAGCATTGCACCAAGTCATCATTGCATAAATTCTGCCCTAATACCTTGCGTAAGAGCGGGAAGCCAAACATTTCCTCTTGAACATTATGAGCTTCAATTAATCCATCGCTGTAGAAAAACACGCTATCGCCTGGCTCCAGTTGGGTCTCTTTTTCTTCATAGTCCATGTCTGGCATCAGACCTAGTGGCATTCCGCGAGCTCGCAGCTCCTTAACGCTACCGCCTCCATACTGGTAGGGCGGCGGATGTCCGGCGTTAGCGTAGCGCAGT
>Ga0315542_1001952_pt1 | contig 12792 bp, 9 predicted proteins | sample SalMarSW160120MG_FD_202541 | JGI IMG/M metagenome (GOLD analysis project Ga0315542, IMG submission 202541) | Salt marsh sediment microbial communities from the Plum Island Ecosystem LTER, Massachusetts, United States - Salt Marsh Sediment SW1601-20 ... | reverse complement strand
TCGATGGTGGGCGTCCCCGACTGCAAATCCATGGCGTCCCAGGAGGTCCACATGCCGGTGCCCTTCTGTTTGGCCTTGTCCAGGATCATATCCACCAGATAATTGCCGGTGCGGTCATCTTTCTTGGTGAAAATCTTAGCCGTGATCTCCACCAGATAGGAATTAAGTTCGGCCTTGTTCCAGGCGTCGTAGATGGGGCCCAACTCCGCCGGCGTCAGGCCCAGAGCCCGCTTCATGAGATCATAGGTCTCGACGATCAGCTCCATGATGCCGTACTCGATGCCGTTGTGCACCATCTTGACATAATGGCCCGCGGAGCCCGGCCCCAGATAGGTCACGCACGGGTCGCCGTTGACGTGGGCGCTGGCCGCCTCCAGGATGGGGCCCACCCGGTCGTACATCGCCTGGGAGCCGCCGGGCATCAGGCTGGGGCCGTAGCGCGCCCCGGCCTCCCCGCCGGAGATGCCCATGCCGAAGAAATGCATGTCCTTCCCCGCCAGGAATTTGACCCGCCGGTTGGTGTCGGTAAAATGCGAGTTGCCGCCGTCGATGATGAGATCGCCCGGCTCCATCAGCGGCAAAAGCTCCTTGATCACCGCATCCACCGGATCGCCGGCCGCCACCAGCATGATCACGGCCCGGGGCTTTTTCAGCAGACCGATAAACTCCTTCAGATCATAGCCCGCCTTGATGGGGCGGTCCCCCACCTCGTTGTCCATGAAATCCTTGGTTTTCTCGGTGGTCCGGTTATACGCGGCCACGGAAAACCCATGATCCGCCATGTTCAGGACAAAATTGCGGCCCATAACCCCCAGGCCAATCAAACCGATGTCACATCCCTGGTTGCTCATAAAACTCTCCACGTAAAGTTCAAGGTTCAAGGTTCAAAAATATATTCATCCGCAAACTTGCCATAAATCCGGGCGATTTTTTCAACTCAAATGTTCTTCCCCCTGATCACCGATCACTGCTCACTGCTTCCTGCTCACTCCCCCCGCTTTCCAGCCCCAACTCCTGCAATTTTCTGCGGGTGACCTCAATGTCGGTATGGTGAATGCCATGCAGCCCCAGGCTCTGGGCGATCTCCACGAACAGCGCCCGGTCATCGATATACACGGACCGCGCCGGGTCCGCCTGGGAGATGTCCAGGGCCAGGCGGTAAATATCCACATCCGGCTTGCGGAAATGCACGAAACAGGAGGACACGAAATAATCCAGCAGCGAGGCAAGATTGAATTTCTCGATGCGGTAAATGGTCAACTCCCGCCCTTCATTGCTGATGGCCGCGGTCTTCAGGCAATATTTCCACTTCAGGTGGCTTAAGAGATTAATCATCTCCACCTGGGGCTGGGACCGGGTATACATGAAGGTTTTAAAATCTTCCCGGGCGAAGTGCCGTTCCTTATAGAAGACCACCTGGTTCAAATAGGTATCCAGGCTGAGCTTGCCCACCTCGTAAGTGTTGAAGCTCATCTTGTGCCGTTCATTCAAATCGTCCAGGTCCAGCCCGAATTTTTCCGCCGCGGCCCGGCGCATGTGGTGGTCCCAGCCGTTGGTCAGCAAAACCCCGCCGATATCCAGAAACATATGGGTGATATTCGTGGTGGTTTGACTCATGATTTTCCCTTGGTCAGCGCGGGCCGGTTATTTTTTCCCCACCGCCTGCTGCTTCTCCTTTAAGGTCTCCATCAGGGAATCAAAGGGCTTGTTGAACTTCTCCACCCCCTCGTCCTCCAACTGCTGGGTCGCGGCGTTGAGGTCGATGCCCAACTCCGGCAGGCGCTGCAGGTAACTGGCATACCGCTCCACCTCCTCCGTGAGCCGGGAAGCGGGGTTGCCGTGATCCTTATAGGCCTCCAGGGTCTCCAGGGGCAGGGTGTTCACGGTCTCGGGCCCGATCAAGGGCTCCACGTACTTCACATCGGAGTAGGCCGGGTTCTTGGTGCTGGTGCTGGCCCACAGCAGGCGCTGCACCCGGGCCCCCTCACGCGCCAGCTTCCTGAACCGCTGGCTCCCGAAGATTTCCTCATAGATAGTGTACGCGATCTTGGCGCTGGCAATGGCGATCTGCCCCGTAAGCTCCTCGGCCCCCGTGGCGTTGGGCCCGCCCTCTTTGGCGATTTTCTGAAACTGGGGGTCCAGGAGCACATCGATGCGGCTCAGAAAGAAGCTGGCCACGGACGCCACCCGCCGCAGGGGCTCCCCTTTCGCCGCCAGGGCCTCCAGGCCCGCAATGTAGGCCTCCGCCACTTCTTTATACCGGGGCAGCCCGAACAGCAGGGTGACGTTGACGTTGATGCCCTCGCTGATGAGCTGCCGGATGGCGGCCAAGCCCTCCTTGGTGGCCGGCACCTTGATCAACACATTGGGGCGGTCCAGGGCCTGCCACAAGTGCCGGGCCTCTTTGATAGTGCCGTCGGTGTCGTGGGCCAGGTGGGGATTGACCTCCAGGCTGACGAAGCCGTCTTTGCCGTCCACCCGGTTAAACAGTGAACGGAAGACGTCCGCCGCCGCGCCCACGTCCGCCACGGTGAGGGTCTCATAGATTTCCTTGACGGACTTGCCCGCCTGGGCCAGCTTCCGGATGTCCTCGTCGTAGTCGTCGGACCCGGCAATGGCCTTGTCGAAGATCGACGGATTGGAGGTAACCCCTCTCAGGCCGTCCTCATCGATAAATTTTTTCAGTTCCCCGGATTCGATCATCTTCCGGCGGATATAATCCAGCCAGACGCTCTGGCCAAAGCTGCCCAGTTTTACCAAAGGATTTTCGCTCATTCCCGCTCTCCTATAAGCTATTTCAAAACCTCGGATTCAGTAAATTTGTCATTCTGAGCGCAGCGAAGAATCTATCGTTTTCAATTACCTAGACCCGTCGCTGACGCTCAGGGTGACAAAATAAAGGGGTTTTGAAATCAGTTCTATTTTTCCAGCGCCGCAATTTTGTTCAAACGCCGCTTAAAGCGCTCGTCGTCTTTAAAACTGGCCTTCAAATAAATCTGGATCAGCTCCCAGGCTAAAGCATAGCAGGTCACCCGCCCCCCCAGGCACATGATGTTCATGTTGTCGTCTTCCACTCCCTGGCGGGCCGAGTAGGGATCGGTGATGAGCGACCCCCGGGCCCCCGGCACCTTGTTCGCCGCCACACAGGCCCCCACGCCGCTGCCGCAAAACGCCACGCCCCGGTCCACTTCCCCCGCGGCCACCGCCTTCGCCAGCGGCACGATGAAGTCGGGAAAATCGTCACCGGGGGTGTACTCATGCGCGCCGTAGTCCACCACTTCGATCCCCAGCGTCTTGATGTCTTCCTTCATCTGCTCTTTCAGTTCAAAGCCACCATGATCCGCGGCAATCCCCAAACGCATAACCCGCTCCCTTCCATACCGTGTTCGGTTTCCGGTTTTCAGTTTTCGGCCGAGTCTCCGGCAAATTCACGCTCTATTAAGAATTGTCATTCTGAGGAAGCGGAGCGACCGAAGAATCTAAGCCCGGTGCTATGCCCAGAATGATGGCAAAATCCTGTCTTACAAGCCCATTGCTTATTTCATCCTCGTTCCCAAGCTGAGCTTGGGAACGCCATCTTTCCGCCCAAGCTGTGCTTGGGCACCGCTTGTCCCCTCTCTCCCCGACGGGGGGTGAGGGTTAGGGTGAGGGGGGGACTTACCGGCACCGCCTTTGCGCCTCCCCGTTAAACCATCCTCATCAAAGCCCCCCTTTGTCAAAGGGGGGGTTGGGGGGATTTTTAAAAACGCCTCACCCCTGTTTAATCTGCTTCACCAGCTTGATGATGGCGCTCCGGGAAATCTCCTCGAAATCCAGCAGTTCCACGGGCTTGCCACTTTTGGGCTTCTTGGTCACCGCGAGCCTATAAACCTTCACCGGATTAGGCGCCAGGCCCCCCAGCACCGCTTCCCCGATGCCGCCCGCCAGATAATGGTCCTCCACCGTAATCAGGGCGCCGGTATCCTTGGCCGCGGCCAGCAAAGTCTCCGTATCCACCGGCTTAACGCTGTACAGGTCGATGACCCGGATATTAAGCCCCTCTTTTTTCAGCTCCTCATAGGCCGCCACCGCTTCCACCAGCGTCACCCCGGCCCCGATGACCGTGGCCACGTCCTTGTCGCTCTGGTACAGCACCTTTGAGCCCCCGATGTGAAACTCCTCCTCAGCCCCGTACCTGATGGGCGTGCCCATGCGGGTGGTGCGGATATAAACGATGCCGTGATGTTTCAGGGCCGCTTCCACCAACCGCTCGGTGGACACCGCATCCGACGGATACAGCACCACGCTGTCCCGGATCGACCGGAACATGGCCAAATCTTCCAACCCCATCTGGGAGGGCCCGTCTTCGCCGATGGACACCCCGGCGTGGGACCCGGCAAACTTCAGGTTGGGCTCGGTATACTGGCTCATGCGCACCTGATCGAAGGCCCGGGAGAAAAACGCCGCAAACGTGGACACAAAGGGGATTTTTCCCCGGGTCGCGAACCCCAGCCCCGCGCCCACCATGTTCTGCTCCGCGATATACATCTCGAAAAATTTGTCAGGATAAGCGTCCTTGAAGGTCTTGGCATAGGTAGAGTTGCTCACCTCGCCGTCCAGGCTCACCAGGTTGGGAAACTGGGGATAGAGCCGTTTCAAGGCATTGCCGTACGCCTTCCGGGTGGCCAGGGAATCCCCCAGCTTATAAGACAAGGCTCCCGCGGGCGCCGGTTTCACCGCCGGGGGCTTCAGATCCTCGGGTTTCTTTACTTCGCCCTTCACCGCTTTATCCACCGGCCCCAGCTCTTTCAGCGCCTGCTCCAACTGCTCTTTATCCAACGCCTTGCCGTGCCAGCCGTTTTGGTTCTCCACCAGGGAGACCCCTTTGCCCTTGATAGTATGGGCAATGATCATGGTGGGCTTGTCGGTCACGGTCATGGCCTTCTCATACGCGGCCAACACCTCGGCAAAATCGTGGCCGTCTTTGACGATCACCGTCTCCCAGCCGAAGGCCGCGATGCGGTCCTCGTAAGCCATCAGGTCCCAGCCGTACATGGTCTCGCCCCGCTGGCCCAAGCGGTTGACGTCCAGCACCGCCACCAGATTATCCAGCTTATAATGGGCCGCCAGTTGCATACTTTCCCACTGGGAGCCTTCCGCCATTTCGCTGTCCCCCAGCAGGATGTAGGTCATATACGGTAGCTTATCCAGGTACTTGCCGTTTAAGGCGATGCCCACCCCGATGGCCAGGCCCTGGCCCAGCGAGCCGGTGGCCGCTTCGGTATAGGGAAAGCTCATGGTGGGGTGGCCTTCCAGGCGGCTGCCGAAGTGCCGGTAGGTCATGATTTCTTCGGCGCTCACTTTGCCGGCCACGGCATATAACGGATAAAACAGCGGCGTGGCGTGCCCCTTGGAAAAGATGAGCCGGTCGTTGTTGGGGTGCTTGGGGTTATCCAGGTCGCACCGGAATATGCCCCCGAACATCAGGCCGCTCATGAGTTCCGTGGCGGACATTCCCGAAGTGGGGTGCCCCGAGCCCGCCTGGGTGGTCATGGTGAGCGCATAGTAGCGGATCAAGGTGGCAATTTTCTTTAAATGCTCCAACTTCGCGGTATCGGTCATGACATTCCTCCTGGTATACTCGTTCAACCCTGGGCGATGTTTTACTTTCCTGGCGCCTCCCCACAACCTCGGGAGAAATTTTCCGGCGTTTGGCCTTGCCGCGGGGATAATCGAACCTGACAGCAGAGCCGGTAAGACTCCACCGCATCTGAAACCCGGTCTCCAGACCAGGCAATTTGACTGCGTTTTTCTAAACTTAATAACGAAACTGCGTTTGGCAATATCTCAAGACCACAAAGTTCTCATTCGGGATGGATGGGAAACGTCAGCACCGCCCCGCACATGCCGATGACCCCCACCAGCGGGGTAAGTAGGCAGATCAGGGCCAGATAGACCCAAGACGGCCAGTCCCCCAGGCTGGTCAGAATTCCCGGATCAACCAAACGCCAGAGCCAGAGCCCCGCCCCCAGCAACAGCAGGATGGGGGACAGGGTCAGTTTGACGATCACGGGCGTAAGCCAGCGCGACTCATAGTTCAGCCACCAGGTGAACCAGCCGGTGAGCATCACCACCGGGATGAACAGCACCCCGCCCGCCAGGCAATGCCAGCCGGTGACCTCAAAGGAGCGGACCCCGGTGAACAGGTACAGCAGCGTAAACGCGGTGGTGGCGATCATGAAGGCAATGGGGAAATGCACCAGCATGGGGTGGGGATGGCGGCGCAGCAGCGGCACCCGTTTAGTCTGGCGCAGCCAGAACTGCCGGGCCGGCGATATAAGCACCGCCGGGGCCTCGGGCGCATTTTCTTCTGCCATAACTCCCACCTGGGGGTAGCGCTCGAAGACCTCCTCGCCGTGGGGCGCCTCTTCAAACTCGCCGGTCAAATCGCCCCCGGCCTTATGGGCCCCCATGTGCTCACCGCCCTCCCACAAGGGGCTGCCGCTCACATCATAAACCTTGCCCTTCACAGCAATATAGACCCGCTGCCCTTTGGCTCCGCGGTAGGATTCCAGCTCTTGAGTGGTGAATTGCCGATTTTTATCCCGATCTTCAGCCAAACCCGCGATCCTTCTTCTTACAAGCCATTTCAAAACTCCTTATTTTTTGCCACCCTGAATTTTTTGTCACCCTGAGCGCAGCGAAGGATCTAGGTATTTGAAAAATCTAAATTCTTTGCTAGGCGCAGAATGGCAATTTTGTAATGCTTGAGCTTTTGAAATGGCTTCTAGTCATTACCGCCTACATTCCGTAGCCGCGGGCGTCTCGCCCGCCATCTCTTGGGGGGATTCTTCCCTACCATACAGTGGGCAAGGTGTCCCGCCCTCCGTCTCTGCCAGCACAGGCCTTCCAGCCTGTGCCGAAGCCGGCCAAATTACTTAAAATCCCCCCCTTTGACAAAGGAGGGTTCGGGGGGATTTCCCCGACTGCTCCCCACCCCTAACCTTCCACCACCGCGCCGCGTCCCGGTCGGACAATATACCAGTACGTCAACCCCGCGGCCATGACCATGGGCACCACCCCCAAAAAGATGAACACCAGATCGCCGGGCATCCGCAGCCATTCCACCAACCGCACCATATCCCGCCGCAGGTAGGTCACGCTCCGGGCGTGCCAGTAGCCGTTGGTCAAGACATCATAAAACTGCAGCACCCCGCCGGGAAAGAGATTGCCCAGCACCATCAGGGCCAGGCCCCCGTTCAGCCCCCAAAAAGAGACCCTGATATATTTTTCCGGCCGGGCCCACTTATCGTCCGGCAAAACCTGGCGCAGCGCCATGACGGTTAAGGCCATGGCCTCCATGCCGAACGCCCCCATCAAGGCCGCGTGGCCGTGATTCGGGGTCAGGAGCGTCCCCACTTCAAAGTAGCTGACAATGGGCAGATTGATGAGAAATCCGAAGATCCCGGCCCCCACGAAATTCCAAAACCCCACGGCCATGAGAAAATAAAAGGTCCATTTATGGGGCATGGCCAGATGCTCGCCGCAGACCTCGCATTTACCCTTGGTGAGTTTCACGAAATCCCAGGCATCCAGGGTCAGCAGTGTCAGGGGCACCACCTCCATGGCCGAAAACAGGGCCGACAGCGCCATGTTGATGTTGGTCTGGCCGGTCCAGTACCAGTGGTGGCCCGTGCCCACGATGCCGCTGCCCAAAAACAGAATGGCGTCCAGATAGACCACCCGGGCTGCGGTCTGCCGGGAGACCACCCCCAACAGGAAGAAGGTCACGGCCACCATGGCCGTCACCAAAAGTTCGAAAAAGCCTTCCACCCACAGGTGAATGATCCAGAACCGCCAGTTGTCCACTATGGTGTAGTTGGTGGCGCTCCCGAAGAAAAAGGCCGGCAGGTAAAACACCGGAATGGCCAGCGCCGCGAGCAGAAACAGGACCGAAACCTCTCGGCGCTCCGGGTTCTGAAAGGCCGGGCGCAAGGTCCGGTACACCAGGGCCACCCACACCAACAGCCCCTCGGCCAGCAGGAACTGCCAGGCGCGCCCCAGGTCCAGATACTCCCAACCCTGGTGCCCGAACCAGAACCAGAGCTTGCCCAGGAGCTGATTGATGCCCAAAATTTCCCCCAAAAGGCTGCCGGCTACCACCACCACCAGGGCCCAGAACAAGCCGTGAATCCACCCCACCTGCCCCCGGGGCTCGGACTCCCCCAATGACGAAGCCAGCACCAGGGCCCCGGCCACGTATGCAGTGGCAATCCAGAAAATCGCCAATTGCAGGTGCCAGGTGCGCAAAATATTACTGGGGAATAACTGGTAAAGGTTAAAGCCGTAAAAACTGCCCGGTTCCACCCGGTTGTGGGCCGTGGCCGCACCCACCAGCACCTGGACCAGAAACAGCAGCGTCACCACCAGGAAAAATTTAATGGTGGCCTTCTGGGTGGGGCTGGCCCGCCCCGGCAGCATCCGCGGCGGTGCCGGCGTGTCGCTGCCTTTCCAGCCCAAAAAGCTGAACTTGCCGAAGCTGAAAAGAATCGCCGCGGTCCCGGCCAAGAGCGTAATGAGGCTCAAGGCGCTCCACAAATAAGCCGCGGCCGGAGGCCGGTTGCCCGCCAAAGGATCATAAGGGAAATTGTTGGTATAGGTATAATCCCGCCCCGGCCGGTCCGCCACCGAAGCCCAGGCGGTCCAGGCGAAAAACGCGGTAAGCTGGCGCAATTCTGTGGGATCGGTAATGTACTTGGCCTTCAGCCCGCCGCTGGCCTCCGGATGGGCGAAATACTCCGTCCAGACCCGGATTTGCTGCTTGAAAGCCGCGACCTCTGGCTCGGAAAAGACCAGGGTCTGGCTCCACGGATCGTAACGGTTGGCCTTCAGGAGCCGCTCCGTCGCGGCCTGCACCGCATCCCGCTCCGTGGCGTTCAACCCGGCCAGGGGACGGCCGTAAAGCCGCCGGGCCTCTTGTGCCGCCGCGACCTGCGCCAGCCCATGCAGATAGGCCGCGGAAAAATCCGGCCCCAGATAGGCCCCGTGCCCCCAGATGGTGCCGTTTTCCATGAGGCCATACTTCAAAAACACCTGTTGCCCGGCCGCAATGTCGTCCCGGGTAAAAATGGTCTGCCCCTGGGCGTTGACCACCCGGGCCGGGATCGGCGGCGCGTCCTTATACGCCAGCGTCGCCACGTAGATCAGCACGGAAAACCCGATGATCATGGTCAAAATGACCCCGATCTTCCACCAGGGCGACAGGTTTTCTCCGGCCTGCTCAGGCCACGCCATCTTTCACCTCATACTCAGGCATAAAAGAAATTTCATTCCTTCTGCTCCCTCCCCCTTGATGGGGGAGGGTTGGGGTGAGGGTGAGTTGCTTTTCCACTCCGGTTAATATTAATGCCTCCCGGACGCCGCCGGCGCCTCCTCCTCCAACGGAAAGGTGACCATGCCGCCGAAATAGCCGTTGGCCGTCACCAGCGGCGCCAGCGACAGCACCAGGATGAAGTAAAGCACGCCCCACCCGCCAAGCTGGTCCAGCACCTGCGGATTCGCCCAATGCCAGAAAAAGGTGATCCCCCCAATGGTCATTACCGCAAAAGACAGACCGATTTCGATGTGCACGGTCCGGTGCAAGCCCCCGGGGAAATTGAGCCAATGAGTGAACAGGCCGGTGATCACCGCGGGCACCATGGTCATCAGCCCCGCCCCCAGCAGATAAAACGCCGTGTCATCAAAGGACTTATGCCCCGTAACCACATAAAGAAAGCTGAAAAAAGACGCCGACAACATGAAAACAATGGGAAAATGGGAGAGCGCCGGATGGGGACGGCGCCTGAATTCCGGAAAACGCTCCAGCAGCCGCTCCAGGGCCGCGGGGACCTGCCTCTCCGGAGGCGGCGTCCTTGGCTCCCCGTCTGGGCTTGTCGGAGATTTTATAATTAATTTACCGTAAAAGTTTTTGACCATTGCAATCCGCTTATGTCAATTACTTCTACTTTATATATGCCGTTCTCCGGTTTGGTACCATTTTGTGCGAGGAGGGTAATTGTAGCTTTGGCACCCAGCGGTACCACAAGACTATTATTATTGGGAGCAACTTTATTAAAATAATAATTTTTTATTTGATCTTTTCCCAAATCCTTATTATTTAGATCAAATACCTTTATTAACTTATTATCCTTATTAATGAGCAAAATCTTTGTAATAAAAGCTCCATAGGTATCCGGTCCATCAGTTCTATATAGTGTTAGCCTCAATGTGCCATTTTTTTCCAGGAGTGGATTTGCTATTTCCAGTTTGGGTTTTTTAGAAAGGTTATAAAGTTTCCCGTAGAGACCGTTATGCAAAGCTTGATAAGTAAAAAGCGTTATGAACATCGCGATAAATGAAAAAGACAATGCCAGAAGCTTAATCTGCTTTCCTCGGAGATTTAAGTCCCCAGAGGAAATATATTGTAAAAATTTCGATTGTCTATTTTTAAAGAAAAGTTGATCAAGAGAAAATACCCCGGCTCCAAGAGAAAGTACCACTAAGCCTATCCCAATACCCGTTATCCCTATTTGCCATTCATCCACGCAGGTTGAACCAAGCCACCCCGATCCAAGCAGTATTCCGAGAGCTAACAACGTAGCACCGAGTGCCGCAATCCTGGTAAAAAATCCTAATAGCAAACCAATACCCACAAGACCTTCGATGATTGTAAATGTTACAAGAAAATAATATAAGATTTCTGGATGAATTATTAAATATTTTATAAAAGGTTTTATAAAGAGTGAATGCGGCAAAAAATGATTAAAGGCATGCCCCACATAAGCCGGACTTGTTGGATCCAGTTTTTCTGGAGCATTAAGCATTCTGCGTAAAAAAGCACTACAAAACTGCCAACCTAAAATTAATCTGATCGGAGTTACTAAGGTAGCAACATCTCCGAATAAATTTATTTTTTTGATTTCCACGTATTCATCCCTACCTTATCGTTATCTATACTACCTGAAGAAACGGATCATTGAGCCACCAGGTTGATCAGGGCCAGGCTCAGCAGGGCCAGGGGATAGTAACTGGCCCGGTTGAACAGCGCCGCGGCCTGCTCCTTGGCTCCGGTCCGGTACAGCTTCAGCGCCGGCAGCAGCAGAAAATACACGCCTACCACCGCGGCCAGGACCATCAGCGCCGGCTTGAACTTCAGCGGCGAGACCACCACCAGCACCGCGCTCAAGATCACGCTGAGCGTCAGGGTCCCTAGCACCAGGGCGCTGGACCCCGCCGGCCCATACCGCACCGGAATGGTGCACGCCCCCAGGCATTGATCCTCCTCCACATCGTGCCAGTCCGCCGGGATATTCTGGCCGCCGATTTCCCAACAGAACAGCCACAGAAACAGGAGCACCACAAACCAGGGCGCCGGATGCGCGTCCACGGCAAAAATCGCCGCGATGCCGCCCAGCGTCTTGACCAGGCCGCTGACCAGAGTCCTTAAATGGCTGACCCGCAGCAGCAGACAATAGATCGCCTCTAGCATACAGCCGGCCAGGAAAATATAGGCGCACATCGGGTTGAGATGATAGGCCCCCACCAGGGCCATGAGCGCCCAGGCCAGGGTCCAGATGAGCCCCTCGCCGAAACTCACCTGCCCCTGGGCCATGGGATGGCGCATGAACAAAGCGTCCAGATAACCGGCCTTGGCCAGCCCGGCACTGGCCTTGAGCTTTTCCTGGTCCACCCGGAAGTCCACCACGTCGTTTAAGGCATAGACCGCGGTATAGCCTGCAAACACCGTCAACAGGCCCACCGCGGTCACCCCCAAGGGCGGCACCCCGCCGAACCAGAGGAGCGCCGCCAAAGCGGGCGTCGCCAGGTCCAGCAAGCCATGCGGCGTCCGGGACAGGGCCAAAAAGAGCTTAACCCGGGCCAGCCCGGTGGCCACGGAGGAAGAAGTGGCGTCCAGAAGTCGGCCTCCTTGGGGGCGCTAAATGCGGTGGTTCATAAATATATTAAGAGCCGCTTCAAAACCTCATTTCGTTGCATCTTGTCATTCTGAGCGCAGCGAAGAATCTCATCGTTTCTGAGAGCTGAGACCCTCTTCCGGCCCGGGGAGGCCGAAAGAGATATTTTTAAATTAAGATAAGGGCCGGCCCGGGCCTGTCAAGCACCAGGGCCACACCGGAAAACGCTTCTGGGCCGCTTGCCCCCTTTGAGCGCCCGATTAGACCAGAGCCTCAATCTCCCTGGCCCCAAGTGAAAAACTTCATGGAATTCCTCTAAAAATCCTCATTTGGGAAAAGGAGATTTAAAATGTTTCCTTTTACTGTTAGTACCCCTCCCACTCATGTTGGCGAGCGATTGTCAAGAATTCCCTCGCCTTTTCCACCTTGACAGGAATGGTGCGGGTTCTTAGGTTTTCCTTATATTCGCTGCCAAATAGCGATTTGCCGAAACCCCAGGCCCATTTCGCATGAAATATTCATGACATGATGGTTTAAGCGCACAACAAGGACGCCTATGTATCCGGTAACGCCAGCGACACTCTCCCCTTGGGTCCCGGGGCTTTTCAGCCTTGCCCTGTTCGTGGCCACCGTGGGGGGCCTGCTCACCGCCCTGCTCTTTCTGATCAGTTGGCTGGGGGACAAGAAAACCGGCGTGGAAAAAAACCGCCCGTATGAATGCGGCGTCATCCCCACCGGTTGGGCCCGCTTTCGCTACCCGGTCCCCTTTTATCTGGTGGCCGTGTTTTTCCTCATCTTCGACGTGGAAGCCGCGTTCGTCTTTTCCTGGGCCGTGGCCATGAAAGACCTGAGCTGGCGCGGC
>Ga0315542_1001948_pt1 | contig 12806 bp, 13 predicted proteins | sample SalMarSW160120MG_FD_202541 | JGI IMG/M metagenome (GOLD analysis project Ga0315542, IMG submission 202541) | Salt marsh sediment microbial communities from the Plum Island Ecosystem LTER, Massachusetts, United States - Salt Marsh Sediment SW1601-20 ... | reverse complement strand
CGTGCGCCCTCGAGAGGTGCTCATCCGGATCGATCTCCCCGCGCGCGCGGGAGAGCTAACGCGGCAACCGCGCCGTCCGCTCTAGCCGAAGCCGACCTTGCCGGCCCGGACGATGCGCCTGTAGTACGCCACGTGCGAGACGGCCACGTGGAGGGGGCCGTCCTCCGTCTGCAGCACGACGGCACGTTCCCGCTCGCCGTCGAGCGCGCCCTCGAGAGCATCCGCGGACGCCGGCTCGACGAAGGCGCCGACGACCTGCCCGCCGACGAAGCCGATCTCGATCCTGACCCGCTCTTCAGCCAATGGACACCACCTCCGAGAGGACTCCGTGCACCGAGTCGGGATGGATGAACGCCACCTCGAGGCCGAACATACCGCGCCGCGGCGCAGAGTCGATCAGCTCTGCTCCGGCCTCCGCCAGATGCGCGAGCGCGGCCCCGATGTCTCCGACCTCGTAGGCGACGTGGTGCATGCCCGGCCCCTGCCTGGCGAGGAAACGGCCGACGGGAGTGTCCTCGTCGAGCGCGCCCAGCAGCTCGAGGCGGCCCTCGCCCAGGCGGATCGACGCCGCCTCGACGCCCTGCTCCTCGACCCGCGAGCGCTCCTCCAGGCGGGCGCCGAACAGCCTCCCGTACGTCTCGAGCGCAGCGTCGAGATCCTCGACCGCGAGTCCCACGTGGTGGATGGATCGCAGCGTCTCCATGCGGCGATCGTATGTGAAAGACTGCGGCGCGCGATGACGCGGCTCTCGGTCCTCTTGCTCGTGATCTCGGCCGCGTTGCTCGCCGGTTGCGGCGGCAGCGGCGGAGGCGGCAGCACGTCGTCGGCGCAGTCGAACGGCGAAGCCTCGAAACCGGCGGCCCAGGTACTCACGGACGCCAAGACGGCGGCCGCGGACGCGACGTCCGTCCGCCTCTCCGGGAAGATCACCTCCAGCGGCCAGGAGATCGCGGTCGACGTCACGCTCGCCGGCGGCAAGGGCGCCAAGGGGTCGATGAGCCTGGGCGGCGCGAGCGTGTCCCTCGTGGTCGTCGGCGCCAAGGTCTACATCAAGGCGAGCGACGCCTTCTACAAGGAGTTCGCCGGCGCGAGCAGCGCAGCGGCGATACAGCTCCTGCACGGCAAGTGGCTCGTCGGCTCCGCAACGTCGAGCCAGCTCGAGTCGCTCACCGCCTTCACGAGCATCGACCAGCTGTTCAACCAGGTCGTCTCTTCCGGCGGGACGCTCGAGAACAAGGGCGAGACGACGTACGAGGGACAGAAGGCAGTCGCGATCTACTCCAAGACGAAGAAGGGGACGCTCTACGTCGCCGCAACCGGCACGCCGTACCCGATCGCGCTCGTCGGCACGGGCAGCGACAAGGGCACGATCGCGTTCGGCGACTGGAACGCGAACGTCTCGATCACTGCGCCGAGCGGCGCGATCGACATCTCGCAGTTCACCGGCTAGACGTCTGAGCTGCGGGGGCGAGCCGCGACGACCTGTGGCACGCCGACGCTCTCGGCGGCTCGGGACTCCGGCTCGATGTCGTCGACGAGCACGAGCAGCTCGTCCCGCACGAGAGTCTCCTTCTCGAGCAGCGCCGCAGCGATGCGATCGAGCGAAACCCGGTGCTTGCGGAGCAGCCGCAGCGCCTCCTGATAGGCGCCGTCGGTCAGCCGAGCCTGCTCGTCGTCGCGCACCCGCTTCGTCGCCTCGGAGAGGGCGTAGTTGTCGGCGCGCATCGTCCGGGACGCCACCGATTCCGCCATACCCCACTCGAAGACCATCGAGCGAGCGGTCTCGGTCACCTTCTCGAGATCGTCGGCCGCACCGTTCGTGACGCGCCCGAAGACGACCTCCTCGGCGGCGCGACCCGCGAGAGCCACGACCATCCGGTCGACGAGCTCCTCCTTCGTGTGGAGATAGCGGTCCTCCTCGGGCACGTAGAACGCGTAGCCGAGCGCGTTCCCGCGCGAGACGATCGTCACCTTCTGCAGCTCCATCACCGAGCCCATGAGGTGCGACATGAGGGCGTGTCCACCCTCGTGGTAGGCGAGGATGCGCCGCTCCTTCTCCGTCAGGACGCGCCGCTGCTGCAAGCCGGCGACGACGCGCTCGAGCGCGAAGTCGAAGTCGGACGGCGAGATTTCATTGTCGTCCCGGCGGCCCGCGTTGATCGCGGCCTCGTTGCAGATGTTCGCGAGCTCGGCGCCGGTGAGGCCGGAGGTCTGGCGGGCGACGACGCCGAGGTCGACGACGGAGGCGAGGGGCTTGGTGCGCGTGTGGACCTTCAGGATCGCCTCGCGGCCGGCGAGGTCGGGCGGCGACACGAGCATCTGCCGGTCGAAGCGCCCCGGGCGGAGCAGCGCGGGGTCGAGATCCTGGATCCGGTTCGAGGCTCCCATCACGACGACCTGCTCCGCTCCCTCGAAGCCGTCGAGCTCGACGAGGAGCTGGTTCAGCGTCTGGTCCTGCTCGCGGTTGAAGCCGTGGCCGGTGCGCTGCGCGCCGACGGCGTCGAGCTCGTCGATGAAGACGATCGCCGGTGCATCCTTGCGCGCCTGCTGGAAGAGCTTGCGGATCCGGGCGGCCCCGAGGCCGGCGAACATCTCGACGAACGACGAAGCGCTCGCCGAGTAGAAGTTCGCACCCGACTCGTGGGCGACCGCTTTGGCGAGCAGCGTCTTGCCGGTGCCGGGCGGGCCGAAGAGCAGCAGCCCCTTCGGCGTCTTGGCACCGAGCCGCTCGAACCGCTGCGGGTCACGGAGGAACTCGACGACCTCCAGCAGCTCCGCACGCACCTCCTCGACGCCCGCGACGTCGGCCCACGTCGTCTGGACGCGCGCCTTCTCGGCGAGGTTGGCCGGCTTGACCCTCGGCATCATCCCGACCGTCCGCCAGAGCAGCCACGCGACGAGGACGATCATCAGGAAGAAGGCGAGCGGCAGCCAGGTCAGGGCAGCGTTCGCCGCGTCATGGAGCCAGTGGCCGACCATCTACCGTCTCATCGGCAGCGTGAGCGGAGTCCCTTAGCCGAGGGAAGCGGCGACCTCGTCGGCCGTCGTGAAGCGAACGCCTGCCTCCCGCCACGCGGCCGTGCAGGCGGCCGTCCTCGCCTCGTCGAGCCCGCGGGACGCGTCCTCCACGAAGGCGATGCGGCGGCCGCGGCGGAGCAGCGCCCGCACGGCGACATCGTCGCAGATGTCGGTCGCGACTCCGAAGAGCAGGATCTCCTCCGGATCGAGCGCGTCGAGCAGCGGCTCGGCGTTCGGGTTCGTGAACGGGTCGTAGTGCTTCTTGGGGATCAGGATCTCTCGCCGGCCCTCGAGCAGGCGGCGGAGCACGGCGTGCGGGAGCGGCACCTGCGGGAGCGGCAACGGGTCGAGCTGCTTCGTCTCGGCGACCTTCTCGGCTCCGCGCGTCCCGCGCAGGCAGTGGGGCGGCCAGGTGCTCTCGAGGTCGGGCTCCTCCGAGATCTCCGGATCGGTCAGCTCGTGGTCGTCGGCCGAGGCGACATGGACGAGCGCAGCCTCCCGGGCCGCCTCGACCACCCGGCGCATCGCAGGCTTGACCAGCTCGGCGCCGGCGACGTAGAGCTTCCCGCCCGGCTCGACGAAGTCGACCTGCGTGTCGACGTCCCAGAGGACCGTCCCGCCCACGACACGACTGTAGAGGACATGTCCCGGTAACTGATACCGAGACAGGTCCGGCGAGGACCTGGCCCATTTTGCGTCTTGGCGAACGCTCTCGTTTCAGCAACCCTGACTGCCGTGCCTTCGCCACCTCGTGACTGCGCCGCCGGCCTCCACCACGTCTGGGTGAACGCCACCGGAAACTGGGCCTACTTCCTCGACGCCGGCGACCGGACCACCTGGATCGGCCTTCTCGAGGACGTCGCCGGCCGCCACGACTGGACGGTGCTCGCCTTCTGCCAGATGACGACTCACGTCCACGCGATCCTCGGCATACCCGACGATTCGCTGCCTCGCGGGATGCAGTATCTGAGCCGTGGATACGGCAAGATCTTCAACCTTCGGCACGACCGTGCGGGCAACCTCGTCCGCACGCGGTACGGGAGCCGAAGGATCGAGGATGGCCGCGATCTCCTCGCCACGTATCCCTACGTCGTGCTCAATCCGGTCAAGGAGGGGATGTGCCGCCGCGGCGAGGACTGGCGCTGGAGCAGCTACGCCGCGACACTCGGATTGACTCGGGATTTCGCCTTCGTGAACGCCGCCCTCGTTCTCGCCGAGCTCGGAGACTCGGTCGATGCCCTGCGGTCGCTCGTGACGGCCCGCGCGCGACACCTGTCCGCTCCGGCCATGTCCCGGTAACTGATACCGAGACAGGTCCGGATCAGGCAGGGGTCAGCGGAGCTCGCGGAGCGCGCGCTCGAGCCTCTGGCGCGTCGTGAGCACGCCCTCGAACAGGTCGCCGTACCGGCGGATGCGCTCGCGGACGACGGCCATGGTGAACGACCCGGGGTCGAGCGACTCGACGACCTCCTCCCAGCGCAGCGGCGTCGAGACCGGAGCCCCCGGCCGCGGCCGCACGGAGTAGACGGACGCGATCGTCTTGCCCTCTCCGTTCTGGTTCGCGTCGATGAGCACGCCGCGCCGCTTCGCCTTCGACCACTCCGTCGTCGCAAGCCCCGGGTGGGTGCGCGCGATCGCGCCCGCGACGATCGCGCAGAGCTCGCGCGTCTGTCCGTAGGTATAGCGACGCTCGACCGGCACGAGTACGTGGATGCCGTCGGCGCCGCTCGTCTTCGGGAAGCCCACGAGGCCGAGCGCGTCGAGCGCCTCCTTCACGAGGAGGGCGACCTGCACGGTCTCGCGGAAGCCGACGTCCGCCGAGGGGTCGAGGTCGAAGAGGACGAAGTCCGGCCGGTCGGGCCGGTCGACGCGCGAGTACCAGGCATTCAGGTCGATGCAGCCCATGTTCACCATCCAGAGCAGCGCCCTCTCGTCGTTCACGAGCGGCGCCTCGATCCAGCGCCGGCGGCGCGGCGAGCCACGGGTCGAGACCTCGACGCGGAAGCGCGGAATCCACTCCGGCATGTGCTTCGGCGCGTCCTTCTGGAAGAACGCCTTGCCGTACGCGCCGTCGGGATAGCGCCGCATCGTGAACGGCCGCTCCCGCAGGTGCGGCACGAGCGTCGGAGCGACGGCCCGGTAGTAGTCGAGCAGGTCGCCCTTCGTGATTCCCTCGTCGGGCCAGAACGGCTTGGCGAGGTTCGTCAGCCGGACGCCGTCCGCCTCGGTCTCGACCGGATCCTCCCGCCGCACCGCCCGGGCCGGCTTGTCGTCGCGCAGGCCCTGGAAGGACGGCGCGCGGAGGTGGCCCTCGTGCGTCCACTCCACGAAGGCGACCTCGCAGACGAGCTCCGGCTCGACCCACACGACATCGCCCTTCCGCACGCGCGGCATCTTCGGCTCGACCGGGAACGGGCTCGTCTTCCGGCGGAGCGCTTCGAGCCGGGCGTGGAGGTCGTCGAGATCGCGCTCGGTGAAGCCGGAGCCGCAGTTGCCGACCCACGCGAGCTCGCCGGCCCGTCGGCTGCCGAGGACGAGGGAGCCGAAGCGGCCCTCCCGCCTGCCCTGCCCCCTGGTCCAGCCGCAGATCACGAACTCCTGCCGCCCGCGCGCCTTGACCTTCAGCCAGTCCCGGCCGCGCTTCCCTTCCTGGTACTGCGAGGCTGCGCGCTTCGCCATCACTCCCTCGAGCCCCTGCTCCACCGCTGCCTCCAGCAGTGCGTCGCCGTCGTCGAAGGTGCCGGACACCTGGACGGCCCGGGACGGGACGACCAGCGCCTCGAGCTGCGCGCGCCGCTCCGTCAAGGCGAGACCGAGCAGCGGCTCGCCGTCGAGCTCGAGCAGGTCGAAGACCTCGTACACGAGCGGCGTCCCCGGCTTCGCCTGCTGCATCGCGGAGAAGCTGGGGCGGCCGTGCTCGTCGAGCGCGCACACCTCGCCGTCGACGACCGCGTCCGGGGAGCGCAGCGCCTGCGGCAACTCGCGCGCCACGGATGCGAAGCGGGCCGTCAGGTCGTTGCCCCTGCGCGAGCGAAGCGTCGCCTCACCGCCCCGGACATAGCCGAGAACCCGGTAGCCGTCCCACTTCGGCTCGTACACCCAGCCGCCGCCCGTGGGCAGCCGCTCGACGAGCGAGGCGAGCATCGGCTCGTACTCCCGCCGCCTCCCGCCCCCGGCCGGGTCGTCGCGCTTACGCAGGATGAGCCAGTTCTTCGGGTCGCCCGACAGCTCGGCGGGCACGAGCGCCCACGTCCCAACGAGCCTCTGCCCGTGCAGCCGCACGGTCAGCCCGCCGTTTCGCTTCTCGTCGAGCAGCTCGTACGTGCCGCTGTCCCAGATCTCGACCGTGCCGGCCCCGTAGCTCCCCCGCGGGATCTCGCCCTCGAAGCTCGCGTAGTCGAGCGGGTGGTCCTCCACGTGCACGGCGAGGTGCTGCTCGCCGGGCTCGAGCGGGACTCCCTTCGGCACGGCCCAGGAGGCGAGGACGCCGTCCCGCTCGAGGCGGAAGTCGTAGTGGAGGCGGCGCGCGTCGTGCCGCTGGACGACGAAGATCGGCGCTCCGCCCGTCCCGCCCCCGCCGCCGCCGCTCTCGAAGGGCTCCGGCGTCCGCCGCGGGTCGCGCCTGCGCTCGTACTCGCCGAGGCTCACGAGGCCTTCTTACTACGCGCACGCCCCCGCGGGTCGCGAAATGTCGCGCTCGACCAGCCGGGACACGCCCTCGCCCGGCGGGGTTTGGAGACTCGAAACCAGCACGTTTACCGGCTTCGAGTCATACGTCTATCCGTTCACACGATGCATACAGGGCGGGGATAAGCCTGTGGACGCTGTGGACAGTCGACGTGTACGCGCCGAACAAACCTTCGGAAACCTTTGCGAACCTGTCGTCGCGGCCACGGGCGGGCGGCACCCTCAGGCAAAGACGCCGAGCGAGCGGAAGCGCGCCCGGCGGCGACGGCGCAGGTCGTCGGCGGATACGCCGTCGAGCTCCGCGAGCGACTCCTGGAGCGCCTCGCCGAGCAGACGGGCCGCCTGATCGTGGTCGAGGTGCGCCCCACCCTCGGGCTCCGCCACGATGTCGTCGATGACGCCCAGCTCGAGCGAGCGCGTCGCGTCGGGCCGGAACGCGGCCGCCGCCTTCTTCGCCTGCCCGGCGTCCCGCCAGAGAATCGCGGCACAGCCCTCGGGCGAGATGACGGAGTAGATCGCGTTCTCCTGCATGAGGACGCGGTCGGCGAGCGCGATCGCGATCGCGCCCCCGGAGCCGCCCTCGCCGATCACGCAGGTCACGATCGGCACGCCGAGCCGCGCCATCGTCGCCTGCGAGCGCGCGATCGCCGCACCCTGCCCGTGCTGCTCGGCGATCACACCCGGGTAGGCACCCGGGGTGTCCACGAGCGAGACGACCGGGAAGCCGTGCCGCTCGGCGAGCTCCATCGCGGCCATCGCCTTCCGGTAGCCCTCCGGATTCGGCATCCCGAAGCGCCGGCTGGCGCGCTCGTGGATGTCCCGCCCCTTCTGCTGGCCGACGAGGACGATCGTCCGCCCGTCCAGCTTGCCGAGCCCTGCGATCAGCGCGCCGTCGTCGCCGAGGGCACGGTCGCCGTGCAGCTCGAACCAGTCGTCGAGCAGGCGCTCGACGTAGTCGAGCGTGTACGGGCGCTGGTCGTGCCGCGCGAGCTCGACCTTGCGCCAGATCTCCTCGTCCGTCGCCTCGTCGCCGATGCGGTCGATCTGCCGCTGCAGGCGCTCCAGCTCTCCGGAGAGCTGGGTGCCGCCGAGCAGCGGAAGCTTCTTCAGGCGCCCGAGCCGGTCGCGCAGCCGCAGCTCGTGCTCACTCTGGGGCATCGAACAACCTCAGCAGGCGGCCGAGCGTCGGCCGCAGCTCCGGACGCGGCACGATCGCGTCGATGTGCCCGTAGCGGAGATTCTGCTCGGCCCGGCCGAAGTCGTCGGGCAGCTTCTCGCGCGTGATCTCCTGCACGACGCGCGGGCCGGCGAAGGACATGAGCGCGTTCGGCTCCGCGAGGAGGACGTCGCCGAGCGTGGCGAAGCTCGCGAGCACGCCACCCGTGGTCGGATGCGCCATCACGCAGAGCAGCGCCTGGCCGGCGTCGCGAAGATCCTCCACGGCCGCGACCGTCTTCGGCAGCTGCATGAGGGCGAGGATCCCCTCCTGCATGCGCGCCCCGCCCGAGCTCGTGACGGCGACGAGCGGCAGGCCGGCCTCCGCGGCCGAGTCGCAGGCCCGAGAGAGCTTCTCGCCGACCACGCTTCCCATCGAGCCGCCCATGAAGGCGAAGTCCATGACGGCGAGCTCGCACTGCCGCGCCTCGATCGCCGCCCGCCCGATCACCATCGCGTCGGCGAGACCCGTCTTCATCTCCGCCTCGGCGAGCCGCTCGGTGTAAGGACGGAGGTCGAAGAAGTGGAGCGGATCCTCCGAGTGGAGCTCGAGCGCCTCCTCGGCGAACGAGCCCGGGTCGGCGAGCGACGCGATCCGCGCCCGCGCGCGCATGGGGAAGTGGTGCCCGCACTGGCTGCAGACCCAGAGGCTCTGCTCGAGCTCGTCGTCGCGGTAGTGCGAGTGGCAGCTCGGGCAGGTGTTCGGATGACTCGGCGGAGGGCTCGGCTGGTCTCGGGTCTCGACGGAGACGTCTATCTTGGCCACGTTGCCAGCTTAGACCTCGCTCTCCGGCACTGGGTTGCGAGGCGCGGGAAGGTCAGTAGCCGAGCGCCTCCGCGAGCCGCTCGAGCGTGGCGACGTTGGCGGGATCGGGAGCGAGCCCGGTGAAGCCGAGGCCGACGAGCTTGCCGCTCTCCTCGACACGCTGGAGGAGCCCCTCGAGCTCGGCGAGCGACGGTCCGTCCGGCTCGGGCATGAACACCGCGAGCTCGCCGGGATCGAGCACGTCGCAGTCGAGCGCGACGTAGACGGCAGCGGCCCGGTCGAGTAGCGAGCCGACGTCGGCGCCTATCCCCGCCGCCTCGATGAACTTCCGCTCCGGGGGATCGAGGTTGCGGGCACCCCAGAGCGCGACGTCGGCGACCGCGATCGTGCCGCGGTCGAGCAGCATGCGCAGGGGCATGCCCCATTCGTTGCCGGAGGGCGACGACTCCGGCGTGTTCAGGTCGCCGTGCGCATCGAGCCAGAGCACCGAGACCCGGTCGTGCCGGGCCGCCAGGCCCTCGACGGCGCCGACATGGGCGCAGCAACAGCCACCGAGCACGAGCGGCTGCTCCGGCAGATCCGAGGCGACGGCGAGCGTCTGCATGGCGAGCGTGTCCTCCTCGACGACCGCGACCTCGGGATAGGCGAGCGGCAGCGCCGCAGCCTCGACCATCGCCTCGCCGTCGTCACCCCACGCGCGGGGAACGCGCACGAGACCGGCGCGGAAGGCCCGGCCGCAGGTGTGGCACTCGTAGCCGTCGCCGACCGCGACGGCCGTCAGCGTCCGGCAGTCGGGACAGCGCGCCCGCAGGAGGCTCACGGGAGCTCCTCGCGGTGGAGCACGCCTGTCACGCCACGACCTTCTCCCAGATGATGCTCTCCTGGTCGACGTGCATCCCGACGCTCTCGTACAGCCGCGTCGCCCCGGTGGGGTTCGCCGCGTCGACCCCCAGCGTCACCCGTGTCAGCCCACGGCGCCGGAACTCGCGGAAGCTGCGCAGCAGGAGCGCCCGGCCGTAGCCGCGTCCGCGCCACTTCCGCCGCACGCCGAGGGAGCCGACATACCCACCCGCTGCACCGTTCAGGTCGTTGCGGACGGCTCCGGCGATCTCGTCGCCGTCCCGGACGACGAACCAGAGCGACGGGTCGTAGCCCGCCTTGCCCTGCTGCCGCTCCCACCAGCGCTCGAACGGCTCCGGGTGCGACTCCCAGTGATCCTCGAACGACTCCTCGAGGGCGGTGTGGAACGCGCGCACGTCCTCCAAACGGAAGCTCTCGACGGGTACGAGCGGCGGCGGCGGCTCCTCGTCGAGCTCGATCGCCATCTCCCAGAAGCGGCGTACCTCGCGGTAGCCACGCCCGGCGAAGAGCTCGTCGGCCGCCTCGTCGCCGGCGACCGTCCAGGCGTGGATCCGGCCGGCGCCGTCCCCTGCAAGCCTCGCCTCCGCCAGCTCGGCGAGCGTCGTCCCCAGGCCCCGTCCTCTCGCCGCCGGACGTACCGCGCCGGCGAAGACGCCGCGGCCGCCGCGCACCTCGCCGCCCGCCGCCGCGACCAGCGATCCGTCGTCCTCGACGAGCCACGTGTTCGTCTCGAGCGGGACGGTCACCCACCAGTCGCGCACGTCGTACTCGCTGAAGTGCGAGGGACGCCCGAGCGCGTCCGCCTCGACGGCGGCGAACACCTCCGCGACCGCGGCGGCGTCCTCGCCCGTCGCGGGCCGGATCTTCACGGCACGAGCGAGTCGAGAGCGTGGGCCAGCCCGTCCAGGCTGCGCAGCTCGAGGTCGGGTTGCGGCTCGGGCTGCTCGCCGAGGCGGTTGATCCAGACGGTGCGGAGCCCGAGACCGGTGGCCGGCGCAATGTCGTGGAAGAGGCTCGCCGCGACGTGGACATGCCCGTCGCGCGGCGCGCCGGTGCGGGCGAAGAACTCCTCCCAGTGCGGCGCCGCCGGCTTGTACGAGCCGATCTCGGAGGCGACGACCACCAGCTCGAACGGGACGCCGACGCGCTCGAGCGAGGCGTCGATGAACTCCCGGTCGGTGTTCGAGAGGACGGCGAGCCGCCAGCCGCGGCTCCGCGCCTGCTCGAGCGCCGCGCGGACCTCAGGAAACGGCTCCCAGCCCGGCAGCGCCCGGGCGAGGGCGTCCTGCTCGCCCGGAGGCGCCCCGAGCCGCGCGAGCACGACGGCGAGCACCTCGCGGTAGCTCCGCTCGGGATCCTCGCGCTGGATCTGCGGCTCGAGCTCGTGGTAGGCGCGGAGCAGCTCACCCGTCCGCGCGGCACCGAAGAGCCGCTCGAGCTCGCGGCCGATGCCGGCGTTCCAGTCGATCAGGGTGCCGTAGCAGTCGAACGTCGCCCAGCGCTCCATGGGCGCGAGCGTAGTACACGCATCTGCGCACCACAGGACGGGACCGCGGGGGACGGGGCCCCACGGCGCACCGAGTGCTCAGCCGTCGTACTGCTCGAAGACGACGCAGGCGTTGTGGCCGCCGAAGCCGAAGCTGTTCGAGACCGCGACCTTCACCTCCGCGTCGCGCATCTCGTTCGGCACGTAGTCGAGGTCGCAGGCGGGATCCTCGACCTCGTAGTTGATCGTCGGCGGCAGCTTGTCGTCGCGGACGGCGAGGATCGTGAACATCGCCTCGATCGCGCCGGCGGCGCCGAGGCAGTGACCCGTCGCGCCCTTCGTTCCCGACACCGGCGTCCGGTAGGCGTTCTCCTCGCCGAGCGCGTACTTGAGCATCTGCGTCTCGGAGATGTCGCCGACCGGCGTCGAGGTCGCGTGCGCGTTGATGTAGTCGATCTCCTCGGGGCCGACGCCGGCGTCCGCGAGCGCCATCCTGAGAGCCGTGACCGGCCCGGTCGGGTCGGGCTCGGTGATGTGCTTGGCATCGGAGGAGAGCCCGTAGCCCGCCACCTCGGCGTAGATCTTCGCCCCGCGGGCCTTCGCGTGCTCGAGCTCCTCGAGCACGAGGACGGCGCCCGCCTCGCCCATCACGAAGCCGTCGCGCTTCGCGTCGAAGGGCCGGGAGGCGTGCGCGGGGTCGTCGTTACGGCGAGAGAGCGCCCGCATCGCGCCGAAGCCCGCGATCCCGACCTGGCAGACCGCTGCCTCCGTCCCGCCGCAAAGCATCACGTCGGCGCGGCCGAGCCGGATCGCGTCCGTACCGTCGCCGATCGCCATGTTCGACGCGGCGCACGCCGTGCACTCCGAGAGGAGAGGGCCGCGCGTGCCGAGCTCGATCGAGACCCAGCCGGCGCCGAGGTTCGGGATGATCGCCGGGATCGAGAAGGGGTTGACCCGGTCGGGCCCGCGCGACGCGAGGGTGTCGTAGCACTCCTGGAACGACTGCAGGCCGCCGATGCCGGTCGCGATCGCCGCGCCGATGCGGTCGGCCTCTTTCCGGATGTCGAGGCCCGAATCCGCCTCGGCCTGCCGGGCGGCGGCGAGGATCAGGTGCGTGAAGCGGTCCATCCGCCGCGCAGCCTTGCGGTCGATCCACTCCGTCGGCTCGAAGCCCTTCACCTCGCAGGCGAAATGGACGGGATAGTCGGTGTGGTCGAAGTGCGTGATCTCGGCGGCGCCGGAGTCGCCCGCGAGCAGGCTCGCCCACGTCGACTCGACGTCGAGCCCGAGCGGCGTCACCGCGCCCAGCCCGGTCACGACGACGCGTCTGCGTCCGTTGAGAGAACCGTTACTCGCGTTCACTACATTCCAAGTCCGCCGTCGACGAGCAGCACATCCCCCGTTATGAAGGAGGCCTCGTCGGAGCAGAGGAAGCGTACCGCGCCTGCCACATCCGCCGGCTCCCCGAGCCGGCCCAGCGGCGTGTTGTCCAGCATCGCCGCGGTCGCCTCCTCGGGCAGGACGTCGGTGAGCCGAGTCCGCACGTAGCCGGGGGCGACGACGTTGGCGCGCACCCCGCGGCTGCCGAGCTCGCGGGCGAGCGACTTCGTGAAGCCGATGATGCCGGCCTTCGAGGCCCCGTAGTTCGTCTGGCCCCAGTTGCCGTGCACGCCGACGATCGAGGAGACGTTGACGATCGAGCCGGCCCGCTTCTTCATCATGGGCCGGCAGACGGCGCGGCAGGTGTAGAAGACGGAGGAGAGGTTCGTCTCA
>Ga0315542_1001946_pt1 | contig 12811 bp, 8 predicted proteins | sample SalMarSW160120MG_FD_202541 | JGI IMG/M metagenome (GOLD analysis project Ga0315542, IMG submission 202541) | Salt marsh sediment microbial communities from the Plum Island Ecosystem LTER, Massachusetts, United States - Salt Marsh Sediment SW1601-20 ... | reverse complement strand
CAGCCTCTTCGACCCGACCCGCGCGCCCGCCGGCAAGCACACGCTCTGGGCCTACTGCCACGTGCCGCACGGCTCGGATACGGACATGACCGAGCGCATCGAGGCCCAGATCGAGCGTTTCGCGCCCGGATTTGGCGCGCGCATCCTGGCCCGCGCCACGATGAGCGCTTCGGCCTTCGAGGCCTACAACCCGAACTACGTCGGCGGTGACATCGGCGGCGGCCTGCTCGACCTGCGTCAGCTCCTGGCCCGCCCGGCGCTGCGCCGCGATCCCTACGCCACGCCCGATCCGCGCCTGTTCCTGTGCTCCGCGGCCACGCCGCCTGGCGGCGGCGTGCACGGGATGGCGGGCTTCCACGCCGCGCGCTCGGTGTGGTGGAGGCACGGCGGCGCATAGCCCAAGCCCGCTCACCCTGCCCGCGTCACCGCCGCCGACCCCGTCGTCGCGCGCTGGTGCATCATGGGGCACGAAAGCTGGCTGTGAGCGCGGCGCTCCCGCCTGGGAGCGCACGCTCGACCGCTCGGGGAGGCGACAAGCGATGCAGATCCACGCACGCGTCGAGCACCGCAACGACGCGCACACCGCCGAGGTCACCACCAACGGCCACGCCCAGAGCCTACCGATCCCGGGGAGGGCCTCGGGCGGGTCCGCGGTCAGCGGTGGAGAGCTACTCTTCTTGGCGCTGGCGACCTGCTACTGCAACGACATCTACCGCGAGGCAGCACAGCGCGGGATCGAGGTGGCCCATGTCGACGTCACCGTCGACGGCGAGTTCGGAGGACCGGGCGAAGCCGCACGCGGCCTGACCTATCGGGCCCGCGTCGCGGCGCACGCGGACGAGGCGGCGATCGAGGCGTTGATGCATCACACCGACGGGCTCGCCGAGATCCACAACACCTTGCGCCGTGGCGCTCCGGTCATCCTGGTCGAGGCCGTTGTGGAGCCGGCATAGCGCGGCAGCGGTAGGGCCCTAGCCCCAGCCAGCCGCTATGCTGGCCGGGGCGCCGGACCTCGGGTGCGTGCGCGACACCTCGACGGTGCCCCGAAAGGAGCCCCATGGAACTCCGCGCCCTCGGCCGGACCGGCGTGCAGGTCTCCTCGCTCTGCTTCGGCGCCATGTCCTTCGGGACCACGGCCGACGAAGCCGAGGCCGGTCGGATGTTTCGCCGTTGCCTCGACGCCGGCATCAACTTCTTCGACACCGCCGACGCCTATGGGAAAGGGCGCTCCGAGGAGATCCTCGGCCGCGTGATGCGGGAGCACCGTGACGAGCTCATCATCGCCAGCAAGGGATTCGGCCGCATGAGCGACGATCCCAACGACCGTGGCCTGTCGCGGCGTCACCTGACGAAGGCGGTGGAGGCGAGCCTGCGCCGCCTCCAGACCGACCGGCTCGACGTCTACTACCTGCACCACTTCGATCCGCTGACGCCGATCGACGAGGCGCTGCGCGCCCTCGACCACCTGGTCCGGCAGGGTCTCATCCTCTACCCCGCCGTCAGCAACTGGGCCGCCTGGCAGATCGAGAAGGCGCTCGGCGTGAGCGCGCGCGAGCATCTGGCCCGTTTCGAGGTGGTGCAGCCGATGTACAACCTCGCCAAGCGGCAGGTGGAGGTGGAGATCCTGCCGATGGCGCAGGCCGAGCGCCTCTCGGTCGTGCCCTTCAGCCCGCTGGGGGGCGGCCTGCTCAGCGGTAAGTACGGTACCGACCGCCGACCCGAGAGCGGCCGTCTGATCGATGACGCGGCGTACGCCTCGCGCTACGGCGGGGAGCGCTATCTCCACGTCGCCGACGCCGTCACCAGCTACGCCCGCGAGCGGGGCGTCCACCCGGCCACGATGGCGGTCGCCTGGGTGAGGAGCCATCCCGGGGTCACGGCGCCAATCATCGGCGCGCGCGACGTGGCCCAGCTCGAGCCCTCCCTTGCTGCCGGCGAGTTCACCATGACGCCCGAGATGCGCGCCGAGCTCACCGCTCTCACCCCCTCACCGCCGCCTGCCACCGACCGCAGCGAGGAACGCCGGCCCGGCGGCAGCTGAGACCGGAACGCGAGGCGCGGCGTCCCTGACCGCCTGGCGGCGCCGGCCGCCGCCGGCCGGGGTCCGGACCCCGGCCCACCACCCCAGCTCTGCCCGCTCGCCCGCGCTGCGGCACCGCGAGAGCGGCTCTCATGCGGCTCCGACCACGGCCCCGTAGGCTACGTCGCGGAAGGAGCGCGATGCGGCGGGTCCGGACCCTTGTGATCGTCTGCGCGGTGGCTCTCTCGATGGGAGGCGCGACCTCGGGCTTCGCCCAGGCGCCGGCCGCCGGCACGGTGCTCTGGCACTACCCCACCGGGGACTGGGTGGAGTCCTCCCCGGCCATCGGACCCCACGGCACCGTGTACGTGGGCTCGGACGACAACCGCTTCTACGCCTTCAAGCCCGACGGCGCCCTCAAGTGGAAGGTGACGACGGGCGGCATCGTGTACTCCTCCCCCGCCGTGGCCCCCGACGGCACGGTCTACGTGGGTGACGGCGACGGCAAGGTGTACGCCTTCAAGCCCGGCGGCACGGTGCTCTGGACGGTCCAGGCCGGCGACGCGGTGAACTCGTCGCCGGCGATCGGAGCGGACGGCACCATCTACGTCGGCTCCGGCGACGGCAACCTCTACGCCATCCGACCCGACGGCACGGTGGCGTGGCGCTTCGCGACCGGGAACATCGTGTACTCCTCGCCCGCGATCGGGCCCCACGGCACGATCTACGTCGGCTCGGACGACACCTATCTCTACGCCATCCGGCCCGACGGCACCCTGATCTGGAAGGCCCGGACCGGCGGGGAGGTGCTATCCTCCCCGGCGGTGGCACCGAACGGCGACGTGATCGTGGGGTCGAGCGACGGCTCGGTGTACGCCTTCGGCCCGGGCGGCCGGAAGTTGTGGAGCTATGACACCGGCGACATCGTCTACTCCTCCCCTGCCATCGCCCCGAACGGCACCATCTACGTCGGCTCCGAAAGCAAAGACGTCGTCGCCCTCAAGCCCGACGGCACCCTGGCGTGGAAGTACATGACCGGCAACTACGTCACCTCATCGCCAGCGGTGGGCCGGGACGGCACCATCTACGTCGGCTCGCAGGACGAGCACCTGTACGCGCTGCATCCGGACGGAACCCTCGCCTGGCGCTTCAAGGCCAACTACCTCATCAGCTCGTCGCCCGTGCTCGGACCCCACGGCACCGTCTACATCGGCTCCTGGGACAACAACATCTACGCCCTCGCGGGCGGCACCGCCGGTCCGGCACCGTCCTCCTGGCCGGAGTTCCGGCACGACAACGCCCATACGGCTCGGACCCACTGAGGTCGTCCGCCCCTACAAGGGCTAGGTGCATGGGGCGAAACCTCGTGTCCCTCCCGGCTAGGCGGCGGTTCGGCTTCTGCTCGGACGCACGTCGCAAGACGGCGGGCCCGCGTTCGTCTGATGTGAACGTTATCATCTTGCGCGAAGCCGGCACCACGCGAACCCTGAACCGGCGGGGTGCGTCCAGTGGTGTGATTCAAGGTTGCGTTGGTGATCGTTGACGACCTCGACTCCGTGACCCTGAGCGCCTGAGCGGCCGTCTGGCCGTGCTAGGGTGTGAGCGCTATCACACGCGACGTCCACGCGGCGACCGGCAGCTACGCCGGCCCACCCCACAGGGGAGGCGAACCCAAGTGAGCGAGCATCATGATCCAACGTCCGCGAGCGGGTACACGATCGAACCCGTGCCGTTCACGGCCGTCAAGGTCGGGGACCGGTTCTGGGCGCCTCGACTGCGCACCCATCGGGAGGTGACCGTCCCGTACACGAAGCGCCGCTGCGAGGAGACCGACCGCGTGGTGAACTTCGCTCGCGCCGCCGGCCGAGCGGAGGGCGTCCACGCGGGCACCCAGTTCAACGACTCCGATGTCTTCAAGGTCATCGAGGGGGCGAGCTACGCACTGCAGACGCAGGCCGATCCCGGGCTCGAGGCGGAGCTCGACCGCCTGATCGAGCTGATCGCCGCGGCGCAGGAGGACGACGGCTACCTCTACACCTCCAGGACGATCCCGGGGAGCGAGCTGAGGCCGGACATCGAGGGGCCGGAGCGTTGGAGCCACCTCTACATGAGCCACGAGCTCTACAACCTCGGGCACCTCTACGAGGCGGCCGCCGCCCACCTCGCGGCGACCGGCAAGCGCTCCCTGCTCGACATCGCGCTCAAGAGCGCGGCGCTGGTGGAACGGGTGTTCGGACCCGAAGGCCGCTTCGACGCTCCGGGCCACCAGGAGATCGAGATCGGCCTGGTGAAGCTCTACCGCGCGACCGGGGAAGAGCAACTGCTGCAGTTGGCACGACGCTTCCTCGAAGCGCGCGGCCAGGCGGGGAAGCGCGAGCTCTACGGCCCCTACTCGCAGGATCACCGGCCGGTCGTGGAGCAATCGGAGGCGGTGGGCCACGCGGTGCGGGCCGGTTACATGTACTCGGCGATGGCGGACGTGGCGGCGTTGACCGACGCGCCCGGCTTCCTGGAAGCCATCGATCGGATCTGGGACGACGTGGTGGGCCGGAAGCTCTACCTGACCGGGGGCATCGGCGCACGCCATGAGCAGGAGTCGTTCGGCGAGGCCTACGAGCTCCCCAACGACACGGCGTACGCCGAGACCTGCGCCGCCTTCTCGAACATCATGTGGAACCACCGCATGTTCCTGCTGCACGGCCACGCCCGCTATCTGGACGTGGTGGAGCGTACGCTCTACAACGGCTTCCTCGCCGGCGTGTCGCTGGAAGGCGACCGCTTCTTCTACGTGAACCCCCTTGCCTCCGATGGCCGCTTCACCTTCAACGTGGGCGAGGGCGCCACGCGCAGCCCCTGGTTCGAGGTGTCCTGCTGCCCGACGAACGTGGTCCGGGCGATGCCTTCCCTGCCGGGCTGGGTCTACGCCGTGCGCGACGACGCGCTCTACGTGGGCCTGTACGTCGGCGGCGAGGCGAGCGTCCGCGTCGGGGGCGTCGACGTCGAGGTGGACCAGCAGACCGAGTACCCCTGGCAGGGTGGGGTGCGCCTGGAGCTCACGCCGGAGGAGCCGGCCGACTTCGCCTTGCGCCTGCGACTGCCGGGCTGGTCGGCGGGCCGCCCGGTGCCCAGCGATCTCTACCGCTACCTCGACGGCGAGGGCGCGGAGGCGCGCCTGCTCGTCAACGGCAAGCCCTTCGAGGCGCCGCTCCAAGACGGCTTCCTCGAGATCCGTCGCCGTTGGCAGCCAGGCGACGTGGTCGAGCTGGCCCTGGACATGCCCGTGCGGCGCGTGCTGGCGCACGATGCGGTCGAGGCCGACAGCGGCCGCGTGGCCGTGGAGCGGGGCCCGCTGGTCTACTGCGCCGAAGCCGCCGACAACGGCGGCCATGCGCTCGATCTCGCGCTGGCGGATGGAGCGCGGCTCGAGCCCGCCTGGGAGGAAGCGCTGCTCGGCGGGGTCATGGTCCTTCGCGGGGCCGGTCTGACGCTGATCCCCTACTACGGCTGGTCCCACCGGGGACCGAACGAGATGGCGGTGTGGCTGACGCGTTCATGACGCCCTGACGGCGACTCACGCAGGCGTCTGCGGCAGGTTGTCGGCCAGGCGTGGCGATGTAGGTGGATGCAGGAAGCTCTGGAAGCGCTCACACCATGGCGCGTGAACAGCCCATGACCTGAGCTCGGATCGCGAAGCCACAGGGGTGCTCCATGGCACTTCAGAGGCCAAGGACTCGCGTCCCTGTCGCCGTGAGGTGTCGCCGCACCTTGACACGTTGAGCGCGCGACCCTATATTGAGAGCGTTAACAGAACCTAGACGGCGATCCTCAAGCGGATGCTCCGCCGGGATCGCCCGGAGGGTCCTGCGAGGGCTCGATCCGCGTCAGCGTTGTTGCCCGAGTTCGGCCTCGTCCACAAGCGCGGCAGAGGAGAGCGCATTGGCCACGTTCCTTGGTAGCAAGACCGGCTTGACGGTGCACGAGAGCGGCGAGGTTCTCCAGGTCGACGCGTGGGGCGAGAGTGGTGCCCGGGTGCGCGCGACCCTCGGGACGTCCACGACGGAGTCGCCCGGCAGCGCCCTGGTCGAAGCCGGAGCGACTTCTGCCCAGGTCGAGATCATGGGCGACCGGGCGCAGCTACGCACCGGCGACCTCGTCGTGGAAGTGCGCGACAACCCCGAGAACCGGTTCGCCCGCTTCCCGCCCCTGGTGCGCTTCCTCCGGGTGGACGGCTCGGAGCTGCTCGCCGAGAGTGTTCCCCACTTCACCTCGCCCGCCCAGCGCCGTTACCGCCGTGCCGGAGGCGACCTGTACGCCTGTGACGTCACGTTCGATGCCTACCCGGCGGAGCGCTTCTTCGGGCTCGGCCAGCACCAGCACGGCCTCCTGAACCAGAAGGGGGCCGTCATCGACCTGGTGCAACGCAACACCGAAGTCTCGGTGCCGTTCACGCTTTCCAGTCGCGGCTACGGCTTGCTGTGGAACATGCCGGGAGCAGGCCGCGTCGAGCTCGGCGCCAACCGCACCCGGTGGGCCGCGGACGCGGCCCGGCAGATCGACTACTGGGTGACGACCGGCCCTACGCCGGCCGACATCGTCAGCCACTACTCGAGGGCGACGGGGTTGCCCCCCATGCTGCCGGAGTGGGCTTCGGGCTTCTGGCAGTCCAAGCTGCGCTACCAGACCCAGGACGAGCTCCTCGAGGTCGCGCGCGAGTACAAGCGGCGCGGCTTGCCCCTGTCGGTGATCGTGTGCGACTACTTCCACTGGACGCGCCAGGGCGAGTGGAGGTTCGACCCGGCGGAATGGCCGGATCCCCAGGCGATGGTCGACGAGCTCCGCGAGCTCGGCGTCGAGCTGATGGTCTCGATCTGGCCGACGGTCAACCCCAACAGCGACAACTACCAGGAGATGGATCGGCGCGGCCTGCTGGTGCGCAACCTGTCCGGCCTTCCGCTGCACCACGCGTTCTGGGACAAGGGCACCGACGGTCACGCCTTCATGCGGTTCTACGACTCGACCAGTCCCGAGGCTCGCCGTTACATCTGGGAGAAGGTCACGGAAGGATATGGCCGCTACGGCATCCGGGCGTTCTGGCTGGACGCGTGCGAGCCGGAGATCCTGGCCGACAACCCGGAAGGTGCCCGCTACCACCTCGGGCAGGGCTCGGAGGTGCAGGGCGTCTATCCCCGGGAGCACGCTCGAGGGTTCTACGAGGGACTTCACGCGAGCGGGGAGCACGAGGTGCTTCTGCTCTGCCGGTCCGCCTGGGCCGGCAGCCAGCGATTCGGCGCGGCTGTGTGGTCGGGCGACATCGAGTCCACGTTCGAAGCCCTGGCCGCCCAGATCCCTGCGGGCCTCAACATGGGCATCTCGGGGATCCCCTGGTGGACGACCGACATCGGTGGCTTCAGGAACGGCGACCCGACGACGGCGTACTTTCAGGAACTCGTCGTGCGATGGTTCCAGTTCGGCACGTTCTGCCCGCTCTTCAGGCTCCACGGCGTCCGCGAGCCGGGCCCCCTCGTCGGCTCGGATCAGACGGGGGCGCCCAACGAGGTGTGGTCCTTCGGCGAGGAAGCCTACGCCCTGATCCGCGAGCAGCTGGCCCTGCGCGAGAGGATCCGCCCCTACGTCATGCAGCAGATGGCCACCGCCAGCGCCAGCGGCCTGCCGCCCATGCGCGCGCTCTTCCTGGAGTTCCCGGACGAGGAGCCGGCATGGGAGGTGAGCGACCAGTTCATGTTCGGCCCGGATGTGCTGGTCGCCCCGGTGACGGAGCTGGGAGCGCGAGAGCGCAGCGTGTACCTCCCAATGGGGGCGTCGTGGCTCGACGCCTGGACCGGGAAGCCCGTCGAGAAGAACGGCTGGATCACAGCGGCCGCGCCGCTGGAGCGCATCCCTGTCTACCTGCGTGAGGGGGGCGCGGTGACCGGACTGTCGCCGAGCATTCGATAGCCGGCCGGACCGGCCAGGAGCGATGCCTTGGGAAGGGGGTCAACGTGGCTCGGATGAACGGCAAGAACCAGGCGGGCGCAGCGGCACCCACGCCGGCATCGCCGCGCCAGCCCGTGCGGCCCCGCACCTCGGACGCCGGCCCGCCACCACGGGTGTCTGCCTGGAGGAGGCGCCGGCTCGCGGGCTGGCTCTTCCTAGCCCCCGCGATCGCGTACCTGCTCTTCGCGTTCCTCCTGCCCATCATCTACAACCTGATGCTGAGCTTCGAACGGACGTCCCCCGCGACGATCGCCAAGTTCGCGGCCCCGTTCGCCGGGCTCGCCAACTACCGCTACATCTTCCACGACCCCACGACCCAGATGGCGATCATCCACACCTTCGAGTTCACCTTCGGATCCCTCTTCTTCCAGTTCATCATCGGCTTCGCCCTCGCCTTGCTCTTCGGCACCGAGTTCCCGGGGAGCACGCTGGGGCGTTCGCTGGTCATCGTGCCCTGGCTCCTGCCCCTGTTCGTGACCGGGGTCATGTTCAAGTTCCTGTTCCAGGCCGAAGGCGGGGCCGTCAACCAGATCCTCATGGCCATCGGCCTGGCCCACGGCCCGATCGACTGGCTCAACAGCCCGCACCTGGCCCTGTGGACCGTCCTCATCGCCAACATCTGGCTCGGCGTGCCCTTCTTCACCGTCCTGCTCTACAGCGCGATCCAGGACGTGCCGACGGAGGTCACGGAAGCGGCACGCATCGACGGCGCCGGCCCATGGCAGAGGCTCGTCCTCATCATCGTCCCGATCATCCTGCCCGTCATCGAGATCGTGTTGCTGCTCGGGTTCGTGTTCACCGTGAAGGTGTTCGACCTCGTGATCGGCCTGACCGGTGGGGGACCGGCCAACTCCAGCCAGCTCATCACGACGTGGTCCTACAACCTCTCCTTCCAGCAGTTCAACTTCGGTCAGGGTGCTGCCCTCAACAACGTGCTGCTGGTGCTGGCGCTGATCTGCTCCCCCATCTACCTGTGGCTCAGCCGCGACTCGTTGCGGGGCAGCTCGGGGGCCGGCCGGTGACCCGGCGGCAGCAGCGGAGGGTCGGGCGCTGGCTCCGCGCTCTGGTGGCGGCCGCCGCGCTCGTCGTCGTGCTGTTCCCGGTGTACGCGATCCTGGTGGGCTCGTTCGAGTCGACCGAAACCCTGTTCAGCGGCACCTTCTACTGGCTGCCGCACGCAGCGACATTGGAGAACTACGTCACCGTCATCCGAGCGCAATCGGGCAACGTGGTGACAAGCCTGTTCGTGGCCCTGGGGACGGCGCTGCTCGCGCTCGTCGTGGCCGTGCCGGCGGCCTACGCGCTCTCGAAGTACCGCTTGCGCGTGACCATCGTCATCGTCAGCTCCCTGCTCATCGCCCAGATCGTCCCCTCCATCGTCCTGGCCACGTCCCTGTTCATCATCTTCCACTGGATCCACCTGGTGAACACCTTCGTAGGGCTCGTCCTCGCCGACGGCACGTACGCCATTCCTTTCGCGATCCTCGTGCTACGGGCGTTCTTCTTCAGCCTGCCCAACGAACTGATGGATGCGGCCCGGGTCGACGGAGCGTCCGAGTGGACGACGTTCCGCCGCATCGTGATCCCACTCGCCCGCTCGGCCGTCATCACGGTCGCCGTGTTCGCCTTCCTGAACGGTTGGGGGGACTTCATCTTCGCCTTGACCATCCTCAACGGCGCCGGCATCGTGCCGATCACGCTGGGGATCTACACCTATCTCGGCAACTACTCGACCGACTGGGGCGCAGTCATGGCCGCGTCGGCCTTCGCGCTGGTGCCCGCCGGGGTGATGCTCGTCGTGGCCCAGCGCTATATCGCAAGTGGCCTCACGGCCGGATCGGTGAAGGGGTAGGGATGCGCAGGAGCTCTCACGGGATGTCGCAGGGAGGTCGTTGCCGATGAACTAGAGACGGCAAGCCTCGGGCAGGCCTCGGTCAACGTCGGTTTCTGGCAAGAAGCAGGAAGGGAGAACCGCTGTGAAGCTCTTCGCAAAGGCGCGTCTATTGGGGCTGGTAACCCTCTCGACCGCCATGTTCGCGGTGATCGGGTTGTCGCAGGCTCAGACCTCGATCACCCTCACGGAGGAGGACTACTTCAACACGCCGGGCCAGATCCAGGCCCTGGCCAACTACACGAAGGAGTTCGAGGCAGCGCACCCTGGGGTCACCGTGAAGCGGCAGTACGTGCCGTTCGCGAATCTGGACACCAAGCTCCTGACGCAGGCCGCAGGCCACGCGCTGCCCAACCTGCTGGCCGTCGACAACCCGTTCGTGTCCACCATGATCTCGACCGGCCAGGTCGTGGCCCTGAGCGATCTGAGCGGCTTCAGCACGGAGGGGTACTACAAGGCCGTGATCGATGAGGGCCTGTCCAACGGCAAGTACTACAGCCTGCCGGTCGCGGGCGCCAACTCGATCGCCCTCATCTACAACATCCAGATGCTGCAGGCGGCCAACGTCCAACCTCCCAAGACGTGGGCCGAGCTCGTGTCCGCCGCCAAGGCCCTCACGACCCCGGACCACTACGGGATCGCCTTGACCTGTGAGGCCGCCGAAGACACCACCTGGCAGTGGGAACCGTTCTTCTGGAGCAACGGCGGCAGCTTCAAGTTCGACAACATCGCGTCTGCGCCGGGCGTGCAGGCCCTGAACCTGTGGAAGCAGCTCATAACCGACGGTTCGGCGTCCAAGTCCTGCCTCAACTGGAGCCAGACGCCCGCCGCGTCCAGTCAGTTCATCGCTGGCAAGGCCGCCATGATGGTCAACGGCCCCTGGAACTTCCCGACGCTCAACCAGAACGGCATGTACTACGGCAAGCAGTTCGGCATCGTCCCCGTCCCCGTCCGCGACCCCAGCCAGCACGTGATCGTGCCGTTGGGCGGCGAGGACTGGATGGTCAGCAAGAGCGGTAGCAGCGAAGCGCAGCAGATGGCGTTCGAGTACATCCAGGGGATGCAGACGCCTGCCATGGAGCTGCAGCTCGCGAAGCTGTTCGGTTACCTGCCGGCCAAGCCCGACGTGGCGAAGCAATACCTGCAAGAGGCAGGCCCCGAGTGGGAGGTGTACATCAACCAGACCGTCAACGCGCACCCGCGCACGCTGGGCCTGGGCGTGAAGTACCCGAAGGTCTCCCAGGCGGTGTGGACCGCGATCCAGTCGGCACTGTCCGGCGCCCAATCCGTGCAGGACGCGCTGAACACGGCGCAGTCCCAGATCACGAACATCTTGAGCCAGTAGCCTCCTAGGCACGGCTGGACGTGGCGTCGCGAGCCGACCCCACGTCGAAGAACGAACCAACCACGTCACGGGCCGACGCCCGGTACCGCCTGCCTGAACGACCTTGGGCAGCGGTACCGGGCGCTACATCGTAGGGCACCGGACACACCACCTCCCGGCGACGCCCGCGTCCCGAGAAGGACGCCCGGCCTCGCTCGCCGTGTCTCTGCCATGGCGTATGACGGCTCGCCGCGCTGCATTGTCTCTCATCAATTTTTGATTTAAAATCCAACTTCATGGCGAACCTGCGATCCCCGCAACGCGACCGTCCCTCGCGCCAGGCCGTCGAGCCTGCCCGCGCGGCCGTGCTGGACCGCTCGCTTCGCGCGCGCGGTCGTGCAGGCCGGACCGCGCGTGGCCGACCTCGTCCTCTCTCATGAGCTCGCCTCCCCCGGCCGACGCCGCCGCGAGCGCCGACGTGGCCGACCGCGGCGCCGCCCTGCTCGACGACCTCTACCGCCGCCACGACCCGCAGTGGATCAAGGTCATCGACCACACCCGCTGCGTCGGCTGCCACGCGTGCACCGTCGCGTGCAAAAGCGAGAACGAGGTGCCGGTCGGCGTGACCCGCACCTTCGTGAAGCAGGTGGAGAAGGGTACCTTTCCGAACACCCGCCGCAGCTTCCAGGTCACCCGCTGCAATCAGTGCGAGGACCCGCCCTGCGTCGCATCGTGCCCGGTCACCGCCATGTACCAGCGGCCCGACGGCATCGTCGACTTCGACAAGGACGTCTGCATCGGCTGCAAGGCGTGCATCGCCGCCTGCCCCTACGACGCCATCTTCATCAACCCCGACGACGGCAGCGCCGAGAAGTGCAACATGTGCAGCCACCGGCTCGACGACGGGCTCGAGCCTGCCTGCGTCTCGGTCTGCCCGGCCGAGGCCATCCTCGTGGGCGACCTCCACCAGCCCGACAGCAAGGTCGCCAGGCTGGTCGCGCGGGAGCAGGTCGCCGTACGCCGCCCCGAGAAGCACACCCGACCCAAGCTCTACTACATGGGCATCGACCAGGCGACCCTCGACCCGCTGTCCGCGGCCACGCCGCCGGGCGGGCTGCATCAGTGGAGCGAGCAACCGCATGACCTCGCCGGTCACGGCGGCAGCCGACTGCCGCCGGGCTGGAGCACCAGCAACACCGCCGCCGCCATGGTCACCTACGACGTCGCCCACAAGCGTCCGTGGGACCAGCGCGTGAGCCTCTACACCTGGACGAAGTCGATCGCCGCCGGCGTCTTCCTGATGGCGGCCCTGGCCGTCGCCGCCGGCTGGCTCGATCCCGCCGCGCCCCTCGCGCGCTGGGTGGTTCCGCTCACGGCCGGCGTCTTCCTGGCCGCCACCGGCGCGCTGCTGGTGTGGGACCTCTCGCACCCGCTGCGCTTCTACCGCATCTTCACCCGCCCGCAGTGGCGATCGTGGCTGGTCCGGGGCGCGTTCATCATCGGCGCCTTCGGGACCCTCATCGTGCTCTGGCTGGCGGCCTCGCTGGCGAGCGCGAGCGGCCTGCAGCGGTTGCTGGGCTGG
>Ga0315542_1001944_pt1 | contig 12817 bp, 10 predicted proteins | sample SalMarSW160120MG_FD_202541 | JGI IMG/M metagenome (GOLD analysis project Ga0315542, IMG submission 202541) | Salt marsh sediment microbial communities from the Plum Island Ecosystem LTER, Massachusetts, United States - Salt Marsh Sediment SW1601-20 ... | reverse complement strand
CCACCAACACGGAGCTGGACGCGACGAGTTCCTTCAACTCGGGCACAAAGCTGTGCGGCACGTCGTAGCGATGAAGACTTCGCTGAGAGATCGCGCAGCGGACGAGGCCGGCAGCATGTTCGTCGTCGGTGCGATCCTGCTCGTCGTCTTCGCGCTCCTCGGCGGTGCGATGCTGGAGGTGGGACAGTGGTTCCAGCACCGGCGCGCCCTGCAGGTGCGCACGGATGCCGCGGCGCTCGCGGGCGGACAGCTCCTGAACGAGTGCCTCGATACAGCCGCGTTCTCGTCCTCTCAGGCGAGCAGCGACATCGAGGCCATGGCGCGGAACTACGGCGGCATCACAAGCGCGGCTTCTTCGGGCACTGGGGGGGGACCGTACAACCCGCAGTTCGGGAACGGGATTTCGTCCATGTGGTTCCAGAGCAGCACGTATCCGTCGGCGGATCCTCCGCACAACACGAACGAGCGGGGACTCGGGGACGAATGCGCGAACCTCCTGCTCGACGTCAAGATGACGCAGGCCGGCATCCCCCCGTTCTTGAGCATCTCTCCGTTCGCAACGGTCCACGGCTGGGCGCAGGTGGAGCTCCAGTCCATCATTGCGACGAAGCCGACGCTGCCGCTCGCGATCCCGAGCTTCGAGCTCGGCGCGGTCGGCGTGACCTTCGTGGACGAGAGCGTGAGCGGGAGTCCCGAGCTCCAGAACTGCACCGGTTCGATCGTTCCAGGAGGGTGCACGTATGCGTTGAACGGACCGGCCCAAGCGTCCGCACCTGACGGAGAGACGGTTCATGTCTGGTCGCTGTCGGGTGCGGGAGTCAATTTCCCCATTCCGAGCGCCGGCGGCGACCTGATCGGCGTCCGCGTCTCCGTCGGGAGCGAGGTCGGAGACTGCGCAGGAACGGGCACGAACGACTATGCGTGCGTTGACCTCAACGGTTCCAACGGCATCGTCGGGGTACGCGACTATCCGACCAGTCCGTCGGGTTTACCCGCTCTCTATCAGGTGTGGCCGAGCGAGACATGCTCTCCGGACACGTCGCCGTTCTTCAGCAACGTCACCGGCGTCACTACCTGCCCTTCCACGCTTCAGGCGAGGATCGACTTCGGAACGGGCTCGGGCGTCAACCCCGAGACGTCGGCGTCGGGACCTCAGGCAACCGTGACCGCGGATGTCGGCGGCACGAGCGTCACGATGCACGCCATGAGTTTTGTGAGCGGAACTACGTGGCTCTGGCAGGGAACGACGTCGCTGCCCGTCGACGCCGCTGCGGCCCAGAGCGACTATCCCATCACGCTGAGCTGGAAGAGCAAGGGGAAGGTCGGCGGCTCGAAGCAGGGCGACCTCGGTGGGGGCAACCCCGTTCAGCGCTTCACGAGCGCAACCGACGACAACGACGGGCCGGTGAAGATGATCTCGCTCAGCGACGGGTCGGGGAACTCCGCCTACTCGCAGACGCCCGGCGTCCACTCGATGAATGTCACCGTGGCGATTGCGAATCAGGGGATCACCAACCAGCTGACGATCCTGCGGGGCTCCCACAACGGAAGCGCCACCGCGTTCATCCTGTGCACGGGCCAGAACGGCACCCCCGGGGTCGAGCAGGGGATCGAGAACGGCTGCACGACCACCTACCAGATCAACCCGACCAACGCGTGTCCCGACCCCGCGAACCCCGATCCGCCCGACTGCGCCGCGAACAAGGCATCCAGTGACAACGGCAATCTCGTACCGAAGTCGCTCAACAACCGGTTCAGCTGCGGCACCGCCGACCAAGCGCTCAACTACTGGCCGGACTACACGCGGTCGGGCGACCCGCGAGCCGTCACGCTCGTCCTGACCACCTACGACGCCTTCGCGCAGAACGGGAAACAGGATTACCCCGTGATCGGGTTCGGCGATTTCTACATAGCGGGCTTCAGCGGCAGCAAGTGCCCGCAAACGGGGCAGTACGCCGATGCTCCAGCGCCACCGGGCGCTCAGAAGTCAGACATCTGGGGGTATTTCATCAAGTACGCCCGTGGGGGGTCGACCCCCAGCGGACAGAAATGCGTCGTCAACGAACTCGGAACGTGTGTCGCGACGCTGATCCATTAGAGGAGGGAATGAATGGAGACTGCACAGAGGCTGATCTCGACGAGAAGGGGGACGATCCTCCTTTCCGTGCTCGCGGCAGCCGTGGCGGGCGGGCTGATCCTCGTCTACGTCAGCCGGTACAGGGACAGCGTCAAGGCCCAGGGAGCGCCGGTGACGGTGCTCGTGGCCCGGCAGTCGATCCCGAAGGGGACGGCCGGCAGCGTCATCGCCGCCCAGAGCCTCTACTCGGCGACGACGCTGCGGCAGAGCCAGGTGCTCGAGGGCGCCTTCAGCGACCCGTCGAGCCTCCGGGGCGAGGTCGCCACGCGAGACATCTACCCCGGGTCGCAGCTGACGTCGGCGGACTTCGCGTCGGCGTCGACGAACCTCGCGGCGACGCTGACCGCGACGCAGCGGGTCGTGTCGATCCCGTTCAGCTCGGCGCAAGGGCTGAGCGGCGACCTCCAGGTCGGTGATCACGTCGACATCTACGGCGGCTTCAACGTTGTGGCTGTCAGCGCGAACGGCGTAGCTGCGGCAGGTGGTCAGAGCAAGCCCGTCGTACGGCGGATCCTCACGAACGTCCCGGTTGTCGCGATCGGCGGCAAGACGAGCGGCACCTTCACGTCGAGCAGCGCGAACCTCTCGTTCAAGGTGACCGACCAGCAGGCGGCGGAGCTCGCCTTTGCCTCGGGCAACGGGGCGCTCTGGCTCTCTCTCCGCCCGGCGACCGGCGCCAAGAGCTCACGGCCGAGCATCGTCACGATGGAGACCCTGCTCCTCGGCGTCCCGCCCAAGCTCGTCCTGCACTCGCTGGGAGGCCGCCGGTGAGCCTGACCGGAATCCGCTTCCTCGTCCTGCTCGGGGACGGCATAGACGGCGCGGAGATCCGGGCCGCGCTCCCGCCCACGGCTCCCGTGCACACGAGTGAACTGCAGGACGCTGCCCGCCGGCTGTCGGTGCTGCTCGAGGATGCGGAACCCGACGTCGTCCTCGTCGCCGCCGCCGAGTTGGGATCGATGCTCGGCGTCATCCGTGACGTCGCGAGCCGCGATCTCGATGTCCCGATCGCGGTGCTCTACCGCGGCAGCCCCGACAACGGGTTCGTGGGAGCCGCGTTCGACGCGGGAGCCGACGACGTGATCGTGCTGCCGCAGCCGGCCGCCGAGCTCTCCTTCGCGATCGAGAAGGCGATCGCCCGGCGCCGGGGTCCGACCCAGGGGGCTCTCGGTCCCATGATCGCGATCCTCGGCCCGAAGGGCGGCACCGGCAAGACGCTCGCCGCGTGCAATCTCGCCGTCGCGCTCGCGAACGCCGGCCGGCGTCCCGTTGTCGTCGACATCGACCTGCAGTTCGGCGACGTCGGTCTCGCCCTCGGCCTCTCGCCCGACAAGACGATCTACGACCTGGCGGTGGCAGCCGGGGATCTCGATACAGACAAGGTCGAGAGCTACCTCACGTCGCACCGATCCGGAGCGCGGGCCTTGCTGGCTCCGACCCGGCCCGACCAGGCGGCGGACGTCACGATCGGCTTCCTCCGCCGCGTGTTCGAGATCCTCCGCTCGAGTCACGACTTCGTGATCGTCGACACGCCGCCGGCCTTCTCGCCCGAGGTGATCGCCGCCGTCGACAGCGCGTCGCACCTGTGCGTCGTCGGCATGCTCGACGTCCTCTCGCTCAAGGACACGAAGATCGGCATCGAGACCCTCGAGCGGATGGGATACGACTCGTCGGACGTCACGATCGTCCTGAACCGGGCCGACACGAGCGTCGGCATCGGCCAGAGGGACGTCCAGGAACTGCTGGGCCGGGCTCCGGACGTGCTCGTGCCGAGCGACCGCGCGATTCCGAGAGCGATCACCTCGGGGCGGACGATCGTCGAGCAGGAGCCGAAGTCGGGCGCCGCGAAGGCGTTCACGGCGCTCGCCGACTACTACCTGAAGGAAGCTGAGGCGGCACGTGCCGCCGCATCCCCGATCGCCGAGCAGGCGGGCTCGACCGGACGTCGGTTCGCCCTGAGGAGGAGATGACGATGGAGCTGCACGAGCGGCTGTCCGAGACCACCGAGCCGGGGCTGGCCCGCGGGCGCGGGCCGCGCGACCCCTTCGCGGAGCTGAAGAACCGCATCCACCTGCGCCTCGTCAGCGAGCTCGGCCCCGAGCTCGCCGACGTCGCAGACAGCGCGGAGATCAGGCCGCGAGTCGACGCGCAGATCAGCGTCGAGCTCCAGCAGGAGCCCGGACTCTCGCGGGCGGACCGCGAGCGCATCGCCGCCGAGATCGCGGACGACGTCTTCGGCTACGGCCCCCTCGAGCGGGTGCTGGCCGACCGAACCGTCTCCGAGGTCATGGTCAACGGGCCCGACCAGATCTGGATCGAGCGCAACGGCCTGCTCGCAAAGACCGAGCTGCGCTTCGCGGACGAGGCCCAGCTCCGCAGGATCATCACGAAGATGGTCGGACAGGTGGGGCGCCGCATCGACGAGTCGTCCCCGCTCGTGGACGCGCGCCTGCCCGACGGCTCGCGCGTGAACGCGATCATCCCGCCGCTCTCCCTGTCAGGCCCGCTCCTCACCGTGCGGCGGTTCGACCAGGAGCGCTTCGACCTGGACGAGCTGATGCGGATCGGGACGATGTCCCAGGAGTCCTGCGACTTCCTCTGCACGTGCATCAAGGCCGACCTCAACATCCTCATCTCCGGCGGCACCGGCACGGGCAAGACGACGATGCTGAACGCGCTGTCGTCGGCGGTGCCCGACGGCGACCGCATCGTGACGATCGAGGACGCCGCGGAGCTGGCGCTCATGCAGCAGCACGTCGTGCGGCTGGAGTCGCGTCCGAAGAACATCGAGGGCGAGGGCGAGGTGACGATCCGCGACCTCGTCCGCAACGCCCTGCGCATGCGGCCCGACCGGATCATCGTCGGCGAGGTGCGCGGCGCCGAGGCGCTCGACATGCTCCAGGCCATGAACACCGGCCATGAAGGCTCCCTGTCGACGATCCACGCCAACTCCGCACGTGACGCCCTCAATCGTCTCGAGACGATGGTGCTGATGGCGGGCTACGACCTGCCGGTCCGGGCGATCCGCCACCACGTCTCGTCGGCGCTCGACCTGATCATCCAGCTCGAGCGGCTCGACGACGGGTCGCGCCACGTGACGCTGATCACCGAGGTGCAGCGGATGGAGGGCGACACGATCACGCTGCAGAACCTGTTCGAGTACCACATCGACGAGGTGACCGCGGAGCGCAAGGTGATCGGGAGCCTGCGACCGACGGGGCTGCGCCCGACCTTCCTGCGGAAGTTCGAGCGTCACGGGTTCGCGGTGCCGGACGGCCTCTTCGGTACGCCCGAGACGGCGATGTTCGGCGCCCGCGGGGCGATGGACGGCGGCAACGACGACTGGCTGCCGGAGGGCAGCCTCCGGTGAGCCGGCGCATCCTCCACGCCACCGCGCTGGCAGGGCTGCTGGCCGCGATGGCCGGTCTCTGCGCCGTCGCTGCCCGAGCGGCTTCCCCCGGGACTGACACGCTCAAGATCACGCCGATTCAGCGCGTCCCCTTCCCGGACCGGGGCTATGTCGTGGACCTGCCGCGGAACGTCGTGCTCGACTCGAGCGCCGTCACCGTGACCGAGAACGGCAAGCCCGTCGAGAACGTCTCCTTCACGCCCCTGGCGGGCAGCGGTCTCGGCTTCGGCGCCGTGCTCGCCCTCGACGCGAGCCAGAGCATGCACGGCGGCTCCTTCGCCGGGGCGCTCGCGGCGGCACGGAGCTTCATCGACAAACGCGGGGAGGGCGAGCAGATCGGGCTGCTCGCCTTCAACGGCGGCGTCCGGGTGCTCCAGCAGCCGACGCTGAGCACGGCACCGCTCCTCCACGCCCTGGCGCATCCACCGAACCTGCGGTATGGCACGCGTATCTACGACGCGCTGGAGAGATCCCTTGCGCTCATCGCCAGGGCGAAGCTGTCCACGGCCGCGATCGTGCTGCTCACGGACGGAGCGGACGTCGGCAGCAAGACGACCGTGAAGCGCGCCGTCGCCCGCGCCCGCGCGCGCAACGTCCGCATCTTCACGATCGGCCTGCGCTCGAAGTCGTACGACCCGCACCTGCTGCGTGCGCTGGCGACGGAGACCGGCGGCGCTTACGCCGAGGCGACGTCGCCCGCCCAGCTGGCCCCGATCTACGCGAGCCTGAGCGGCCGCCTCGCGCGCGAGTACGTCCTCCAGTACCGCTCGCTCGCGGCGCCGAAGTCGCACGTGGACGTGCAGGTCAGCGTCTCGAAGTTCGGCTCGTCGACCTCGAGCTACACGGCGCCGACTCCGGCAGGCCTCGCCCCGTATCACGAGTCGGTCCTCACGCGCTTCCTGCTCTCGGTCTGGTCGCTGTTCCTGCTCGCCCTCTTCGTCGCCGTCGTGATCGTCTACATCGTCCAGGGGTGGCTGAAGCGGAGTGCGTCCCACGTCGTGGAGCGCGTGTCCTCGTACGCGATCGGCGGGGCGAGGCCTGCCACCACGGCTGAGTCCGACGCCGACAGGAAGCGGCGCGAGTGGCGAGCGCGGACGGGCCGAGCCGCCGCCTCGAGTGCGCAGGGCGCCTACGCGCGACTCGGGCAGACGCTGGAGATCGCAGACATCCAGATGTCGGCGGCTGCAGTGATCGGCCTCACCATCCTCGCGACGCTCGTGATCGTCGTCGCCATCGCGGTGGTCAGCCCGGTGGTGGCGGTGCTCGGACTGTTGACGCCACTCGTCTCGCGGGGGCTGATCCGGCGCAAGCTGAACGGCGTGCGCGCGGACTTCGCCGAGCAGCTTCCCTCCAATCTCCAGGTGCTCGCGTCCGCCTTGCGTTCCGGCTACAGCTTCTCCGCGGCGCTTGCGACCGTCGTCGAGCAGGCGCAGGACCCGTCGAGACGCGAGCTGCGGCGCGTCGTGGCCGACGACCAGATCGGTGTCCCGATGGACGAGGCGTTGCGCAGGGTTGCCGAGCGGATGAAGAGTCGTGACCTCGAGCAGGTCGCGCTCGTGGCCGAGCTGCACCGCACGACAGGAGGCAACGTCGCCGAGGTGCTCGACGTCGTCGTGGGCACGATCCGCGACCGGCAGGACGTGCGTCGCCTCGTGAGGACCCTGACGGCACAGGGACGGATGGCGAGGTGGATCCTCACCGCCCTGCCCATCGTCACGGGCTTCGCCTTCTACGCCTACCAGCCGGACATCGTCGGGCCGTTCTACGGCAAGGCGATCGGCCAGGTCGCGCTCGTCATCGCAGCGATCATGGTCACGTTCGGGTCGATCGCCATCCAGAAGCTCGTGGACATCGAGGTCTAGGGGGGTTGCTGTGATTCTCGTGCTGATACTCGGAGCCGTGCTCGCCGGGATCGCGGTGGCGCTGGCGGTCCGCGCGCTGGTCGCGACGGTGAGACCCAGGGCACAGCCCCTGGCTCAGGTCGCGGCCTACGGCTTTGCCGCGCCCGCGCGGCACGGGGAGGCGCCGCGCCCCACGCTCGGCGAGCTGCTCAGCCGTCTGGCGACCTGGCTCGGCAAGAAGTTCGAGGCGCAGCTGAACCAGGACCGCCGGGCGCGCGCGCGGCTCCTGCTCAATTCGGCCGGCTTCTACCGCACGAGCGTCACGCGCTACGTCGGCTACCGCGTCATCTGCGTGGTGGGGATTCCGTTGGCGTTCGTGTTTCTCTTCGCCCTGACCGGCTCGTTCGGCGGCCAGGCGATCGTCGCCCTGATTGCCCTCGTGGGGGTGGGCTGGATCGGCCCGTCCTTCTTCCTCCAGCGCCGGGCCACGGAGCGCACACGCAAGATCGACTACGAGATGCCGGAGCTCGTCGACCTGCTCGTCACAACGGTGGAGGCCGGTGTCGGCTTCGTGGCCGCCCTCCAGCTCGCCGCGCGGCGTGTGCGCGAGCCCGTCTCACAGGAGCTGCGGCTCACCCTGCGCGAGCACGGAATGGGAATCAGCCTCGACGACGCGCTGCAACATCTCTCCGAGCGCTCGGCGAGCACGAATCTGCGCATGTTCGTACAGGCGATCCTCCAGGGAGAGACGCTCGGCGTCTCGATCGGGAAGATCCTGCGCGACCTCGCGGTCGACATGCGGAAGCGCCGCCGCCAGATGGCGGAGGAGCGGGCGCAGAAGGCTCCGATCAAGCTGCTCTTCCCGCTCGCCATCCTGATCCTGCCCGCGATGTTCATCGTGATTCTCGCGCCGACGCTGTGGGCGATCGCCCAGGAGCTCGGCTGAAGGGCCGAACAGGAGGGAAGGCTCAGCCGGCAGCGGCCACGGCCGAGTCGAGGGCATCCTCGACGGTCGTCCCGTTCAGGAGCAGCCGGTGGGGCAGCACGTACGGCACCATGCTGAGCACATCCTCGCGGGTGACCGTGTCACGGCCGGCGAGCCGCGCCGCCGCCTTCGAGGCGCTCTGGAGGTGCACCGCCGCCCGGGGGCTCGCCCCGAGCTCGACCCCGGGCAGCGCCCGCGTGCCCCGCACGATCCGCACGAGATAGGCCGCGACGTCGGCCGGGACCGCCGTCCGGTCGATCTGCTCCTGCACACGGAGGAAGCGGTTCTCCTGGAGCAGGGGCTGGATCTCGCCGACGACGTCGGGCGACACGCCCTGGTGCGGCAGCTCGAGCATCGCGACCTCCTGCCCCGCCGTCGGATAGTGGAGGTCGACCTTGAACATGAAGCGGTCGAGCTGCGACTCGGGGAGGGGATAGACGCCCGAGTGCTCGAACGGGTTCTGGGTCGCCACGACGAAGAACGGCAGCTCGATCCAGTGCGCGCGTCCGCCCATCGTCACCCGCCGCTCCTGCATGACCTCGAGCAGCGCGGCCTGCGTCTGCGGGTGCGTGCGGTTGATCTCGTCCGCGAGGAGGACGTTCGTGAAGACCGCGCCGGGCTCGAAGTACGGCTCGCCCAGCTTCGTGGTCATGCGCCCGAGGATCTCGGTGGGTGTCGTGTCGGGCGTGAACTGCACCCGGTTGAAGTGGACACCGAGGATCCGCCCGACGGCGGCGCTCAGGAGCGTCTTCGCGGTACCGGGCGGTCCCTCGAGCAGGACGTGTCCGCGGCAGACTGCCGCGACGAGCATGAGCTCGACGGCTCGCTCACAGCCGACGACGGCCTTGGAGATCTCGGCCAGGGCACGGTCGCGCAGATGGGGAAGGGACTCTTCGACACCGGCCGATTCCCTCTCCGAGGGCGTGATCACACCCGGACGATAGGCGAAGCCCGCAGAGACGCGCCGAACCTCGGGGTGGATCAGTCCCGCCGTTCGTCGGGGCCGGCTCAGCTGCGGGTACGCGGGAAGGAGACGACGAGCACGCCGTCCTCGTTGTACGCCACCCGGCCTTCACGTCGCAGGGTCGAGAACACCGCCGGCTCGTCGGCCCGGTCGACGAGGAAGATGCGGTAGCGGCGGCGGATCTCCGGGAGCAAGGACGGAGCAAGCCGCATGAGGACCATCCTCTTCACCTGCTGCGAGGTGAAGAGCTCGGCCCGGGCGTCGTAGGCAATGCGCCCCGCGAGTTGCGGCTCCTTCCAGAGCAGCCAGTCGCCCCAGCGGGCGCTGGCGTAGATGCGGGCACCGGGGTTGGCGGCCGCTACCTGTGCCACCGCGCGGGCGGCGGGGTCGGGGAATGAGCGCGTGAACCACGACTGAGGATGCGCCAGCATGACGGCGGCGAGGAAGGCGAAGACGATGCCCGCGATCGCGCTGACCTGATTCAGCTCGGTCGGGAGTGGAGCACGCGCCTTCGCGGCGGAGCGGTCGAGAGCCCGCGGGTAGAAGACGACGGCCCCCAGGGCGAGCCAGACCCAGTTCCTCATGGCCAGGAGCGCGAACACCACGAGCGCCAGACCGGCGAGCTTCTCGAACCGGCTGAAGCTCGAGCCCGACCGGCCGAGAAGCCAGACCCAGCCGAGCGCGAGCACGAAGAACAGGAGCGAGCCGAGGGAGAGTGTCGAAGGTTGCCACTGCCCGAGGTAGCGGGCGAACTCGGGGTTGAACACCGTTTCCGCGTAGTAGTGCGGAACCCCGAGCGGGAACGGCGTCACGAGAAGACACGGCCAGGGGAGGGCGATGGTGGCGAGCGCCAGGATGCTCGGACGTCGGCGGGTATGGAGGTTGTCGAACAGGTCGGTGGCACCCCGAAGTGCGACGAGGCCGGCGCCGAGAATCACCGAGCCGTGCAGGTTCGCCCAGAGGCAGAGCAGGGCCAGCGAGAGCCCCAGTCGTGACCAGGTGAGGGGCTTTCGGGTGGAGGCGAGCGCGAGCACGGCGACGAAGAGCGGGTACGCGAACGACTGCGTCCGCAGTTGCACTGTGCTGACGAGGAGTGGGAAGAGGGCGATCGTGGTGACCACAGCCACAGACCTGGCTCCCGCGCCACGCAGCCGGGCCACGGCCATCGCCGCGGCGAGCGAGCCGGCGAGCAGCAGGACGTGGATCACGACGGCGAGCCTCAGTCCCCCGAGGCGGTCGAGCTCGTAGATCGCGAGCTGGGCGAGCCACTGCTGGTCGATCCAGCGGCGCCCATGGGCGAAGACGGTCAGGGTGTCGTGGCTCGGAATGCCGTGCACCGTGATGAGCCGCCCGACTGCCAACGCGAGCCAGCTGTCGATCGAGACGATTGCCCGTCCGAATGCGCCGAGCGCCGCTACGTAGACGGCGGCGACGAATACGAGTAACCCCTCGCGACCGGCCCAGTCGGCCGTGGCGCCGAAGGCGCGAGTGCTCCATGGACGGGTGCGCAGGCTGCTTCGTCCATACGCGAGATCTTGCTCCACGAACCGCAATGTAGGGCTGTGACGCGCGCGGCTCTTCAGCCGAAACGGCCGCCTCACGCTCGACCTTCGACGGGCTTCGTCTTGTACGTCATCGGCCTAGAATCAGCCTGTGAATGCGGCTGCCACGCACCGAACCCCGACCATCCAGTGGTTGCGTCTGGGACTGTTGGTCACGACACTCGCAATCGGCCTCGTGGCGGCCGGGCTCGCCTGGTATCGCGTCGCTCACACGCTTTCGACTGCGCAGCCCGTGAAGGTGCCGCGCATCAGGTCGGTCTCCGGCATCGTCTGGGGCGGTCGTGTCTTCGAATCGAAGGCGTCGCTGGCCGCCTGGCTGCACTCGCGCGGGGCCAAGTACTCCACGTGGGCTGCGCGCTATCCGGCGCTCGCGCGCGTGCTCGAGACTCACTGACGCCGGCCGCAACGAGTTCCCCGGCGCCGAGATCTTCTAGCGAGACCGGCGAAGCCGCCGGCTCCGAGCGGTCCACCAACCGCCACCCAGGATGACGAGTAGCACGATGATGATGATCACAGCTGTCAATCTCTCACCCCCTCTCGCGGGCCTTCCGAACGCTTCGAAGTATCGCTGCTGTCACGGACGGCTTCCCTGGACGGAGGTGGGGAGCAGACCTGCTCTTCCCGCGAGCGGCGCCGACTGTCCGAAGGGTTGGCGCGACCTACCCGAAGGGGCGCTGGCCGGTGTCTTGCTCCTCCTTAGGCTCCGATTGTGGCGAGCTCTCGCAGCGAGACCGCGCGTGCTGGGCGGCCCGGGCCGGTCGAGCTGGTCGAGGGTGCGCCGGCCGCTGCGGCCCGTGCCTCGGCGCGGCGGCTGCTCTCGGTCGTCGTGCCGCTCCTGAACGAGGCAGCGACGCTGCAGCCGCTGTACGAGGAGCTCGAGGCGGCCCTGGCGGAGACGGGGCTCGAGTGGGAGGTCGTGTTCGTCGACGACGGCTCGACCGACGGGTCGTATCGCGAGCTCGTGCGGCTGCACGCGGCGCACCTCAACGTCCGGGTCGTCCGTCTGCGCCGGAACTTCGGCAAGGCGGCGGCGCTCGCGGCCGGGATCGAGGTCGCGGCCGGTGAGCTCGTCGTGACGATGGACGCCGACCTGCAGGACGACCCCGCCGAGATCCCGAACCTGCTCGCGAAGCTCGACGACGGCTTCGACGTCGTCTCCGGCTGGAAGTGCGACCGGCGCGATCCTCTCGCCAGGCGCATCGCCTCACGGTTCTACAACGGCGCGACGAGCCTCGTCACGGGCGTCCGGCTGCACGACATGAACTGCGGCCTGAAGGCGTATCGCGCCGAGGTCTTCGAGCACGTGCGGCTCTACGGCGAGCGGCACCGCTTCGTGCCCGTCCTCGCCCACCACCTCGGCTTCGCCGTGGCGGAGCTGCCGGTGAACCATCGGCCGCGGACGAACGGCCATTCCCGCTTCGGGATCGAGCGCTACCTGCGGGCGCCGTTCGACCTGCTGACCATCGCGTTCATGGGGCGCTACCGCTATCGCCCTCTCCACCTGTTCGGCGGAATCGGGCTGACGGCGTCCGCCGCCGGCGCCGCGATCCTCGCCTATCTCACGGTGCTCAAGGCGCAGGGGGCGGGGATCGGCGGCCGGCCGCTGCTCATGCTCGGCGTCCTGCTCGTCGTCGTCGGGATCCAGTTCCTGTCGCTCGGGCTGATCGGCGAGATGCTCACGGGCCAGCACGAGGAGAAGCGCCAGGCGTCGCAAGGCGGTCGCGCCCATGTTCGTGACCTGCTGCGCTGAGCGCGGGCCAGAGGCGGAGCGGCGCTGAGTTGCCCGAGACGGCGCTCAGCGGCGAGGGTGCGGCGAGCGCCTACGAGACGGTCGCCCGCATCCGCGAACGGATCCGCGCGGATGCCGGTGACACAAGCGCCGCCGCGCTGCGGGTCGTGTACGCGGGCACGCTGGCCTA
>Ga0315542_1001943_pt1 | contig 12818 bp, 8 predicted proteins | sample SalMarSW160120MG_FD_202541 | JGI IMG/M metagenome (GOLD analysis project Ga0315542, IMG submission 202541) | Salt marsh sediment microbial communities from the Plum Island Ecosystem LTER, Massachusetts, United States - Salt Marsh Sediment SW1601-20 ... | reverse complement strand
ATTTCCCCCGACGCCCCATGCGCCAACAAAAACCGTATCGCTTTAATATCTTTGCGAAACACGGCCTTATGCAATGCGGTTCCGCCGGTAAGGTCCGGCAGATTAATATCAGCACCCTTTTCCAAGAGCAGTCCGGCGGTGTTATATTTCTTATAATAGAGTGCCCAGTCGAGGGGTGAGTTCCCGCCAAAGTCATGTGTATTCACCTCCGCGCCGTTATGAATCAACACCGAAATGGAGAATTCATTACCCTTGGAAATCGCGGCGTACAAGGGCGTCCGGCCGTCAACGTCACGAGCATCCACTGAGTACCCTGCCTTAAGCAGCAGCAACAGGCCCTTGTTGGTATTCCAGCCTCTCTCAAAAATATACCGCGCTGCGTAAAAAAGGGCGGTTTCTCCCCGGTCATTCTTTTTATCGATCTCAGCGCCGTGTCTCAGCAGCATGGTCAATACTCTCGCCTGCCCGTAAAGCGCGGCAAAATGCAGGGGAGTCGCACCCCAATCATTGCCGTGATTGACATCAGCCCCTTTCTCCAACAACAGGGAAATAATCTGAGTATAATTACCCTGCACGGCCAGGTAAAGCGGGGAGCAGCCGTAATAAGCCTCGACCTCAAGCCCCGCGCCTTTTTCAAGCAGCAGCCGTACGGCCTTCAGGTGCCCTTTATCTATAGCCAGATGCAGGGGGGTTATATGACCCGCAGCCTCGGCATCCGCAGGAACCCCGCGCCCAAGCTCCTCCGCGATCAAAAATAATAGACCCCCCTCGGCGGCGCGGTGTAAAAGCGTATACCCACCCATATCCGTTATATCGCGGTCTGCGCCGTGCTGCAAAAAAAGCCTCACCGTCCTTTCATCTCCCTGCCGCGCGGCAAGATGCAGTAAAGGGACACCGTTTCCGTTTACGATATTCACAAGTCCGGGATGATCGCCGATCACCTGCGCCAGTTTTTCCGGTTCGTGCCAGGTTAAAAGCAGATGCATGGGGGTTGGTTCCTCAGACAGACCGGAATCATAAATATCCTTATTTTGGGTAAACCTGAAATCGAACCTGCCGTTTTGTCTGTAGACCGCCCACGCCTCCGGATTATGCACAATCGTATAAAAGAAACGCATTTTTTGGTTTATGTGCCTAAGCCCGGACCCGGAACACCAGCCGTTTTGCACATCCGCTCCCGCACGCAGCAGGGCGGCGAACAGCCCCCAATTTTTATATTTAACGGCAAGAATCAAAGGTGTTTGCTTCTTGCTGTTTTTAATTTCCAGGTCCGCCCCCAGGTCGATCAGATCGCGGCCCACACCATCTGCGTGAAATTGCACGGCCAGATGCAGGGGGGTTGTGCCCCAGTTGTTTTGTGCATTAATGTCGGCTCCTACCTTACAAAGGTATGAACATATTTCCCGATTACGATAAATTATGGCCAGGTGAAGCAGGGTGTTGCCTTCCTTATCGGTATGGTCAAGACTCAGCTTTCTCTGTTCCAGGGCGGTCATAAATTTTTGTTTGTCCGAAAAAATCTTGGGAATCTCGATTTCAGCAGCGGACAGGGCGGAGGGGGAGTTTCCTGATATACCGTTTCCGTCCGCGAACGCGGACATCCCTCCAAATACAGTAAATAACATAACCAGTATCGCCAATGGCATAACTACTCTCCTCGTATAGATATACTTATATACATAGCGGCCGAATCAGCTTTTTTCAATAATACTTTAGTATGATTTATTCCTCGTAGAACTTATCGTAGCGGATCTGAAACATCCGTTTATACCCGTATTTCCTGATATAGTTGGCACGGGCAAGTTGAATGTTCTTTTTATGTTCCGTGTAGGTCCGCGAAAAATACAGTTTGTTTGTGGTCCAGTCAAATACAAAGAAGTTATAGGCGCTGGTATGCGGATGCCGTATCGCATTCAGCGCCTTGTCCGAAAAAAAACAGATGGGAGTGGGCGGCAGGCCTTTACGGCGATAGACATTATAGGGTGTGGGGATTGAAATGTCATACGTGGTAAGAAAGGCCCTGTGGTAACCCAGGGCATACTCTACGGTCGGGCAGGAGGCCAGGCGCCCGCCCCATTTCAGACGGTTAATGAAGACCGAGGCTACCAGATCATACTGACTGTTGGCGGCAGCCTCCTTCTCCACAATACTTGCCAGAATTATTTGTTTGTATGGTGACAGTCCCCCGACTGTTTTTAACGAAAGAAACGTCCGTGCGCTCCGGGCCAACAGTTTTTTCAAAATAACACGGGCGTTTTTCAGTGCCTGCTGCCCCGGATTTTGCGCGGTAAGCAATCGGGGGACCTCAACTGCGGAAAAACGGATATTCCCCGGCCGGAACAGTCCTTCGAAACGGCTCAAACTCGGTGAAGGTTTCGGCACAAACGGATAGGACGGAAACCTGGTCCGGGAGGCAACGACAAGCAGGGCCTTGCGGGTGGTAAGCCCCATCGCCTCAAGCTGCCGGGCCACATCGCTGATACGCTCTCCCTGTTTTATGGAAAGGGTAAGCCCGGTCCCGACGCCATCCAGATGAACACAGGAAAGGAAAATGAACAAGGCAATTATTATAAAAAAAGGTAAACAGACTTTCATATATCTCGTTTTGCCTATAATATAACACCAGATAACCGTAATGAACAAGGACCCAGCATGAACCGGCGTAAGAAAAACGGTTCCGATACGTCTTTTATTATCCCTGAGCACATGAAAGCCGTGGTGCTTGGCGGAACGGGCAGGCAAAACCTGCAGGTGCGGGAGATTCCCGTGCCCCCGGTCGGTAACAACCAACTGCTTTGCCGGGTTGATGCGGCGGGGGTCTGTACCTCCCTGCTTAAAATCATCGCCCAGGGAGGCGGGCATTCACTCCTGGGCGGATGGGACCCGGCACGGTACCCGGTCATTTTGGGGGACGAGGGTTCGCTTACCGCTGTTAAAATCGGGAAAAATCTGAAAAAGCATTACCATCCGGGGCAGCGGTTTGCCCTGCAGCCCGCCGTGAATATTCGCCCGCTGCTGCACAGGGAGCGTTATCAAAATCGGGCGCGGGAGATGCATAAGTGCGCGGTCGGGTATACCCTGGGAGGCTGCCTGGCCGAATTCCTTCTTATCCAGGAGGAGGTGCTTGCGGCCGGCTGTCTGATTCCCCTTAAGGACAAAACACTGCCCTATTTTGCCGTGGCCCTGGCCGAACCCATCGGCTGCGTACTTTCGGCCCAAAGGCGGCATTTGCATTTTGTGGGGGAAAAAGAGCACGGTCCGCAAAAACCCGTATGCGGATTGCGTACCGGAGGCAGCACACTTATTATCGGAGCGGGGATCATGGGCAGGATCAACGCCGAGCTGGCCATGCGCTTTAAACCCGAAAGGCTTTTTATCTGTGATACAAGCCGCGACAGGCTGCGCAAGGCGGCTGCGGCGCTTGCCCCCCGGGCACGAAAACAGGGCATCGGTTTTCGTACGCTCCGGGCCGACATTCTGAGAGACCCCGCATTCGCACGGGGCGGTGGGAAGGCGGATGATGTCATCGTCGCGGTGGGACGAAATGATGTGCAGCAGGCGGCCTTCGGGTTGATCAACCCCGGCGGGGTCATCAATCTGTTTGGGGGCCTCGGGCAAAGCGAGCGGTTTTTACAGGTCGATTCCCGGCAGGTACACTACGATGAGATCACCATTGTCGGTTCCAGCGGGGGTGATCCCTATGACCTGGAAAGCGCATTGGACTGCCTGGTGTCAGGCGAAATAGACGCGGGAAATTATGTATGGGCGGCCGGATCTCTGGAACATGTGCCCGAGGCTCTCGAGCTGATGAGGCAAAACATCCCCCTCGGCCGGGTAATCATTTATCCGGGGGCATCCGTGAAGAGACTGCTTCGTGCTGATTATTGGGATAGTAAACACGAAAAGGATTTTCTGCAACAGCATTAAGGCGTGGGAGTTATTCCATATCCGCCAGGTATTGTTCCTGGGCCATTTCCTCGAATTTAAACCGGTTGATCATCTGGAAAAGATCGTTTACCAGCAGTTTGTTCTTCTCGGATATCATGGACACGGAGCGCACTTCCTGCTTTACCGTCTGATCGCTTTGCACCAGTTCCTGGAGGGTATTCTGAATGGAGACCGAATGATCGATAAATTTGGACATTTCATTTTTTATCTTATCACTCATCTCCGTCTGCCGGGAAATAAATCCCTTCAGGTCTTCGGTGACCTGCAGTAAATTCGTAAAGGAATCCCTGATATAGTTTGCGGCATGGGTCTGTTCCGCCATGGTTGAAGCAATCTGGGTTACCAGGTCGGTTGAGCCCTGCATCCCATCGATTATGGCGTCCAGTGACAAACCGGACTGCTTGGAAAGTTCCACCGTACGCTTTATTTTTTCTTCCATGGCCTGCATGATATCGAGTATTTCCTGTGTGCTTTGAGAGGACAGTTCAGCCAGTTTTCTCACCTCATCCGCGACCACCCCGAATCCTTTGCCGTACTCACCGGCGTGCGCGGCTTCGATTGCCGCGTTCATGGCCAGGATATTGGTCTGGCCGGAAATTGTCCCGATAACCTCGATCGATTCCTTTACCTGCTTTAAAAAAGCCGCCAGGTCATGGATTGATTCAATGGTATCGTTCACCGCATTACTGCCGAGTTGGCTTGATTCCTTCAGCACATTGGAAATATGCATGGCGTTTTGCGTATTTTTATTCACGGAATTGATGTTTTCCGTCATTTCCACAATGGAGGTCGAATTTTGCTCGATTACCGCCGCCTGGTCGTTTATCCGTGTACCGATTGTCCCCACCGCCGAAAGCGTATTATCCAATTCGGTATTTGTGTTTTCGGTAATGTCGCGCTGCTCCTTCAGTACATCATGTACATTCTCGGTCCGGCGTATCATCTTTTCAATCACATTCCCCGCCATGGCGAAGGACCTGTCCAGCTCATCGGTTGAGTTACGAACATCATAGATTGTCAGTTTTACCTTTCTGAACAAACCGGAAAGAAACTGCATAAAATTATTCAAGATGAAGGTCAGTCTGCCTATTTCATCATATTTGATGATGTGAAAACGCCGGCTGAGGTCACCGCCGGCCTTGGTCAACCGGTCTATATGTGAGCTGATATCTTTCAAACGGCCGTCAAACTCCATAAAAATAAGAAACCCGGATACCATGATGATAACAAACAACCCGGCACTGATGAACAAGGTGTTGTAGAAATATTCAACGGTGATATTTTCAGTAAGGTCCTGCTTTATTTCATTATAGATCTCTTGTTTGGATGACGGGCCCTGCAGCAATGCCGCCACCTTCTGCTTGAAATGTTCTTCCCCGCTTAATTTATTATACGCGGGAATGGCGATGAAGCTGAGGAGGTAGAGGATGGCGGCGGCCGTAAAAAGCAGCAGACGCCCCTTTATACTCAGTTCTCTTTCATCTTTCAGATAGTACACCTTCAACAGCTGCTTGGGTTTGTTGATCAGTAAATCAATAAAGGTAAGTTGAAGTAAGCAGGAGATAAAGGCGGTGGCAATATTGGTGATGAAGTTGAATAACCCAAAACGCAGCCCATCTGCCGCGTTTGCCACCCGGCTGTAAATAAGAAAATACATTATAACAGAGGAAAGCGTATAAAAAGCAAAGTTAAGCACAAAAACCGGTACGGAAAGCCGGTGTGAAATATATTTGGCTTTTTGATGGATTTTTGCCGGAATTTGTTTGTTCGCACGCGCCAGGTTATAGAACGCCTGGAAGGGCCCCAACAAGACATAAAAAATGGTCATCCCGATAACGGAACAGCCAAGAAGAGAGAGATAGCCGATTATCTTGTAGGTCCTGTCCGTATGTTCGGTGAACCCCATCAGATAACTTCCCAGTAATATTTTATAGCCCGCAAAAATACCGATCGAAAGAATTACAATAAGAAGCATTTTAATGCGGAGTGCATTATTATGAATAATATTTCTCTTCAAAGCTCACCCCTCTCCCATCCGCGCTTCTAATAAAACACTTCACATCCTTTAAGTTTTTTCTTAAGCAGTGTTACTCCCTCCGGCGTAATCTCCGTACCGCTGATGAACAGGCTTTTCAGATTGGTCAGATGTACAAGGCCGTCACGCACGCATTTATCACCGATGCCCGTATTACTTAAAAAAAGCGTGTTCAGACGATTTAATCCGGAAATGCCCTGTATTACCCCCTTGTCCGTCACCGCCGTTTCAGTTAAATACAGATATTCAAGGTTTTTTAACGGTGAGATACCGTCTATCACCCCCCTGTCTCCAACATCGGTCTTGTTCAGGGATAAGAATTTCAACCCTTTAAGCCGGTTTATTCCATTAATCAAGGCCTGGTCGTCTATCCGGTTAAATCCGAGATCAAGGTATTCAAGATGCGACAGCTTTGAAATACCATTTTCCACACCGATATCCCCTATTTTTGTGCTTCCCAGAGAGAGCTGGGTTATTTTGGGAAAACTCCCCGCGTCAATGACAAAAGAGTCTCCGCTTACCTGTGTGCTCTCCAATTGCAGTGAAATCAGGTTTTTCAGTTGTACTATACCATGCAAAAAACCGTTGTCACTGACCGCCGTAGAGCTAAGATTCAGATAACGCAGTTTTTTCAGCTGTGATATCCCCTGAATAATCCCGTCATCCGTGACATTGGTGTTCCACAGGTTTAAGTAATAAAGGTCTTTCAACTTACTCACGCCCTGGATAATCGACCGATCCCCTATCTGTGAAAAGCGAACGCTGAGGGAACGAAGGTGCTTCAATTCTTTCGTAACGGTAAGCAGTTGATCGTCCCGCATGTTTTTCCAGTCAATATCCAGATAGCGAAGCTCCGGTAAGGCCGACAACACCTGGGGATCAAAACCCCCCGTACTGATTTTAAGGGCGATATTTTGTTCATAGGGTTTCAGTTTTTGCAGGTATTCCTTGTTCATTAAGCGGGGATTTACAATCCATACCACCTTTATTTCGTTATTCACAAAAGAAATATCGTCCTTACTGTTTATCCTGACCGCGTATTTCTTATCATTCAGATATATGAAATTCCTCCGTGCGGTCAACGTAATTTTATCTTCGCCGTTATAGAAAAGCGGCAGCAGTCTGCCGCCGCCGATCAGAACCTGAATTACATCTCCCGCGTTCGCTGAATAATAGCGTATATCTCCATAATCACCGGCTACAATAAAGGTTTTTATTGCGCCCATTCCGTCATCCGATCCGCATTGAACAAGTATGATGCCGAACAATAATACAATGAAAAACATTTTACCCATTTTCCGCCTCCACGATTTCACTGATATAAGTTTTTTTCTTACTATTTCTAATTCTATTTAAGCAATTAAAGAATGCAAACCTTTTTAAGCAGCCACGCACTATGTCCTGATACCGAACGACTGCTGTACAATGACAATAAGATCGACCGCCGCTTTGACCATCTCCATCAGAACCTCATTTACCCGAACCTCCTCTTTTTCGTCCAGCACGTCATCTCCCATCAAAGAGTCGGTAATGGTTCTGTTGAGCCTGGCTACGGCCTCGATGAAAACGGACATCTGTCCGGCAAGGTTTTTATAGGAGAAGTTAATCTTGGCCTCGGTAAAACGGGTAATTGAATCGACTAAAGTAACGATATTCTTTAATGAGTGAACAAGCCGCGGGCTGGGATTGGTTTCGGCTTTCAGTTTCCAGTTCTCAAATCGATCCAGAATTCGTTCGATAAGCAGCTTCAGATCGGCGTTTGACGGCAGATCCGGCTGTTTCATTTTTACCAGATTATTTTGTTTTTCTTTTTTCTCACTCATATCACATCTATTATAATAAATATTCGCTGGATTTAAAAGCAAAATAGCATAAAGCAGTCTATATGAGTAGTGCTGAATCTATTGTATTTATACTCCACCTCACTGTATACTATACATCAATGGACGATTTGACAAAAAAAGAAGAAAAGATCGGCAAAGCACTCGTGCGAATGGGGGCGCTTACCCAGGAACAGGTAGAGGACATCCTGCAGCGGCAAAAAGCCGGTAATTCCAGTTTGTTCGGTGTCATTGCAATCGAACTGGGATATATCGATCCGGAAACCTTGTTGCGTTACCTGGCCTCCAAAGAAAGATAACGGCAAAACGTGTATGGAAACAACAGCAACCACCCATACCGTCAAAAGCGGTGATGCCCGGCACATGGCCCGGTTCGCCGAAGGAAGTATACATTGCGTCGTAACCTCTCCGCCCTACCCCATGATCGAATTGTGGGATCCGCTTTTTATCTCACAGAATCCCGTGATCGAACAGCTGCTGCAGAAAGAGCGGGGAAACGAAGCCTTCCTTCTGATGCATGAGCTCCTTGATCCCGTGTGGTGCGAGCTTGCCCGGATTGTTGCACCGGGAGGGTTTGTCTGTATCAATATCGGCGATGCCGCCAGGCGCGTGGGAGAACGGTTCTGTTTATATCCGAATCATGCCCTGCTGCAGCGCCGTTTTCTGGAACTGGGATTTGACGTGCTGCCGCTGATACTATGGTGGAAACCGACGAACTCCCCCAACAAGTTCATGGGATCAGGAATGCTTGCCGCCGGCGCATATGTTACACTGGAACATGAGTACATTCTTATTTTTCGTAAGGGTAAAAAGCGGGTGTTCCCCACCCCGGCGGACAAACTGCTGCGCCGCAGAAGCGCCCTGTTCTGGGAGGAACGAAACAGGTGGTACGCGGATCGCTGGGAGTTAAGCGGGGAGAAACAGAACCTGGAAAACGGTCAGACCGGGAACCGTCATATACGCGCCGCCGCCGAAAACAGCCGCGGGTCCGGTGCCGCCCCGAATACCCGCATACGCAGCGCCGCTTTTCCCCTGGAACTGGCTTACCGCCTGATCAACATGTATTCGGTACAGGGAGATACGGTACTGGACCCCTTTTTGGGTACCGGAACCACCATGTTTGCCGCCATCGCGGCCTGCCGCAACAGCATGGGAGTTGAGATCGATCCATCGCTGTGCGGGATGTTCGCCGAACGGGCCGCGTTGATCGTACCCGATTTAAACGATCTTATCACCCAAAGATTAAAAGAACATACACTTTTCGTATATGAACGGGAGAAGGCCGGAAAACCTCTGCACCACACCAATATACATTACGGATTCCCCGTTATAAGCAGCCAGGAAACCGAGTTGTTCGTGCCCCCTCTGCGGCAGGTGACCCTGTCCGGCGGCGGAAATATACAGGCAGCGTATTCGACGGACACCGTGGTGGATACAATCTCCGCTCCCATTGTTGATTTTGCCTGATCAGAAGTGCAGTCTTTGTAGTACTGCATTTGTTTTATTCCTCATCCGGGCGGTGCTCCACATATTCAAGCGACTGGTGTCTGAAATAGGTATTGTAAAGCTGGGCGTAATACCCACCACCGGCCAGAAGCGTGTCATGTGTCCCCTGCTCCATGATTTTGCCGTGATCGATCACGATAATCCTGTCTACGTGGCGTACAGTCGAAAGGCGGTGGGCGATAATCAGTGCGGTCCGGTGCTCCATTACTGTTCTCAGTCCTTCTTGAATCAGCACCTCGGTGAACGGGTCAACTGAGGCCGTGGCCTCATCCAGAATAAAAAGGCAGGGATCGCGCAGGAGCATGCGGGCCAGGGCCACCAACTGCCGCTGTCCCATAGACAGGTTTGCTCCCCGCGGGGCCACCTGTGTATCCAGGCCCGCGGACAGGTCGGCGATCCATTCGCCGTTTCCGATATGGTAGGCGGCCTCGCTGATGGCCTTGTCCGTGGCTCCCGGATGTCCGTATTTGATATTCTCACGCACCGTTCCCGAAAACAGAAACGGATCCTGCGGAACCACCCCCAGGTGGCGCCGGTAGCGAACCAGGTCGAGCTCACGGATATCACAGCCGTCTATCAGGAGCTGCCCGCCCTGGAACTCATAAAAACGCCCGATCAGGCTGGCAATGCTGCTTTTTCCCGCACCCGTATGCCCCACCAGGGCCACGGTCTCTTTTTTATGGATTTTAAGGGAAAAATCCTCCAGCACCGGGGTCCCGGGCGTATAGCTGAAACTGAAATTCCTGAACTCTATCTCCCATGATCCCGGCTTGATCCTTTTGTTGTCCCGCTGTGTCACTTTGGGCCGGGAATCGATAAGCGCGAACACGCGTTCGGCCGCGGAAAGGCCGTCCTGAAACTGACTCCAGAACGAGGCCATACTGATCAGGGGAAAGAAAAAGAAGCCCACGGTCTGCATAAACAGGTACCAGTTGCCGGGTGAAAGTCCGAACCAGGTCAGCTGAAATCCGCTGGCGTATACCAGTGCGGCCAGTCCCAGGCCGGAAAGCACACCCATCAGCGGAAAGATCATGGTAAGCACAAGTCCGCGCCGCAGGCCGACCTTGTACCCCTGCATATTATTTTGTTCAAAACTGCGGTAGATGGCCGGCTCCTGGCGGAAGGTTTTGGCTACGATGATACCGCTGATTGATTCCTGGATATGGGCATTGATCTTGGCCGTGAAGCGTTTGGCGTACTTGGTTACCCGGCGGGCCACCTTACGGAAGCCCAGGGCGATAAATACGGCCAGAGGAGCAAAACAGATAAGAATAACGGTCAAAAGGGGGCTGATCAGTACCAGCCAGACGAATAAAATCAAAAAAAGCAGTATCTCGTTTCCCAGGTCGGTCACCAGGGTGAGAATATACGAGAAGTCCTGGGTATCGGAGGTGATCCTGCTGACGATCTTCCCTGTGGGATGCTGATCAAAGAAGGACAGGTCATGGTTCAGCACCGCGGACAGGGCATCCTCCTGCAGGCGCAGCACCAGGTTTCCGATCACCACCGTATCCAGGCGCTGAAGAAAAAAATTGAATATCCAGGCGGCCACGCCCAGGATAAGAATACCAGAGGTAAACATGATGACGGCCAGGGGCGTTACCTGTTGCAGCAGAATATCAAGTGACTTGGCGATCAGAATGGGCCCGAAACCGGAGGCAACCGAGTTTAAGAAAAGCACCAGGCAGATGACCGTTATTTTACGGCGAAAGGGTTTTAAATACCGAAAAATCCGGGCAAACAACTGCTTGTCGCTGTAGTTGCGATCATACGCTTCGGTTTCAAGTCCGTCAAGAATAAATGCCATGGGTCCTCCTTAGCTTGTGTTAATCCCGGATAAATAGGCGCCGGTATTCCGGGCTTGAATCCAGCAGTTCCTTGTGCGTACCGAAGGCACTGACCCTGCCCCGGTCGAGCACCAGGATACGCGAGGCCCAGCGAATCTGGCTGAGCCGGTGTGTAATGATAAAGGTGGTCCGGTCCTTACTGATGTTGCGCATGGCTTTCTGGATCTCCTCCTCGGTACGGCTGTCTATGGCGCTTGTGCTGTCATCCAGGATCAGTATCCTGGGGTCCTTAAGAAAGGCCCTGGCTATGGCAATCCGCTGACGCTGGCCGCCGGAAAGGGTGACCCCCCGCTCGCCCACCTCGGTATCATACCCGTCTTTAAACGACATAATGAACTCATGGGCGCAGGCCGCCCGGGCCACCTCCTCGATCCTGGCCCGGCCCACACCCGGGTCACCGAAGGCGATGTTCTCCGCCAAACTCCTGGAAAACAGAAAGATATCCTGTTCTATGGATGAAATCTGTGAACGCAGGCTCTGCATGCTCCAACGTTTGACATTGATGCCGTCGATGAGGATCGAGCCGCGCTGTGCGTCAAAAATACGGTTTAAAAGCCTGGTGAGGGTGCTTTTGCCCGAACCGGTCTTTCCCACTATGGCGATTGTCTCACCGGGCTCCACCCGGAAACTTACTCCCGCCAGGGCCGGTTTGTCTTCATAGCTGAAACTGACATTTTTAAACTCAACCCCACCCTGCATGGGCCGGGCAATACCGCCGGTATTTTCATCCAACTCCGTCTCAGCCGTAATAAGCTCAAGGATTCTTTTTGCACCGGCCAGACCAAGCTGCACGAGGTTGAAGGAAAACAGGGAAATGAAGGTGGGAAAGCGGAACGCGTTCATCAGCCCCATAAAGGCCACAAACCTGCCGATGCTGATAATGCCCGTATGCCAGAGGAACAGACCGTGCAGGAAGGCCAGGGCCCAGCAAACGGTGAAGGCCAGCATGGGATAGTATTTACTCTGAATAATGCCCTGGCGGATATAGAGGTCACGATATCCCGCCGCCTCCCGCCTGAACTTGCCCCAGGCCTTGCGCTCCTGTGCGTTGGATTTGATTATCTCCACCCCGGAAAGGTCTTCCTCCAGCCGCGAGTTCATGTTTCCGAACTGCTGACGCTCGCCGATGCTTACGGGTGAAAGCCGCCGGTTATAGTCCAGTACGGTGATGAACAACAACACCAGGAACAGTGAGGGAACCGCGAGCAGGCGGTAATCGATCAGCCCCACCAGCACATACGGGGCCACAATTGCCATGCCCGAATCGATAATCAGCATAACCCCGGGACTGAACATCTGGTTAAGCATATGCACGTCATTGGTACTGCGGGCCATGATGTCGCCGATCCGCTGCCTGCCGTGAAAGGTCTGGCTCTTGCCCAAAAGCGAGGCAAACAGCTCCTCCCTGGCATCCCGCTCGATTCTTTGCGCGATAAACTCAATGGAAAAATTCCTGGCAAGGCCGAAAACCCCCTGGCTTACGGCCAACGCCGCAATGGTCAGCACCACCCCGAACAGCGCCCAGAAATCCCACCCCGGATGCACAATGATATCAAAACCCCTGCCGATCTGCACCTGAATGCTTGAGTACGAGAAGTTGTTTATCACCGCGGCAGCCATGGCCAGCAGAGGGAAAACAGG
>Ga0315542_1001938_pt1 | contig 12830 bp, 10 predicted proteins | sample SalMarSW160120MG_FD_202541 | JGI IMG/M metagenome (GOLD analysis project Ga0315542, IMG submission 202541) | Salt marsh sediment microbial communities from the Plum Island Ecosystem LTER, Massachusetts, United States - Salt Marsh Sediment SW1601-20 ... | reverse complement strand
CCTCTTCGCCGTACGCGGCGCCCAGCCCCGGGGCCAGGGCTGCGAAGTCAAGCGGCGCCACCTTTTCCTGCAAGACTTCCAGGGAAATGGCTATGGACTCCCGCCGCCGGCCCACGCCCGCCTCTTGCTGGGCCCGCACCGCCTGCCCCAAGGCCGTCTGGGCCCCGTCCAGGTGAGGGCAGTTATTGAGGTCCTCCCCTTCCTTGATCACCTGGGTGGCAAAGGCCAGGCAGGTCTGCTGCCCGCAATCGCCGCAATTGGTGCGGGGCAGAGTCTTCAACACTTCCATGACGGTAATCGCCATAGACTCACCGCTTCCCCAGCTTCTCTTCCAGCATCTGCCCCAGCCGGGCCAGATGGTCCCGCTCCTCGCCCGCCAGGGTGTACAGTACTTCCCGGGTGGCGGCCGCCTCGCAGCGCTCCGTGAACCTAAGGTACAGGTCCAGCGCCTGGGCCTCCAGCATCATGGCCAGATCCAGCACCCCCGGCACGGTGTTTAAATGGTCCCGGTTGGCCTCCAGAAATTCCTGGCCGTCAAAGCCGCCCTCCAGGGTTTGGGGCACGATGGCCGCCTCAAAGCCTTCCCGGTCTTTGGCATCCGCCGCGGCCTGCCGGTAGGCCGCAAAGAGCCGGTCTTCATGGTTAACTTCCACCCTGGCCAGTTGCTTGAACAGCGCCTGCACTTCCTGGTCCTGGGACTCGCCTTGCAGGGTTTCAAAAAAGAGCTGCAAGGCCTTTTCCATGCCGTAGGCCAGGGTGATAATTTCCACCGGGGTTTCATCCCCCCGCACCAGGCTCAGGTTGAGTTCCCGCGGCCCCGTGGCCTTGGGGCCCTCAAAGGCCTTGATTCCTCCCGCCAGGTTGTACACCTCCTTGAACCCCCACCCCGACAGCATCTGGGCCGCCACCCGGCTACGTCCACCGATGGCGCACTGCACAATCGTCGGCTTCTCCGGGTCCAGCTCCTTATAGGTGTCGGGAAGCTGGGGCAGGGGCATGAGCTTGGCCCCGGGCAGGTGGGAATCCTCGTATTCCCAGGGCTGGCGCACGTCCAGAATTATATATTCATCCTGCCGGTGTTTGGCCATGTATTTCTTGGCTTCCTCGGCATCCATGGAGTTCACCGGAGAAAAGAGCTTTTTCAGTTGCATCATGGGCTGGGCCTCCCCTGGCGGGATTTTCTGACTTTGGCTGCAATCGAGTTCGATACCGATTGTTTATAAGGTTAGACCTTGAGGCAAAATTTCAAGGGAGGAGAGGGAATATTCGCCCCGCAGGATAGTTGTTTCTGACAACCGGCAATTTTTTCAGGGGATTGTGTTCGGGACTATATTAAGGGTACCCATCCTCGGGAGAGACAATTCCAGGGGGAGCCAAAATGTCCCTCCCAAGGGGGGTAGTCTTGCTCGTGCTGCAAATGTCAGAGAATGCCGGGTGGGAGAGCGCAGCGCCTTCCGCCACGGTTATGGCAGCAGCTCGCGAGCTAAGTACAGCGGTGCAAAAATTCACCTCCTTATTATTTTTCTCTTGGCGTCTTGGCGCCTGAGCGTGAACTTTTTGCGCTCGCCAGGGCGCCAAGCCGCAAAGGCGCAACATACATACTGCCTTTAAAAAAAATCTTGCCTAAGTAAACAGTTGCCGCGCCAGGGCCTCATCCAGGGTCCTGACGATGGAATATTCCTCCACCGCGGCCACCAGGTCGCCCAGGGCGCGGTAGGCCACGGCCAGGTGATAGTGGCCCCGGGCGTCCTCGGGGTTGAGCTGCACCGCGGCCCGATACGCGGCCACCGCGTCGGCATAGCGCCCCAGGCTCATGTAGGTCTCGCCCAACTCGAAATGAGCCGCCAGGTCTCCGGGGGTGGCCGCCACCGCCTGCTTCAGGGTCTCCAGCTTGTCTTCCCGGCCGGCCAGCCCCGGCTTGGCCAAAAGCAGATCGGCCCGCAGGTCCCCGGGCTCGGGCGCCAGTTGCAGCAAGCGGGCCAGGAACTGCAGGGCCTCGGGATAATAACCCAGGGGACCGGCCGGGGCCTCGCCGGAACCCCCGAACACCACCCGGCTGAAGGCCAGCGCGGCCTCCTGCCAATGGCCCAACAGTCCCGACACCACCCCCAACAGGTATTGAGCCTCCGCCAGCTCGGGTTGATAGGCCACCGCCTGGCGCAGAGTCACGGCCAGATCCTCCCAGGCCTCCGGCGCCCGGGCCAGGCGTGCCTCATCTTCGGCCCGGCCCGGGGCGCGCCGCCGCGCCGCCTGCTGCAAGGCTGCCGCGGCCTCCTGCCAGCGGCCCAACAGGCTCAAGACCACCCCCAGACCGGCCTGGGCCTCGCCATCTTCAGGGTTTAGGGCCACCGCCTGCTGCAGCGCGCCCAGGGCTTCGTCCCAGTGGCCCCACTGGCCGTACAGGGCTCCCAGGGTCCGGTGCAGCCGCGGCGCGTCCGGCGCCAGGGCCAGGGCCTGCTGCAACGCGGCAATGGCCTCGGGCCACTGCCCCATATGGCCGTACGCCAGGCCCAGGGCGTACTTTACCGGCACGCTCTCAGGGTCAAGCGCCAGGGCCTGCTCCAGGGCGTGCGCGGCTGCGGGCCACAGGTGCAGCCGGCCGTAAGCCAGCCCCAACTGATAGGCGGCGTCGGCATCCTCCGGGGCCAGCTCCCGGGCCCGGGCAAAGGCGCGCAGGGTCTCGGGCCAGCGCTGCAGCCGGGCCGCGGCGACCCCCAGATTATATTGCGTGGTGCTGTCCCCGGGGCTAAGAGTGAGCGCCCGGTTAAAGGCCGATGCAGCCTCGTCCCAGCGGTCCAACTGGCCGTACACCACCCCCAGGTTGGCATGGGCCCGCGCCAGATCGGGGTTGAGCCGCACGGCTTCCTGTAACAGGACCAGGGCTTCCGGCCTCCGGCCCGCGGCGCTGTAAGCCACCCCCAGGTTGGCATGGGCCTCGGACAGATCGGGCTTGCAGCAGATGGCCTGCCTATAGCTGGCGATGGCCTCGTCCCAACACCCCATCTCACTGTAGGCCAAACCCACCAGATAATAGGCCTCCGCCTCCTGGGGCGTACCCCCCTGCCCCGGCGCCCGGTAAGGCGCGGCCGGTGGCTCTGGCATTGGCGGGGCCGGGGGCGCGGACGGCTTCAGCGGCGGCGCGGCGGCGGCAACCGCGGTCGGCGGTGCCACGGGCGGAGGCGCCGGCGGCGTTGGCTGGTCAACCGCAGGTGCAGGCGCGGCCGCGGGAGCCTCCCGCGGGCGCGCCTGCACCTGGGCTTCAGCTTTGCCGGCGCCGGGCGCCGGGGCCGCGCTGAGCTGGTTCAAGGCCCAGGACGCCACCTGGCAGACCCCTTCCCCGGAATCCTGGAGTGCGGTCTCTAGTGCTTTTTGGGCCGCGGGGTCCTTGATCTCCCCCAATGCCTCCGCGGCCCGATAGCGCACGCCTTCGTCAGGGTCCTGCAAGGCGGTGATCAAGGGCGCCACGGCCCGGGGGTCTTTGATGACCCCCAGGGCCCAGGCCGCCCAGAACCGCACAGTGCACTGCTGATCCCGCAACGCGGCAATCAGGGGCGACACCCCCAACGGGTCCTTGACCTCGCCCAGGCTCCGGGCTGCCTTGGCCCGCACCTCGGCTTCGGCCGCGGTCAGGTCCGCCAGCAGCGAGCCCGGCGTAGTGGCCCGACAGAGCCTGCCGTCCGTGGCCTCGGCTCCGTCTTCCTCCCCCTTCTTCCTGCCTTTCCAGGACAACACCCCCAAAAAGATCGCACTCCCCAGCCAGCCGCAGGCCGCCACCTGCCTCAGCCATACTCCCCCTTCCGGAGAAACCAGATTCATCAACAGCAACTCCCGCTTCCCAGAACAAGGACGGCCCCCGATCCGGGCTGTTGGCACTGCTTAACAATTTGCTGATCTAGACAATATTTAATCGATCCTACCCCCGGCTGGGCTGCGCGTCGGCTGCCCGCTAGCGGATCGTTTTTGCTCAGACATTTTCGCGGTTAAAAGCCTAACCGGATCACCGCCCGGGCCTAAAGCAGACGCGCCGCCCCTGCCCGCTTCCTCTCCCCAACTTACCGGCCTGGCACCCCCATAATCCACCCACTCTCTCACGCCTGCCCGAAATTACCACCATCACCCCACCCCCCACAATCCGGCCTTCACCTGATTTTTCCCTCCGGCTTTCACTGATTCTCAGCAAGAGAGCCTGGGCTGAAAGTCCTTTCCTCATAGCCCTCCTCTCTCAGTGGAGGAGGAAGAAAATACGTTTGCCCCCCTTGAAAAATGCACTTTTCGTTAAGAATTATCATTCTGAAGGAGCGCCGCGGCCGAAGAAGCTAAATCCTGCGCTACGCTCAGGATGACAAAAAGGCCGTTTTGCCAGAGCCTCTTTGGGCAACGGAGATAACCGGCCCAACCTATCCCCCCAGGAGCGGCAGGCGCTGACCCGATGATAAGAAAAGTCCCCTCCAGGACCTTCCGGATGGGAAAATCTCTTACAAAATTCAGCGGAAAAAGCTAAATTATTAACGGAAAAGCGTCGGGACGTAGCGCAGCCTGGTTAGCGCGCCTGCTTTGGGAGCAGGAAGTCGGCGGTTCGAATCCGCCCGTCCCGACCATATTTTTCGCTTTGCCCGCCCGCCCCTCGGCTAATTCTGCCAGCTTTCTGAAAAGTTACGTTTAGTTCCTTGGAATAAAAAATTTCCAAATTGACATGGCGGCAAAAATGACTATTTGGAAGGCAAAGCGCCAGCTTCCCGCCGGAAACACCATCCTCTCCTGTTCGCGCTGCCAACCAAATGCATCGGAGGTTCAAAGCCTATGAAAACCAGAAAAACCGTGATGGCCATAGCCGGCTCCCTGGTACTGAGCCTGGTGGGCGCAAAATTGGCCGGAGCCTGGGAATACCCCGTAATCAAAGGGTACGGTCCGGTGCAACCCCTGCCCCACGCCGCCATCCAGCCCGACAAGAACCTGCACTACAAGGTCTTGTTTGACATCAAGACTGAGGCCAAAAAACCGGATGAAGTGAATGCCGGCTTAAGCCATATGGCCAGATTCCTTAATGTCATGGCTTCGGCCGGCGTGAAGCCGGAAAGTTTGGAAATAGTGGGGGTTATCCACGGTGCCGCCGGCCCTGTGGTTTTGAAAAACGACATCTACAAAAAGAAATTCAAAGTGGACAACCCTAATATTCAGCTCATCAAGGCACTGAAAAAAGCCGGGGCCAAGATCTATGTCTGCGGCCAGACATTGGCTGACGACAATTATCAGCACGAGTGGATAAACCCGGATATCGTCCTCACCCTTTCGGCCCTGGTGGATGTCCCGACCTTCGAGCTGCAGGGCTACGCCTACCTCCCTTTCTAAGCCTGGGGGAAGCAGGTTAAGCCGTACTGGACGTCGATGGCAGCCAGGGTGCGTAACTGAACCACGGAAGACAAACCACTGCACCCCTCCCTTCCGTATCGGGCTGGAAGTGGCCGGCAGTTGATTGGAGGAAGCCGGAGGATGGGATATTCTCTTAAAAACTCCGGGGCCTTGGCGCCGACCCAATTATATAAAATCTGCCGTTACATGAACTCCGGTTCCACTTCCGGTTCTTCCCTGGGCTTAAACGGCCTCACTTTCTTGGGCCCGGGCCTTTCGCCGCGAGGATAGATGGACGGCAGAGATGACAGGCCGCGGCTTTTTACCCAGCCCACCGCGCCACTTTGGGGCTGGCGCACCTTAAACCAATCTTTGGTCTCGGCGATTTTTGCCACCTGCTCGTTAAACTTGAGCGTGCGAAAGGGGGTGCTGTGTTCCGTAGGGATGGCCCGTAAGCCCAGTCTCCTGACGGCCACGTAGTAATACAAGTTCCCCGGGGTCGGTTGCCGGGCCTCCTCGATCCGGTGGGTGAGAGTGTGCGACGGAATCCAACCAACACTGTGGCTCTTGAGCACCAGGACCCGCCACCAACCCTTCTGGCCGGCGGCGATTTTTTGTACTTCCGCGCCCCGAAAGAGCATTTGGATGGGCAGGCAATCGAGCCGCGGACACTCCAGGAGGGGTTGGGAATCCGTTTTGACATAATAAAAAATAGTGGGCACCGGTTTGGCGCTGAGCAACTCCCTTTGCATCCAGCCGGTCTGGCCGCTGCGCAACAGGGTCACCTGCCACCAGTCTTGCTCACTGCCCACCACTTTGACTTTGTCACCTCTATAAAGGGGCCCGAGAATATTGCCGCCGTAGGCCGGCTTTTCCTGCAAATACGTGATTTGGGGGGTAACGTAGTAAGTGGCTTGGGGGAGCTTAATGGGGGTTTCGGCGCAAGACGAAAGCAAACCCCAACACAGGGCCAGCGCCAATAATCTGGCCAGGGTCTGGTGCCATGGCGCGGCAGATGGGTATTTAAGGAACATGATGCATGGCCTCAATCCGCCAGTGGCCGGCCTCTTTGACAAATTTTATCTCATAGGTCTTGGAAATATTTTTGGATTTTTGGGTACCCAGATATTGTGCTTCCACGTTCCAGGTTACCCGGGCCGAGGCCGTATCTTCAGTTAAGCGCTTCACCCCTTTGATCTCGAAATCCATCTTAGGGTAATTATAAGTCTTCCAGGATTTGGAGATATTTTGAGCTCTATTGGTAAGTCGGGGAAAGTTGGGGGAGTAATAGCTTAAGAGTTTGGCCAAGTCCTTTTGTTGATTGGCCTGTTTTATGCCGTCAAGGACCTGGCTTAATTGGTTCTTGAGGGTGCCCGCGGCGGGGGGCGGGGGCAGAGGGGCAATTTTAGGGCCGCCGGGCGGGCTGGGCGCCGGGCGGGCCTTAACTGGCGGACCTAACTTGACGTGCCGGGGCCCGGTTGCGGAGCTGCCCCCCCAGAAAAACCATACCAGCACCCCGATGAGGACAATCACGATTCCCCATATGAAGCCATGAACCCAGAGGTGTTTCAACTTACGCTTCATAAGAGAGGACGTCGGAATGTCAGTCATGTTACCGGACTCAGTGGTCATCCAGATAAATCAAAACGTTGCCCTCCTAAATCTAACGCCTGATTTCTTACTTGTAAGATAATACATCTGGAGAGGAAGCTCAAGTATTTGAACCAGGAAGGGGGACCCAACTTAGCTCATCAGGCCCCGGTTCGAGACAAATGACATCCAAATTATTTCGGCCTATCCCCTTTCGGGCCCTGCCTGATTGTGAACCAATACCAAGTATGCTAATATAAACCCCAAGTTGAGGGCCTAAAACCATGATGGTGCCTGAGTTGCCGAGCCTCTCCCTGCTGCTAACCCCCCCTCCACAGGCCGTCGCGTCGGAGACCGCCTGTGTTCTGAAAAGAATCTTGGAGCCCTAAAGTCTTAATAAAGATGTCGCCCTGGCCTTATGGCACATAATCAGCGCCGGACAGCCGGATAAGAGGGCTGCCCCAGGTAAACTGAAGAAAAGCAAATGAAAAATTGCACGAATCAATAAGCCAAAAGGGAAAATTAATGTCGAATCAAGACGATTCTTTGAAATTCCCCTGGTATCTTATTGTCATATTCGTGATTCTATCTATCGGCATATTAACAACCGGATATTTATACTATCAATATCAGGGCGGCTACATAAAGAAACAGAAGCAGCAAGAGCTGTCCGCCATTTTAGCGCTGAAGATAGACCAGATTATCTCCTGGCGCCAGGAAAGGCTGGATTATGCCGATACCATTATGGCCGACCCCTATCTGGCTATGCGGGTCCAGGATTTCATGCGGGGACGGCTCAATTCCGTGGCCCGGAGTCACCTCCTTGACCGGCTGGCCGCCCTGACTTCATATCAGTATAAGAGCCTGATTTTATTGGACCCCCAGGGAAAGGTGCGGCTATCAATTTCCGCGTCCAAAGCACCAGACATTACCCCTTATATTAAATCCTTGGCGGCCCAGGCCGCAGCCACCCACAATGTGGTTTTTTCCGACCTCTATCGGGACGAAAATTCGAAAGTCACGCTCAGCATCCTCACTCCCCTCATAGTCATCCAGAAAGATAAGAAAGTTACGGTGGGCGTGGTGGTTATGAAGATCGAACCGTATCAATTTCTGTATCCGCTGATCAAATCATGGCCCACTCCCAGCCGGACCGGCGAGACCGAATTGGTGGAGCGGCGAGGCAACCACGTGGTATTTCTCAATGAGCTTCGGCAGCGGCAGAATACTCCCTTTAATCTGTCCTTTCCCCTGAACTCGCCCCACATGCTGGCAGCCATGGCCGCCCGGGGCACAAGGGGGATTGTGGAGGGACAGGATTATCGAAAAATTTCGGTACTCGGGGCCATCGGCCGGATTCCGGATTCCCCCTGGGTGCTGATAGCCAAGGTTGACACTAATGAGATCTACGCGCCCCTGCGCAAACGCTTTGGGGAAGTCACCTTTCTGTTGATTATTTTAATTGTCAGCGCCGGCATCGGCGTGGCGTATTTCTGGCGGAACCAGCAAACCAGGTTTTACCGCCGCCAGTATGAAGCTGAGCGGGAGCGCCGGGCTTTGGCGCAGCGGTACCAATATTTGACCAAGTTCGCCAATGACATAATCCTGGTGACCGATGTAAACCTGAAAATTGTCGAGGCCAACGATAAGGCCGTGGCCGCTTATGGCTATAAGCGGGATGAACTTCTTCAGATGCATTTAATAGATTTATACCCGCCGGTGGTGAAAAAGGTATTTTACCGGCTGATGCAGCAGGCTGATCAAGATAGCGGGATGATTTTTGAAGCCATTCAGCAGCGCCGGGACGGTACCACCTTTCCGGTGGAAATCAGCTTGCGCCTTTTAGAAATTGAAGGCCAGAAGTTGTTTCAGGAAATTATCCGGGACATCACGGAACGCCGGCAGGTTGAAGAAGCTTTGCAGGAATCGGAAAGGAACTTGCGCCAACTGACCTCGGAGCTTTTATCCGCCCAGGAAGACGAGCGCCGGCGCATCTCCCGGGAACTCCACGATGAACTGGGACAATTATTGCTTATTTTAAAATTGAAAATCATCGGTATTGAAAAATCTTTACCCCAAGGCCCTGAAGCCGTTATTCAAGAATGCGCTGAGGCGGCGGCTTTTGTCAAAAGCGTGGTGGAAAGTGTCAGACGCCTGTCCCGCAATCTGAGCCCGTCAATTTTGGAAGACCTGGGCCTTTCCGTAGCCCTGCGTCATCAAATCGATGAATTCATCGCCCACCACCAGATTCAAAGTGACAGCGAAGTCGATGAAATCGATGCTCTTTTCCCCCAAGAATCCCATATCAATATTTACCGCGCGGTTCAGGAATCCTTAACCAACATTGGCAAGTACGCCAAAGCCAGCCACTTGACGGTGAAAATCAAGCAGCATGAAAAGCACGTGGCTTTCCTTATAGAGGATAACGGCCAGGGCTTTGATGTGGCTGAGGTGCTCAATAACGGCAATGAACACGGCCTCGGCTTGCGGACCATGCAAGAGAGGGTGCGCATGTTGGGAGGTTCGCTGGAAATCAGCAGCCAGAAAGGCCGGGGCACCAGGATAGCCTTTACTATTCCCATCGATGCCGTCACGGCGGGCTCAGGTAAGGCGGTGGAATCCAGCCTGCCCTGAAGGCGCGCCGTCATTTGTTATAAGGGAATTCCGCCGCCTGGACCATAAAAAATGCCAACCGGGAAGTTCGGCCTCAGGAGATAATCTTTAGGCGGGCGCGCCACTTCCGACTTAAGACTCTCCCTTGTTTTTTTGTCCGGCTTAATTTAGTTATAAGTTAAAAGGCACCGATTCTGGAGAACGGGAGCGCGCTGTGAGTTTAACCGCCCGGCAGTTGATGGATACCCGATTCGAAACTTTGCGGCCGGAAATGTCCATTTCCGAGGCGGTAAACATTTTTCAGCGCACCGGCCGCGAGCGCGGGCGCACGGTCTTTGGGATGATGGTAACCGACGAGGCCGGCACCCTGCTGGGCCTGCTATCCATTTATGATATCCTGCTGCTCCTGCGCCCGAAACATATCCACATTTGGGGGGAAATGGAGGACCTGGAAGTCTCCGGCCTCCTGGAGGACGCCTGCCGGCGCACCAAAGGGGTGCTGGTGGGGGACATCATGACCACCGACGTCATCACCATCACTCCCGACACTGATCTGCTCCTGATCATTGATATCATGATCAAAAAGCACGTGCGCCGCCTGCCGGTTTTGGCTGACGGGAAGATCCTGGGGATCGTTTATCTTTCGGGGGTGTTTGACCGGCTGCTGGAGAAGCTCGCCGGCTAATCAGGAAGAGTCCTTATGCCCATCATTGATTATCGGGAGGTTTTAAAGGGTCTGGTGGTGCAGGAAGCCATGCGCCGCCAGGTGATCAGTCTGCCGAAAACGGCCCCCCTGGAGCAGGCCATCCGGTTCATCATCAAGTACAAAGTCAATGCCATCCTGATAACGGCTGCACCTAAGGAAGGCCTGGGGGTGGTCTCCAAAACCGACCTGATGGGGGCCTACTATGCCGGCTTGCCCCTCGGGACTCCTTGTGAGGCCATCATGGTGGGGCCGCCTCTATTTATCGGTCCCCAGGATACGCTCGACTGTGCCCTGGACGCCATGCGGAGCCAGAAGGTCCACCGCCTCTATGTCAGGGAGAACGGCGCCCCGCAAACCCTGGGTGTTCTGGCCTATCCGGATATCGTGGGCCTGCTGTACCGCTATTGTAATAAATGCGAGCGCAGCCTGAGAGCCAGGGGCGGTGCGGCAAAGTCCCTGCCGGACCATTTGCGCATTCGGGAAGTCATGACTGCCGGAGTCCAGGCCTACCAGCAAGATGACAGCCTCCAGCAGGTGATGGAAGGCCTGGCGGCCTACCGGTTCGGAGCCATGCTCATCAAAACCCCCGCGGGCCGGCCCGCGGGGGTGGTATCCAAAACCGATCTGATCCTGGCCTACAAACACGGTTTGCCCACGGACACCCTGGCCCGGTGCATCATGACGGCCCCGGTGCAGGCCTGTGACGGCAACGCCCCCGTGGTTGACGCCCTCAAAACCATGATCTTAACGGACGTACACCGCCTGTTCGTTTATCAGGATTCTTCTCAAAACCTGGTGGGGGTTTTAGCGCTCTCGGATGTGGCCCGGTTCCGCTCGGGCACCTGCCGGGCCTGCCTGGCGAGCCGCATTATTTCTTGACGCGGCCTCCGGTCCTGCCCTCACCGTCAGCCCCTTCAGGTCGAGGCTTCCTGGGGCACCCAGTGGGCCCCTTGGCCCAGCAAGCCCACGGGGACCGTCAGGCCGACTTCCAAAGCTGCGGCCAGGGTTTGGGCCTCGCGGGGTGACAGGTAGGTTTTCAGACATTCGCCGCGGTCGTGGACCAGGATCAGCTTGAACAAGCCGGTACCGTTCATTTGATGGACCTCGGCAATCCGCAAGCTCCCCTGCCAGATATAATCCTGGGGATTCCCGGCCGGGAAGAGCTCGATGCTCCCGGCCGGCAGGGTTACGCAGACCCGCTCAGGCAGATGATTGCCGCCCGCGGCAAGCTGCGGCAAAGCCAGCTCCCCCATGGCCGTCACCAGCCGGGCATTTTCCACCGTGGCCGCAATCAGGTTTTCGATACCCATCAGTTCGGCGACACTATGGCTGATGGGATACCGGCTCAACTCCTCCGGCGGGCCTTCCTGCAAAATCCGCCCGTCCTTCATCACGGCCAGGCGATCGGCCAGAAAAAAGGCCTCCGCGACATTATGGGTGATGTGGATAATCGTCACCCCGAGTTCGGTGTGAATCCGCTTCAGTTCGTTTTGAATGCGGCTGCTGGTGGCGCGGTCCAGGGCGCTCAAGGGCTCATCCAGCAAAAGCACATAAGGCTCCATCACCAAGGCCCGGGCCAACGCGGTGCGCTGGCGCTCGCCGCCGGAGAGCCGGTTGGGGCGGCGTTTGAGCAAAGGCTCGATTTCTAAAAACGCGGCCATTTTTTCCACGGCCTGCCTGATCTGCTGTCTCGGGTTGCCTTGCAGGCGCAGTCCGAAGGCAATGTTGTCGAACACCGTGAGATGCGGAAACAGGACATAATCCTGATAGACTATGCCCAGGTGCCGCTTTTCCGGGGCCTGGCCGGTGGCATCCTGGCCCCGGATATGGATGCGCCCGCTGCTGGGATGGTGCACGCCGGCGATGGTTTCTAAGAGGACCGTTTTCCCGGTGCCGGTGGGACCCAGCAATGCCAGGTAGGTTCCGGGCTTAACGTGCAGCGAGACCTCCTGGAGGCGGAACTCACCCAGCCTGACACAGATATTTTCCAGCCTGAGCACCTAAATCTCCTTTTTCTGTACCGCCAGCCAGCGCAGCCCGGAAAAGATGACAAGACACAGCAGGATTAGAATTACCGCTACGGGGCTCGCATATTTAAGGCCGTAATTTTCGAAACGCTCCCAGATCAAAATGGGGGCGACCATGGGGTGGTAGGCCAGGATGATGACGGCCCCGAATTCGGCAATGCCCCGGGCCCACATCAGAATGGCGCCCGAGAGAATCGAGCGCCAGCACAGCGCCAGGCTGATCTTGAAAAACGCCTGCCAGGGGGACGCCCCCAGGGTCCGGGCCACGCGTTCCAGGCGCGGATCCACGGCCAGAAAGCCATCCCGCGCGGCGTTGACCAGAAAGGGCAGGGAGACGAAGGCCATGGCCAGGCTGATGCCCGCGACGGTGCCCGTAAAACTTACGCCCACCGCAGCAAAGGCCTTGCCCAGCAAAAACTCGCGTCCATAGACCATGAGCAGGGCAATGCCCGCGGCGGTGTGGGGAATCATGATGGGCAGGTCGATGGTCCCCTGGATAATGGTCTTGCCGGGAAAATTCCAGCGGGCCAGGGCATAAGCCAGGG
>Ga0315542_1001937_pt1 | contig 12832 bp, 12 predicted proteins | sample SalMarSW160120MG_FD_202541 | JGI IMG/M metagenome (GOLD analysis project Ga0315542, IMG submission 202541) | Salt marsh sediment microbial communities from the Plum Island Ecosystem LTER, Massachusetts, United States - Salt Marsh Sediment SW1601-20 ... | reverse complement strand
GCCCGCACGGTTCATTTCTTCCCGGATGATCTGTTCCACTTTCTTAACGGACCTCAACCCTGCGGGTAGATAGGTATAGATGCCCGATGTCAGTTTTCTGATCAACCCTGCCCTGAGCATGAGTTGATGACTGATGATCTCGGCGTCAGCGGGTATTTCCCTGTAGGTGGGAATGAAATAGCTGGAATATCGCATGGTCGGTAAGCACTCCTTTTTCTGAATTTTCTCCCAACGCGGGGCATCCTCGCAAGATTTCTTGTCATGGCGTTAGGTTGGCCGTGCAGAAAGTCATCCTAAGCATATGGACAGACTTCTTTCGCCTCCATCCATTATAAGCTGCAGTTGCGACGGGGATTGGATACGGCAAGGTATCAGTTTAAGCGAAATACAAAGGATAAGGCAATACTTTTGTCTGCTGGAACAGTGAACTGACCTCATTCGGTCATCTTTCGGAGTTCCTGGATCAACTCATGGGCGAGTTCGGATTCGGGGATCTTACGAACTAGCTCTCCCTTTTTGAAAAGGATCCCCTGGCCCCTTCCCCCGGCGATACCGATGTCCGCTTCACGGGCTTCTCCCGGTCCATTCACCACGCATCCCATGATCGCCACCTTGGGGGATGCGATCATTCCCTCCAGGGATTTTTCAACACGGTCCACCAGCCCGAATAAGTCAATTTCGCAGCGCCCGCAGGTGGGGCAGGAAATGATTTCAGGCCCGCGGTGCCTCAGGTCCAGTGCCCTCAGAATTTCATAGGCCACCTTGATTTCGTCTACGGGATCACGGGTGAGCGATACGCGAAATGTGTCTCCAATACCGTTTGCGAGCAGATAGCCAATGCCGATTGAATTTTTTACGGTCCCTGAAATCAGTGAGCCGGCCTCGGTGACACCCAGGTGGAGGGGATAGTCCACTTTACGGCTAAGGATTTCGTACGCTCGAATGGTCTTCCTCACACTGGAGGATTTCAGGGAGATCTTCATCTGTTCGAAACCCAGGTCTTCGAGCATCGCGATGTGTTGGAGGGCGCTTTCCACCATGGCCTCGGGTGTGGGACTGCCGTATTTGGACAGGATCTCTTTTTGGAGGGATCCTCCATTGACCCCGATGCGGATCGGGACACCCCGGTCCTTCGCCTCTCGAACAACAGTTTCCACCGCCTTTGGCGAACCGATGTTTCCCGGGTTGATCCGCAAGCCGTCTGCACCGGCCCTCAAAGCCTCAATGGCGAGACGATGGTCGAAGTGAATATCGGCGATAAGGGGGACATCCACTTCCGCCTTGATCTTTTTCAGGGCCAAAGCCGCCTCATTGTCTATGACAGCGAGCCTCACAATCTCGCATCCAGCCGCGCTGAGACGGTTGACTTGTTCAACGGTTGCCGGGATATCCCGTGTATCCGTATTGGTCATGGATTGGACGGCTACAGGGGCTCCCCCGCCGATGGGCACGGTACCCACGTAAATCCTGCGAGTCTTCTTTTTCGTCATTGCTTTTTCCTCAATCCAGAAAACCTCTGCACTTGGGACGAAGTCAGTAAGGATGATTTCGTAAGAAGCTGGTTTATGCCGTGAGCGGCAGCCTATTAGCTATGAAGAGGAGCCGAACCTGACAATCTTTTTCGGACCCTTTCTAAACACTTCGGAGGGGATGGACGCCGATTTGGGGCTCAGCATAAATTCATAGAAGCGCGTGGGGTTTGGGCGGATTAAACCCCAAATAGCCGTCCATGTCGGTGTTTGGTGCCAAGTGCATTATGAGAAAGGGTCTGAAAAAAAGTCTCACGCCCTGCTCCTTGACTCCGGCGGATGAGACGACTTCGTTGGTAGTCGTCATCATGTTGATGGACCGACTTTTTACGATTACCTCAATAAAGAAACATGGGTTTTCCGCCGGCGTGCCGCACCTTGGGTCGATAGGCATCCACATCATAAAGTTCCCGGACGTCCACGCGCTTCTGGCCAGTGGTGATGGTGCTGAGAGGTATGTCCGTATAGATACCGCGGCTTAACGCAACGAGACGACCGAAGTTTCCTTTCAAGAAGAGGTCTATGGCGATATTGGCAAAATTGACCGCCACCATGAGATCCAGGGAATCGGGCGCTCCGCTTCTCATGAGGTAGGAAAGCCTCTGGTTGAGGATATCCTCGCCTGTCAATTCCTTGAGAAGCGCTCCCGTTTGTTCTCCGATACCGCCGAGACGCTGATGGCCATAGGCGTCCACATCACCACCCATAAACATCTCACCGCCCGCCAGCTTGGCTCCTTCGGAGATGGTGACCATAGCATAATTCTTTGGATTGGCGCGTTTGTCTTCCATGATAAGATCGGCCAGTTTTTTCGGGTCAAAGGGGACCTCGGAGATGATCGCACGGTCCACGCCGGCAAGATAGGCGGATATGAGTGAGGTCTCTCCGCAGTAGCGGCCGAACAATTCTATGACGGCGATCCTTTCGTGGGAACCGGTGCAGGTCCTGAGGGCATGGATAAAACTCACACCCCTTGTCACGGCGGTGGAAAATCCAATGCAGTAATCGGTTCCGAAGACGTCATTGTCCATGGTTTTCGGTATGGCGATGACGGGGAACCCTTCCCTGTGGAGTCTCTCGGCAAAACTGAGGGTGTCGTCCCCGCCGATGGGAACAATGGCATCCACCCCCAGTGATTCCAGATTTCTGATCACGTGACCGGTAAAATCCCTTTTCTCCTCATCGGAATCAAAGGCATCCTTCAGATGTGCGGGAGCGTCTTTCTTCCTGACTGAACTGGGGTTGGTGCGCGCCGAGTGAAGATAAGTCCCCCCCGAGCGGTCGATCGTCCGCACCTGTGCAGGGTCGAGGGGTTGGATGCATTTTGGTGAGGCCTCGGGATCCTTCGAATCGTAGCCCAGAATGCCGGCCCAGCCCCGTCTGATGCCCAATACCCGGAGGCCTTCGCTTGCCGCCCTGTAGACCAGGGCCTTGATACAGGGATTGAGGCCAGGGACATCTCCGCCGCCCGTTAAGATGGCAATGGTTGGATGTTTTCCTGCTGGCTTTTCCATGTCTCCCCCCTTTGATCTCGCATTTGAAAAAAACCGACACACCTATTTCTAAAAATAAGTGATCGAACCGGAAACTGTCAAGGCGATTCTAACCGGCATTTGTCCCCGCCTTGCGATCCCCGGCCCCGGAAACAACCAACTCGCCCCTTTTTTATTGACAAGCTTTATTAAAAAGGTAAGCTTATTCCTCATTGATGAATGAGGAGGTTGAAGAATGCCGATTTCGGAAAAGATTCGTGCTTCAATGGAAAGATCGTCGTGGATCCGCAAGATGTTTGAGGAGGGAATCGAGAGGAAGGCGAAGTTCGGCCCGGAAAACGTCTTCGATTTCAGCCTGGGGAATCCTGATCTTGAGCCCCCGTCAAAGGCGCTGGACGTCCTGGTAGAAGTGGCAAAAGACACCACCCCTGGACAGCATGCCTACATGCCGAATGCGGGATTTTCTGAAACAAGACAGGCCGTGGCGGACTACCTGAACACCTTCAACGGTTCAAGGTTTTCATCAGGCGATGTCATCATGACCGTGGGGGCGGGAGGCGGTCTCAATGTCATCTTCAAGGCCATCCTCAATCCCCAGGATGAAGTGATCATCCCGAGTCCCTATTTTGTGGAGTACAATTCCTATCTGGACAACCATCAGGGTGTGCCAAAGGTCGTAGCGTGTCATGCGGATTTTTCCCTGAATCTCGAGGCCATATCAGAGGCCGTTTCAGAAAAGACCAGGGCCGTCCTGATCAATTCCCCGCATAACCCCACGGGCAGGGTATACCGGAAAGAAGAGCTGGCCGAATTGTCCAAACTCCTGGATCACCACAGTGCCAAGTTGGGAAAGCCCATTTACCTCGTCTCGGACGAACCCTACAGAAAAATCATCTATGACGGGATCGTTGTGCCCAGTGTCTTTGACGCCTACAGGGAAAGTATTGTGGTGACTTCCTTTTCCAAGGATCTTTCCCTGCCCGGCGAACGTATCGGCTATATAGCCGTAAACCCGGAGATCTCGGACAAGACCCTGCTGGTTGGTGGGATGGTGTTCTGCAATCGTATCCTGGGTTTCGTGAACGCCCCTGCACTGATGCAGCGGGCCATTCGCCACCTGCTGGAAGAGAGTGTGGATATCTCTATCTATCAGAGAAGAAGGGATATCTTCTGTGAAGGTCTGGAGGCTGCAGGGTATGAGTTTCAGAAGCCGGAAGGGGCCTTTTATCTCTTCCCCCGATCGCCGGTGGCGGACGATGCCGAATTTGTGAGGGCGCTCCAGGAGGAAAATATATTGACGGTGCCGGGGACGGGTTTTGGCGGCCCGGGACATTTCCGGATTGCCTACTGTGTTGAAGATAAGGTGATTGAAAAGGCATTGCCCGGGTTCAAGCGGGTTATGGATAAGTACCGGTAGATAAGGATTGGGAGTGAGGTATGTAAGATGTATTCGAAAATAATTTCCCTGAGATTCCCAAAAAAAATCGCCCATGAGCCCATTGCCGTCAATCTTGTGAGGGATTTTGACTTGTCGTTCAATATCCTCAAGGCCACCATCTACCCCAGAAAGGAAGGACTGATGGTCATGGAGCTGAGCGGGCATCGCAAGAACTTCCAAAAGGGGGTCCGATATCTGAAAGGCCTCGGGATCAAGGTTGAGAGTATTGCCCAGGAGATCAAACGGGACGATGAGAAATGCTTCCATTGCGGGGCCTGCACGGCCGTTTGCCCCACCGGAGCCCTTCATATCCACAGACCGGATATGGAGGTCCTGTTCGAAAAGGAGAAATGCAGCGCGTGCGAGTGGTGCGTTCCCGCCTGCCCTGCCAGGGCCATGGAGGTCAAAATGGACCGGGCGCTCGTGTCCTAGCCTCCATTTCCAATTCCATTTTATTTTCCCATGCCGTCATTACAAAAAGTCTTTTGTCTTTGATCAATGACACCTTTGAGATCGGATAAGCCCGGAGGGGTCCTGGTTGCCCTGAGCGGCGGAGTAGACAGCGCCATGGCGGCCTGGTTCCTCAAGAGGGAAGGGCGGAACGTCAGGGGCGTCCACTTTCTTCTCCCGGGAGATGAGGCAGCACAGGCGGCAAAGATCGATGCGGTCAAGGCGGTTTCGGGGCGGCTTGAAATCCCTCTGGATATCGTGGACATACGATCTGCTTTTGAAGAACAGGTGATAAAGCCTTTTGTGGATGCCTACTGCAAGGGCCTTACCCCCAATCCATGCGTACGGTGCAATCCCCTCGTCAAGTTCGAATATCTGGCACGTACTGCGGACAGACTGGGTATCCCCCTCATCGCCACCGGTCACTATGCCCGTCTGACAGAGTTGGGAGATGGTGTCGGGAAGTCTCTCCTAAGGGGAAGCGACCCCGACAAGGACCAATCCTACTTTCTTCACCGGCTGGATCGGGAGAACCTTCAAAGGGTTGTTTTTCCGCTTGGAAATTTGACCAAGGCCCAGGTACGCATCCGGGCAAATGAACTGGGGGTGCCGTCCCATTCGGCCCCGGAGAGCCAGGAGATCTGTTTCCTGCCGGACAATGATTATCGGCGGTTCATAGAGCAGAGGAAGAGGAATGGGGAAAGACCCAAAGGCCTTATCGTTGACGAAGCGGGCACTGTCCTGGGGGAACATCTCGGGGCGCACCGCTATACGATCGGTCAGAGGAAAGGCCTTGGAATCGCATCATCCCGCCCCTATTATGTAAAGGAACTGCGGCCGGGTGCTGATGAAGTCGTCATAGCCAGGAAGGAGGCGCTCTATTCCAGGGAAGTGACGGCCGTTGGTTTCAAATGGATTGAAAGTGTTTCCCACCAGGGCGGGGAGTTGCAGGCACAGATCCGGTACCGCCACAGGGCCACCCCGGGCACCCTGGAAATCATCTCCCCTGAAAAAGTCCGTTTCGTTTTTCATGAACCTCAATGGGCCGTTGCACCCGGCCAGGCCCTGGTCTGCTATGAAGGAGCCCGTGTTCTGGGGGGCGGCTGGATTTGTAAATCAGATGACAAAAACCTTTAAGATCATTACGCTGGGATGCAAGGTGAATCAGTACGAGTCCGCCTATCTGAAGTCAAGGCTTCAGGAGGCGGGCTGGGTGTCCGCAGACCCTCATGAAAAGAGCAATGTGAGCATCGTCAACACGTGTATCGTCACACAGGCCGCCGCGCACCAGTCCAGACAGGAGATACGAAAGGCGATCAGAGCGAACCCAGGAGGTTATGTTGCCGCCACGGGTTGTTACGCACAGGCCTTTCCGGATAAACTTCAAGAGATCGAAAATCTGGACCTGATTACAGGGAACGTTGGCAAGATGAGTCTTCCCGAACTGATTCGAGAAAACCTCCATTCCAGGGGCAGGAAAACCGCCCTGGAACCATTCACTCCCGGGATGGGCTTTGAGACCATGAGTATAAAACGTTTTCCCGGTCGGAGCAGGGCCTATCTCAAAATCCAGGACGGGTGCGAGGCCTATTGCAGTTATTGCATCGTACCCTTTTCCCGGGGACCTTACCGTAGCCTCCCTCCTGAAAATGTTCTGGGGATGCTGGAAGGCCTGGCGGCGGAGGGATATCTGGAGGTGGTGCTGACCGGGATTCACCTGGGCAAATACGGTGTTGACCTTGCAGGGGACAAGAATTTGAAGACCCTCCTTCGGGCAATCGGGAGGGCGAAATTCCCGTTGCGCGTGAGGGTCAGTTCCATGGAGCCTGGTGAGATCGATACGGAGCTCATAGAGATGGTGGCGTCGGAGGAATGGCTCTGCCGCCATTTTCACATACCGCTCCAGAGCGGGGACGACGGTATATTGAAAAAGATGAACCGGCGGTACGCAGCCCGGGCATTCGAGCGTCTGGTGGAAGAGATACATGAGAAAATCCCCCTGGCCGCCATCGGCGTGGATGTGATGGCCGGCTTCCCCGGAGAGGAACCAGGCGCCCATTCAAATACCGTGTCCCTCCTGAAGGCACTGCCGGTTTCATACCTCCACGTGTTCCCCTATTCCAGGAGGTCGGGCACCGCCGCGGCAAGGTTTTCAGACGCTGTTTTGCCGCAGGATAGAAAGAAGAGGGCGGCCGCACTCCGCGCCCTGGGCAAGGAAAAAAAGAGGACCTTCCAGGAGAGATGTCTGGGAAGGGTATTCGAGGTTCTGGCGGAAGGGTGGCATTCGGAGGATAAGCATCTCTTGAATGGAACCACCGACAACTACCTCTCCACCCTTTTCCCGGCCTTAGGCCCCGGGCCCGGTCGACTGGTCAAAGTTCGACTGGAAAAGGTGGAAAAACAAGTGGTGACGGGCCGGCAGGAGGCCCCCTAATGCCTTCCCTCCGCGGGGAGAAAACACTGGAGACGAGAGTCAATGGCTAACAAATTCAAATCATCGGCGAAGGTCATATCGCTGGAACAAGCGGTGGGCAAGGTTTTGGCCCATGACATCACGGAGATCCGTCCAGGACAATTCAAAGGGCCGGCTTTCAAGAAGGGATATGTTGTCAAGGAGGGTGATCTCGAACATCTCAGACGGTTGGGAAAGGAGCACCTTTACGTCCTCCATCTGGGTCCTGACGAGGTACACGAAGATGACGCGGCCATAGAACTGGCAAGGGCCCTTGCCGGTTCCGGGGTCGTCTTCAATGAACAGGCAACAGAGGGAAAAATCGCCTTGAAGGCCGGGCGACGCGGGCTCTTGAAGGTGAATGTTGATGCCCTGACGGCATTCAATATGGTTCCCAACGTCACCTGTTCCAGCCGCCACAACAACGTGGTGGTGAATGAAGGGGAGATCCTCGCCGGTACCCGGGCCATCCCCTTGGTGATTGATCGTGGGGATCTCGATCAGGCCGTGCGCGTTGGGGAAGAAGCCGGGGGCATACTCCGGGTGCGAAAAATGGAGCAGCCTGATACAGGCCTTATTATTACGGGTAACGAAGTCTACACGGGAAGGATCGAAGATAAATTTGCTCCGATTCTGAGAAAAAAACTCAAATTTCATGGCTGTTTTGTGAGAGAACCTGTGTTCATGCCGGATGATCGGGATAAGATAAAAAGAGGCATTGAGACACTCCTGTCATCCGGTGTGGGCCTGATCCTCGTGGCCGGGGGCATGAGCGTGGACCCGGATGATGTGAGCCGAATGGCCATTGCGGATGCAGGTGCTGAAGATGTGGCCTATGGAAGCCCTGTCCTGCCCGGTGCCATGTTCCTCTACGGGCGGTTCGGGGAGGTCCCGGTCATGGGGCTCCCCGCCTGTGTACTCTATTACCGGGCAACAGTCTTTGATCTCATGCTTCCCAGGGTCCTTGGCGGAGAGCGGATCACCCGGAAAGACCTGGCGGAGATGGCCCATGGGGGACTTTGCCTCAATTGCGAAGTGTGCCGCTATCCTGTCTGCCCTTTTGGAAAATAAAAGGGTTTTATGTTTATTTGACATTTGAGCTTTGACATTTGCTTATTCCCGGCTTGGCCGCCTCTGGCGGGCTGGTTCGGGGGAGGTATTCACCATCCCGGCTATAATCAAAGTACTTTCCATATTTGGTCTGATCCTCGTCCTCAACCGGTTGAAGATTGCATTGAGCATCGCACTTTTCATCGGCTCCCTGATCCTGGGAATCTGGATGCAACTCGGGCCCGCCCGATTGCTGGAAAGCGCCTTCGGCAGTCTTGTGGACCTTCAGACCATCAGCCTGATCCTGATCGTGGGGATCATACTGCTCATGAGCCGACTCATGAAGGAGACGGGGCACCTGGATAGGATCGTCACGAGCTTCAGTGCCTTGTCAAAAGATCCACGGGTTGCAGGGTCCGTGATGCCGGCATTGATAGGTCTTCTTCCCATGCCGGGAGGAGCCCTCTTTTCCGCGCCCATGGTGGATACGGCCCTGTGCAAAAACGAAATGTCCGGGGAGGAGAAGACCGCGGTAAATTATTGGTTCCGACACATCTGGGAATACTGGTGGCCACTTTACCCGGGGGTGGTGCTTGCGGTGGCCTTGCTCAAGGTGGAGGCCTGGCGGTTCATGATCATCATGCTCCCCATGACGCTGGTGTCGGTCTTTGCCGGTGTATTCTTCATCCTGAGACCCCTTGGCAAAACTCAAGAAAGGGGCGACGGCGTCTTTTCCTCCAAAGATATGCGGGGGTTCCTCTGGGAGATCATGCCTATCCTCATTGTCGTGGGCGTTATTCTGGCCCTGGGCGGCGTGACGGGTCTGCTTGAAATGATGGGGATTCAAGTCAAGATCCCGGGGTCGGTCTCCATCCTTCCGGGTCTTGCTGCCTCGACCCTATGGATAGGCTTCGTGAACCGCATAAAAATGAGAAAAGTCTTTCAGGAAGCCACAAGCAAGGGGGTCCTGCCCATGCTGCTCCTGGTGGTCTCCATCATGGTTTTCAAGGGCGTGATGAACGACAGCGAGGCGGTCATCCAGATACGAAATGAATTGATGGCCTACAGGATTCCCGTTATCATGGTCATCTTGATCATGCCGTTTCTTTCCGGCCTGATTACGGGAATAGCCATCGGCTTTGTCGGGACCTCCTTTCCATTGATTATTCCCATGTTTCCAACGACCGACCTCTTCACCTACCTTTCATGGGCTGCTATGGCCTACTCCTTCGGGTACATGGGCATGATGCTCTCGCCCGTCCATCTCTGTCTGCTTGTCACCAAGGACTATTTCAAGGCGGGCCTGGCGCGCAGCTACAAATACCTTTTTCTGCCTGTGCTGGCGGTTATGGTGACTGCGCTCTTGTTGTTCGCAGCATCAAGATTGATGGCTTCGTAAAAAGCTAATTTATACTACAAGCGGCAGCCTATGAGCAACAAAGTTGAGCCGAACCTGAAACTCTTTTTCAGACCCTTTCTAAACACTTCGGAGGGAATGGACGACTATTTGGGGTCTAGCGTAAATTCTAGAAGCGCGTGGGGTTTGGAGACGTAAACCCCAAATAGTCGTCCATGTCGGCGTCTATTGCCAAGTGCACTATGAGAAAGTATCCGAAAAAGAGCCTCACGCCCGGCTCGTTGACTTCGGCAGAAAAGAAGACTTCGTTGGAAGTCCAATCTCTGCGTTGCGCTTCATCTTCAGTCACTGCGACGTACCTAACTGTACGTCTCATTCCTAAAGATTCGCACGCCTTAATCTTGGCTCCTTTTACTGTGCCATCCAGCTTATGGACGGGTGAATAAAAAGTCCTGAGGACCGGACTTTTTACGGTTCCATCACAGAGTGATAAAGAATTATTAAATTCTAAAAGAGCCTCCCGCTCTCCAGGGACTTTAAGCCCCCAGCCCCGCAACAACTCCAGTAAAACTGGATCTACGACCCGCAAGCTATAATACCAATTCATCATTTGGAGGAACTTCTATGAAAGGACTTGCCCAAGTCGAAAAGAGCATAGGGATATCATATGATGACGACCCCCGGAAAGCCATAGAGGTCATCCAGGAAGCCCTGAAGAATATTTCTGAAATTGTGGATAAGCCGGCACCTCAGATCGGCATTGAGGAATTTGCCGAATACAGCGTAAAAATCGGCATGCGTTATTGGGATTCCATTAAACAGTATTTCCAAATCCTTTATCAAGCCAATCTGGCAGTTCATGAAGCATTAAATAAGGCCGAAATTACTATCCCGCTTCCGCGGCGGGACATTCATTTGCTATCCGGGACAGAAATGTTTCCGGGTCGGACCGAGGCAACTAATTCGAAGGAATAGACCACTGGCATGGCCATCCATAAGTGGCTATTTTTCCCGATATCTTTGCTACGCTCAAATCTTAATCCTCGAAAGACTTCAATGTATTCCTGTGGTTAAGATTTTCGCATGCCGCCGCTCGAAGTCCGGGTTCGTTGACTTGATCTCAAAAAGACTATCTCATTTATGAACGAACACTAACTGCCGCTGACAAGTAGGGTCATTATGAGATCGTGGATCAGCTGAGCAGCGCTTTGCTGCATTTTTCTCTTCTCCTGCGTCCCGATGCAACAGAGTATTCGTTCGTCGTCAGATGGGTTCGTCATCTGGGGATATGTGGGGAAAGGGATAAAAGGATAAACTATACAACATGCTGTATCCACGAGAATATTGACACACAAATGCCCATCTGCTATACCCACTCACGGAAAAAGCAAGCTTTTATCCTTTTGACTGAGAGGCCTTTCCATGACGAATTTCTCAATTCATATCGCAACGGATCAGCCCGATCCAATCAGAAAAAAATACATGATTGCTATCCTTAAATGGCACTGGGAACGCGCCGGGCACCGAGTCACGACCGGGCTTGCAAACGATATCGATGCTGATGTCGGCATTCTTCATATGGATCGAACAAAAATCGACCAAAACCTGTTGCCTGAAAATTCCTCTCATCGCCCTTTCCTGAATGAACGTGTACTCGATATTTCAAAAAGTCAATTCTCAACATTGAGGGTCATGGCAGGCGATAGTTGGGACGGACCGGTTATTATAAAAAGCAACCTGAACTGCTACGGCGGCCCGGAATGGAAAAGGAATCACCATAGCTTTTTCGAACGGATACGCCGCCAACTTGCGCAAAAATCCTGGCGTCTAGCGCGGATGTTGTCTTCTAAAAGGTATCCGGTTCTTCCTAAGCTGTCAAATGTTCCGGGATGGGTCTGGGAACGCCCGGAACTCATTGTGGAGCGTTTCATGCCGGAGCGTGAGCGTGGCCTTTACTGCCTGCGAGGCTGGGTATTCTTTGGAAAACGAGGCTACACCTACAGACTGTTTTCCAGGGATAGCGTTGTCAAGGCCGGAAACATGACGGAATACGAAATCCTCGGAGATCCACCGCCGGAACTTGAGGCATTCCGCGAAGCGAATGGTTTTGATTTCGGTAAATTCGATTATGTCGAAGTCGCTGGTCGTCCCATACTGCTGGATATTAACAAGACCCCAACGATCGTTTTCTCTAACTCTGCACCGGATACACCGCGCATGCGACATTTGGCGGACGGGTTATATGATTTTACAGGAGCATCATGATGCCAAACAATCTTGCCCCAGTGATACCAACCGATGGGTTATACCCTGCCGACGCGGCATTCATGGCTCGTACCGACCTTTTCGAGACGAGAATGCTCGGATACAAAGCCCTGAGTCTCGACACGGTTACCGCGCACCTCGCGGGGCTTCTGAATGGTCGTACGGCGATTCGCCATGAGTGTGGTGCAGGGGAGGAGGTCTTTGCCGTTTACCATAGCGCAGGTATTGAAGTTGAGGAAGAAACACTGATCTATCGTACTTCGGAAGAGGCGCATGCCTTCGCAGATACGCTGATTGCAAAAGGGAAACGTCTTTTTAGCCCGTATCCTCTCCCTGCGGGCCGTTTCCCCGACAATGACCTTCTTGTGCCACCAGCGCTTTGGCACTTCCTCAACGCGAAAATCAACCTGGATGCCATTGTCCCGCCGGAATTTCTGCCGGAACGGGAAACGATGCCCTGTAAGGAACTGGCCTCATTTGAGCCGCCAAGACCGCTTTTCCTCAAGGCTGGGGGGGATGCTGCCACAGGATGGGGTTACGCAGTACATCCGTGTCATGACAGGGTCTCATTCGATAATGCCTTGCGATGGTTTGCCGAGCATCACGACAGTGTTCCTGATGTCCTTGTGGAGGAATGGGCGGAGGTTTCGATTTGTTGGTGCACAGGCATCGCCATTAGTGACAACGAAACGCTCTGTTTTGGAGGTGCTGAGCAGATTTTCTCCGCGCCGGCCAAACAATCGGGCAGCATGATCGATCCTGAACGCATGTTCCCTGAGGAGGGGAGGTCTCTTGCCA
>Ga0315542_1001936_pt1 | contig 12837 bp, 11 predicted proteins | sample SalMarSW160120MG_FD_202541 | JGI IMG/M metagenome (GOLD analysis project Ga0315542, IMG submission 202541) | Salt marsh sediment microbial communities from the Plum Island Ecosystem LTER, Massachusetts, United States - Salt Marsh Sediment SW1601-20 ... | reverse complement strand
CAAAGATCCAAAGATAATTTACTATCATGAGTTATAGATTGAGGTATTTTTATTGAAAAAAGGAAATTGTTCGGCGTTTTATTCACCCAATTCTTTACCATCCACTCAGATGGCATGTGATAAAAAGTTGTGTTAATTTCGCAAGTATAGAAAATTTCGGAATAATAAATCAAAAAATCTTCTTTTTTCAAACTCTTTGGATAAAAAGGACCAACCCATTCTTTATACCCCCAACCAGATGTTCCAATTAAAATATTATCCACCACGCGCCCACCTTCGTTAACGTTTTTTTTAGAATTTAAATTTATATATTAAATTAGTTAAAAAATCTGAATTATTTAAGATGAATTTAGAATTGATTTATAATATTACTCAATTATTTACTTTTATTAAAATTCTTTCACTCTAAATAAAAGTAAAAAAAAAATAATCGATTCTTCTATTATTAACACCACAAGAAAAGAATGTAAAGGTCCTCCTTCGCCTTTTAAAGTTTATGGAATACGACCATAAAATTTTTAATGTAATAAAGATTGTTATATTTCGTCGATGAATTTTAAAAATTAGGTTAAACCATTAACCCTCAGATCATCGATAAGTTATTGGTTGAGAAAAACATCTCATCCACACGTGATGATATGGCACCAATAACTGGTTTCGACCTCACTTAAGTACACCAGTATCGGCTTCGGTCGGCGTGACTGGAGAAACATGACGTGAGTGCTTAAAATGACCATAACTTTGGTTGGTTTAAGTGTATCGAACCAAGTATGACTAATATGAGTTCATGCTCATAGGAACAAACTCCCCTTAACAAAGAGTCTTTAAAAATTTTAATCACATCTAATGTGGTTAAAATTTTAATTGTCTCCAATTTATGTAATTTTAATTAAATGCTTTTAAAAATTCAAGTCTTAACACGAGCATTCTGAATCTTTCCTTAAGTAGTCGCCAATACGCCTACGCTATTTGGTGGATATCTTGGCTTGGGCACTGATGAAGAGCGTGACAAGCTGCGATAAGCTCGGGTTAGTCGCATGTAGACGTTGACCCCGAGATTCTCGAATAGGACATCCCCTTGCGGCCCAATAATCCGCAAGATTCCCAATAGGGAAGAGGAACCCTGGGAAGTAAAACATTTTAGTACCAGGAGGAAAAGAAAACAACCGTGATTCCGTTAGTAACGGCGAGCGAAAGCGGAACAGATCAAACCGAATCCTTAGGGAAACCTAATGGAAATGTGGTGTGTGGACCTTATACGACCTCACCAAAGAAGGTGAATACTCCTGAAAAGTTGAGCCATAGAGCGTGATAGCCGCGTAACCACAACTTGGAAGGTTGCTGTGAGTGTTCCCGAGTAGTGCGGGATGGTTTTCTCGTACGAATATGCCAGATACACGCTGGCAAATCTAAATATGTCCCAAGACCGATAGTGAAATAGTAGCGTGAGCGAAAGATGAAAAGAAACCCGGAAGGGTCGTGAAAAGCGCTTGAAACCAAATAGCTTATTAAGGATGCAGCCTGAAAGGACAGATTCTGAACGAATGAGTTCTGGTGACAGAATATCAGAGTTTAGAGGACTAGGGTTGCATCATCAGTCTGGAATCATTGGCCAGGGAGTTTGTGGTTGTGGCGAGCTTAAGTGTCTAACGGCACGTAGGCATAGGGAAACCGATATTCTTGCAACTTGATTATCACATTAGGACGACCCATGTACTTAGGGATGGTTTAGCCGTTCCAAAAGGACATGATGAATCCTTCTAAGGGTTCAGGCCAGAAGAATGGTCTTAAAGGGCCAAGAGTCGCAGCCATAATACCCGAAGCCGGTCGATCTATTCCTGGGCAAGATGAAGTCACTCGAAAGGGTGATGGAAGTCTGCACCAGTGCTGACGTGCAATTCGCTTGGATGACCTGGGAATAGGAACAAAAGGCTAATCTAGATCGGTGATAGCTGGTTCTCCCCGAAGTTGGTGTCAGCCAATCCTCAGGCGAGGTAGCTAGTGGCGTAGAGCACTAATTGTGAAGTACGGGGAAGAAATTCCTCGCTTCGCTCTTAAACTCCGAAACTGCTAGCACTGTAGACCCTGGGAGACGGGTTGGTGGGCGTAAAGTCCATCGCCGAGAAGGGAACAACCTAGACTTGGGTTAAGGTCCCAAAGTGCAGGTTAAGTGTTAAACGAAAGGGCGTTATATTTCTAAAACAGCAAAAGGATAGGTATAGAAGTAGCCACTCCCTAACGAGTGTGTAACAACTCATTTGCCGAGAAATATAGCCCCGAAAATGGACGGGGCTCAAACCTGCCACCGAGACCCAAGGGCACGGGCGGAATAACCCCGTGATCCGGTAGGGGAGCGTCCAGGTTGGGTAGAAGCAGGTGCGTGAGTTCCTGTGGACCGACCTGGAGTGCAGATCCTGGTAATAGTAAAAGCATAGATGGGTTAGAATCCCATCCGCCGAAAGGGCAAGGGTTTCTTCGCAATGCGTCGTCAGCGAAGAGTTAGTCGATCCTAAGTGCACCCTTAACTGGCATGCGCGAAAGGGAAACAGGTTTATATTCCTGTACCACGGCGCTACAAATAGCGGTAACGCATGGCTTGGTGCAAACGGATCCGGATAAGTGGAGTAGGGTCGTCGAATATCTCCCTACTTAAATGTATTAAAGCTGGTAAATAGTGTAAAACTTAGACCCAGCTCAAAGCATGAATAGCCATCCAATTGTGGAAGGTTCCGCTGATTTCAGGTTCTATTAAAAATGCACCGGCAAGGAACGCCGTGATCGTACCCAGAACCGACAGAAAAAGTGTTCAATAAAAATCCCTTTTATTTTTTTAAAATTAATCAAGAATTTTTCTTTAAATATAACAGAATTATTCTGATATTAAATATAAAATATTTAATAATATTGAGTGAGACATGAGTTTTAGAGACTATATTTGTATATTCGATTTAGAACCAGAAATACCTGAGAATTATCGAGAACAACTTTTTGTATCAGGGAGAAATCTCTTGTTAAAATTCAATCATCTGATTGAACTTGTACAAGAGAATTATAAATTAACCCTCACTGATATTGCTAATAATTTCAGAATATCTACAAAACAACTTAGATCTTGGAGAATAGGAAATTCTCCCATTCCTCTGAGAATTCTAAATGAATTAGCAGAATTGAGTGGTATAAATGAAAGCAATTTAGAAATTGAAATTGAATTTATTACTAGTTCAAGAGGTATTCAAACTAAAATTCCAAGAACAATCAGTCCAATATTAATTGAAATACTTGGTCGTTTTAGTGGTGATGGTTCTTGTGGTGTGTATAATGGAGATTATAAGTGGTCTTTAAAGGAGGAAGGAAAAAGATTTGTACGTCTTAATTCAAGAGATATGCAAACTATATTTGGAAATGGACGTATATGTATTGATTATGGTACATATGCTCTGAAAATTTAATCCGTTCCAAACCATTAGTATTATTATTTCAGCAAATATTTAACTATTCAGATTTTTTTGATAAAAGTTATGATATTGAACCACCCTTTTTCCTTAATTGTATTAACTGGAATCTAAGAAAATTTTACACTACTGGTCTAATTGATACTGAAGGATCATTTTATTATTCGAACCATGCATACTATTTTGAGCTACATATGATAAATGAGTGCTTAGTTGAGGAAGTAGCTAATGCTTTTAAAGAATATAGAATACCTTATAACAGAAAATATACAAAATATGGAAATTTTAAACTTTTGTCTTATGGAAAACAAAACTGCTCTCTCATAGCAGATATTTTCGAAATAAAAAATGAGAAACATCTGAAAAAATTAATTGAATGGGATATATTGTGAAAAACAAAAAAATTATGTTTATCAGGGATTAATGAATCCACTTTTTCCGGTAAACAGGTGCCCCTAGGTGAGTAGCCTAAGGCGTATTCGTGTAAAGGAGGCTAGGGAAATCGACAAAATAGAGCCGTAACCTTGGGATAAGGCTTGCTTGCGAACTTCCTCACGCAGCTTCGGCAGTGTGCGGGGGCTCACAAGTCGCAGTGACTAAGGGGGGACGACTGTTTAATAAAAACATAGGTTTCTGATAGCGCGAAAGCGTGTTTACAGAAGCTGAAACCTGGCCAGTGGCAGTTGATAAATCCGGGTTACAACCCGAGTAAGTCCTGCTAAACGCCGGGAGTAACTATAACTCTCTTAACGAACAGTCTCCTCGACTATCGAGAGAAAGGTAGCCAAATGCCTTGTCTGGTAAGTTCAGACGTGCATGAATGGTCCAACGTTCTCCCTATTGTCCCAGCCTTCTGACGATTGAAATTACACTCCGGCGAACGGACCGGAGATACCTGGTGGGACGAGAAGACCCCGTGGAGTTTTACTGCAGCTTGTTGCTGTGATTTTGGGTTAGATACAGAGCATAGTCGGGAGCGTAGATGTCATCATTTCGGTGATGATGGAGCAACATTGGAATACCGGCTTTCTCTCCTGAAACCACTAACGGCACCAAAAGTGTCGGACACCCGCAGGTGGGCAGTTTGGCTGGGGCGGCTCTCTCTAGAAAAAATATCTAGAGAAACCAAAGGTCAGCTCAAGCGGGTCAGGAATCCGCTGAAGAGTTTAAGAGCAAAAGCTGGCCTGACTGGATCTTGATAACCAAGAGATCCTGAGGCTAACGCCTGGTCTAGCGATCCTTAACTGGTCTCGTGTGGATGACTGACGTGATAGAAAAATTACCCCGGGGGTAACAGAGTTGTCACGAGTAAGAGTTCCTATCGACCTCGTGGCTTGCTTCCTCGATGTCGGCTCTTCCTATCCTGGCAGCGCACATAACTGCCAAGGGTGGGGCTGTACGCCCATTAAAAGGGAACGTGAGCTGGGTTTAGACCGTCGTGAGACAGGTCGGATTCTATCTACCAGGTATGTTGGATGACTGAGGGAAAGGGAAAATCAGTACGAGAGGAACATTTTGCCGGCGCCTCTGGTGTACCGGTTGTTCGACAGAGCAATGCCGGGCAGCTACGCGCCAACAGATAAGTGCTGAAAGCATCTAAGCACGAAGCTGATCCCGAAAATAGTCATCCCATCTTAATTTATAGCGAGCTTGGAGCTCGTGGTGTATTTACGTCGTCGTTGTTGGTAAAGTTCTCCTGTGAAGACTGGAAGCCAACATAATAAAATTAATCGAGTAATCGAGGTATTTTTAAGACATGATGTTAATGGATTGCGAGTTTTCATGACGAGAGTGGGGCGCGGTGACGCGAACCATGGAATTGAGACGAGCGCACCCGTAGAAGACGGGGTTGGTGAGATGGGGGTGTACGTAGGGAGCTTTCGGGCGACCTATTCAGCCCGCCATTCTCAACAGCGCGAGCGTGTGGCAAACGAAAGAGGAGCTCGAGATTCAGGCTCAGTGTGTTGAGATTGAGTTTTTAAAAACAATAAAATTACATAAACGGAGAAAATTAAATATTTAGATTTGAGGGGGAGTTTGTTCCTATGGGATCTACTGATTTTTAAAAAGCTTTAATTAAAAATGAAAAAATTATTCATATAAATTTTTTTGTATGTGTTTAAATACATTCTATTTAATCATAAATTGCGATGGTACTGGATATAAAGATAAATAAATTTCGCTCTGACCACGTTTTAAGGTGAAAAAAATGAAAAAAGTAGTCGCAATATTATCAATTTTAGGAATTCTTGCATTTGGACTCTCGATGCTCTCTGGAGTCCACGCACATTGGTTTCCTCCTGGAGGCGGAATGCCTTAAAAGGGCCTTCCTTTCTGGAGCAATAGGAAAGCATCCAAGTTGAAGTGCAAGAAATTTATTTCCTTTTTTCTTTCTCTTGTCTAGTATCTCATTTAATTATAAATTGAACATGAAATCGATTTTAGAATTAATTTCGAATTAATTCTATTATTTTTATTACCGGAAGCGATAAAAAAAGAACGATTCTTTTCAAGAATCATTTTTTATTAGATTGACCATTTTACTTTTTTTAAAAGAAAATTTGCAGAAAGATTTGAAAATTAGAAAAAAAGTTAATGGTTACATTTTAATAACATAATGTTGTTTGTTTATTTCTCTATTATCTTCTATTTTAACAAATAATTTGAGAAATTCTCTCTCTTTAAAGTCTAAATTTAAGGTTTGAAGAAAATCGGTATGTCGAAAATCTTCCTCTGCCTTATTTATTTTTATTCTACTCATCATTTGAGATTTCATTATAGTTATAAATTCAATGATTAATAAACTTCAAATATTAATCTATTGATACTTCCCTCTTTAATTTGATATTTTCTATCTTCCAAGCTCCAAAACCTTGGATCATAAAACATATCAAGAAAGAATACTGAGAGATTTTTTGCAATGTAGCTTGAAAAGTAAGCGTTTCTGAAGAAATTGATTTAGGGATTCCCATCAAAATAAATGAATAAATTATCCCGAATGTTAAAAGGATGATATAAACAATTGCGTAGATGTTAGGATAACTTTTGTTATATAAAATTGCTATAGCGTATAATAATAATACCAAACTCCCCATAATATTAAATAAATTAGCAAAAAGTAAATGCAATTCCCCAAAAACATCCCAAGGCGTGAGAATTGTACCCATAAGAGAACTAATTGATATTAATCCCACTCCGGTAGCAATTATAATAATATTGAATTGTTTTTTTTCTCCCTTGAAAAAGTCTGGCAATGCGAGCGTGAATGGTATGAAAGATATCGAAAAGATCAATGCTGAAATTGTGAAAATAATAAAAGCAATACTATTAGATCGCCCTGAAAGGGCAGTAATACGTCCCAAATCACTAAATAAATTGCTCCAGAAATCATATCCTGTACTCGAAGGATCTGTTAAAGTCCCTCCTGCGTAGAAAACCATGGCAACTAAAGTAAAAATAAAGTATTGCGTAATTCCAATAATGATAAAAAGGAAAGATTTTTGCCTCCAATTCTGTATATGCATATTATTTAGCTCCTTTTAAATTTAAATAGCATATTTAGGTTTTCTAATGAATCCTATAAACATCAAGAAATTAACAAAAATATCAACACCTTCAATTATGAAGAAGATTGAAGGATTATCCAATGCATAAACTGACATGATTGACCTGAAAATATTACTTATAATAAATGCAAAAAAAGCTATTCCAATTATTAACCCATTTGCTTGAGAAAGATGTTTATTCTTATACATGAATAAAAACATAATTCCGAGAAGGATATATATTATGATAGTGAAGAAAGGAAGTACTGTAATTAGATATGAAATACTTGTCGCAAATAGTATAATTATGGAGAAAACTGTGGCAAAAATGAAAAGAATCCATGATCTTATATTATTAAATCGGGATTCACTCATCTCCTTAATATAAGCCCTAGCAATAGCCATAATTGCTTGAAGTCCAATATACAATACTGGTAACAAGTTTAAGATGATAAGGAAAAATCTTATTTTAAGAAATACTAATAAAAAAGTGTCATCAAGAAGATCACTTACTAAAAGTAAGTTATAAAGCAAATCTAATATTTTCCCATATGTTAATATCATAAAAAACAACCCAAACAAGAAATATGCATCCGAAGTGTAGATCGCTTCTTGTTTGAACCATTTGATGAATAATAATAAACTCATTATTCCTAATACAACGATTCTAATAAGGCTAGCAATAATTGATAGCATAGTATTAGGTAATTGCGTCAATGAGTAAATTATAGTAGACCAGAAGATCAAATATAAAAACGTAAAAATCGATCCAATAACAATTACACTTCCAATTAAATACCATTTATACCTTATCTTTTTTGTATCCATTTTTTGAGTTCCTCTAATAATAGATATTAATATGTTTTTTCACGTTATTATAATAAATCCTCTATAAAAAACCCTCGAAAATTATTATAGTAGATTTTTCTTTGATAATCAGATTTTGCATTTAAAAATTAATCTTACTTTTCTGACTCTAAAACGTTAATAGGAATATTTTTAAAAGTTATATCAATTTATTGATAATTATGCCCAAATTAGAAAAAAGTATTGAAATTAACGCATCCTTACAAAAAGTGTATGAGGTTCTTAATGATTATTTAAGTCTTCCTGTGTGGAATATTGTTGTAACCGAATGCAAACAAATTGACCCGAAAAAATACTTCTTAAAAACCAATGTAGGAGACGTTATTAATACTGAAATTGAAAATATCCCCAGAGAAAGAATGACTTCGACACAAGAAGGGAGCCCAATGCAAAAAATCGGATATGTTTTCTCTCAAAAAGGAGATAAAGTAATTGTAACTCTCTGGACTGAATTTGAATTAGAAGATCAACGATTTGTTCTTGATATGGCTGGAGACTTGTTTTTAAAAAGCCTGAAAGTATATATGGATTTTATCAGCTCTGGCGGAAACCCTAAAGATTACAAGAAATCATTTAGTAAAATTAAAAAAGCCTAATTTGTTAAATCTTAAAAAATATTTTTTGGTTTAAATTTAGTTATGAACTATAGATTTTTCAATTATAATCAAATAAATAATTTTTAATCTCGTTCTTTCACCAACTTGATTTTATATTTCAATTAAAATTGAAAATGATAAATTTTTATTTTGTTCTGACATTACAGAAATCAAAATTGATTATAAGATTTTAAATCATAAATTAGATAAAATTAGATATGAATGAATCACCTCAAATAAGAAAGAATGTGAAAGTAATCGTAACGGGAGGAGGGGGAGTTGGAAAAACTTCATTCTTAAATCGATTGGTACATGATAATTTCGATATGAAAAGCGAACTTACAAGAGGTGTCGATTTTTTTTCCAAAAATATAAGAGTTAATGGCATTGATATTAATTTCGTGATGTGGGATTTTGCAGGACAAAGACAATTTAGGAGATTACTTGAAGATTTTGTAGATGGATCAATCGCGGTATTTATTTTATTTGATTTAACACGTATTTCAAGTCTTGAGAATGTTGAAGAATGGTTAGAAAGATTAAATGAATTTAAAAACATGCCAAAATTAATCTTAGGAACAAAATATGACATTGTAGATACTGATATGATAATAATAAGTGATAATTACCTCAAAAAAATTATAGAAGAGAATCATTTACACATTGATTACTTAAAAATATCATCAAAAACGGGTTATAATGTAAAAGAGGCTTTTAATATATTAATAAATAGACTTTTCTATCAGGAATGATGAATGATTATGAAAATTAAATAAATTCTAAGAAAAAAGTAAATACTATACTTTTACAATCCAGCCTAAATCATCCTCAATATCCATTCTTTGAATCCCTATTAATAATTCATACAGCTTTCTAGTTGTTTCTCCGGGTTCACCATCGCTAAATATTCTCTTCTTATCTTCCAAAACAACAGATTTAATAGGTGTAATTACAGCAGCAGTTCCTGCACAAAATGTTTCTGTACAAGATTCTTCAAAAATCTCTCTATATGATATATCTCTTTCTTCTGTCATAATTCCTAATTTTTTTTTGCTTAATTCTAATATCGATTTTCTTGTGATTCCGGGTAGAATGGTCCCTGAAGTTTTGGGGGTTACTAAATTGCCATCAATTACGGCAAAAAAATTGGCAGTTCCGACTTCTTCAATAAACTCTCGGTTTACAGCATCTAAAAATATTACTTGTGAAAAACCCTTAGATTTTGTTTCTTTAACGGGTAACATTGATCCTGCATAATTAGAACATGTTTTTGCTGAACCTGTCCCACCTGGAGCCGCCCTAGTATAAATTGTGGATATTTCTAAATCAATACCCTTAAAACCTTGGGGAAAGTAAGGTCCAACAGGAACCGTGAAGATGATAAGTTTATATTCTAAAGCCGGTTTTACTCCTAATACAGGACCATTACCAATCATTAAGGGTCGTATGTAAAGCGCTCCTTTACTATCATAAGGTGGGATATAATCCTCATTTGCCTTTACAACTTGTTTGAGAGCTTTAATAAATAACTCAATATCATAGTTTGGCATCAACATTCGACTCGCGCTACTATTCAATCGCTTCGCGTTTTCTCTTGGGCGAAAAAGTGTGATGTCTCCCTTTTTTGTTCTAAGTGCTTTCATACCTTCAAAAATTCCTTGTCCGTAATTTAAAACACATGCAGCTGGCGAAATCTCAAAGTTAGCAAATGGAACTAATTTTCCATCGCTCCATTTACCATCTTTATAATCTGCTGTATACATCATTTTGGTTTCTATAAAATTAAAACCCAGTGAATAAAAATCAATTTCTTTTGGATCCATATTATTCAAATCCTAACACTCTATCAGAAATATTTAAGGATTTGTTTCTTAAAAAATCTTTTTGAATTATCTAAAAAAGTGAATAGATCTAATTAGAAATCGAAAATCACTAAAATAAATAAGAATAAATATTTGAAATTAGATTTATAATTTAAATTTTTAATAACCATATATACTAAATTAATACTAATTCTCGAAAATGCCAGATATAAAGCAAAATTTTAAAGATTATAAATTAGTAATTGCCGGATTGGATAATGCGGGTAAGACTAGCGCATTAATCGCGTTACGTCAGAAATATAATTTTTATGAACGAGTAAAAAATTTAAAACCAACAATTAAAATCGATTATAGTTCTTTTAAATTCCTTAAAACCTATAGAATTAATATTTGGGATATGGGAGGTCAAGCTAAATTCAGGAAAATTTATGTCAGTAATCCTATATACTTTTCAGAGACAGATTCTCTCTATTTTCTCATTGATATACAAGATGAGCTAAAATTTGATGAATCTATGCAATACTTACAGGACATTTTAAACATCTACAGAGGAATGGACTACAAGAATGATATTATTATATGTTTTAATAAATATGATCCGAAATTTAAAAATGACGCAGATTTTCACGATCGCGCGATAATGTTAGAGACTTTGATATCATCTCAAAATCAAGATCTGAAATTTAAATTCTTTTACACTTCATATTACGATATCTCTTCTGTCTCAAAAGCCATGTCCTACTCTTTAAACAAATTGTTAAGTTTGGAACAGATTAGTGAGGAATTAAAATTCCTTGTAGATAAATTTGGATGCAATCATGCTATAATATATACTGAATCAGGGATTGTAATTGCAGATAGTTACAAAGAAACTATGGATGCAAGGGCATTTGAAGAGATTATTAGTACAAAAATCAATGATGACTTAGAGTTCTTTCAAAGACTCAAGGACGATGATGTAAATATTGACGATAGGGTATCAATCTCAGAAGACAAAATCGAATATGTTAAAATGTTCTTAGTACCATCAAGAGATGGAGAAAATATTTTTTATATTGGAGTAAGCATCCCAGCGAGTATAATAAATGAGATAAAAATTGAACTAGAAAAATTTCAAATGATATTGGAAACAGCATTTACTTGAAAATGTATTTTATTACATTATCATAACCATAATTAAACTAGATCTGATTGATAAATTTAGTTAAAAATAAAAATTAACATTCATATCTCTTTTCAAAATTAATAGTCGTGAACTTATGTCCTTAAAAAAAGTTACAATAAAAAGCTTAATGGAAAAAAAGCAAATTGGAGAAAAAATAGTAACCATTACTGCCTATGATTATGCATTAGCTAAAATAGTTGATGCATGTAATTTCGACTTAATACTCATCGGAGATTCATTAGCGATGGTTATGTTGGGATATCGTAATACATTATCAGTTTCTATGGATGAAATGATTCATCATACTAAAGCCGTAAGTAGAGCGGTTTCAAATGCTTTAATCGTTGGAGATATGCCCTTTTTATCTTATAAAATAAATAAAACTGAAGCTGTAAGAAATGCAGGGAGATTCATCCAAGAAGGTGGTGCTGAAGCTGTAAAAGTTGAAGGAGGAACTGAAATTTGTCCTATCATCATGGCAATGAAAAAAGCCGATATCGAAGTGATGGGTCATATTGGTCTCACGCCTCAAAAAATATACCGATTTGGAGGTTTTATGGTTCAAGGAAAAACAATTGAAAATGCGAAGCACCTATTATTAGATGCAAAAAATCTTGAAAAAGCGGGTGTTTTTTCAATAGTTTTAGAAAGTATCCCTTGGCAAATCGCAAAACTGATAACCAAAGAAGTAGATATTCCAACAATTGGCATCGGTGCAGGATCATATTGTGATGGGCAAATTCTCGTATTACATGATATGTTAGGTATCTTTACAGATTTCAAACCAAAATTTTTGAAATACTTTGGAAACGTGAGAGATTCTATAACTGAAGCATTGGAGCAATATAAGAATGAAGTGTTAAATAATGTTTATCCAAATAAAGATTTTTCATACCACTATAATGGAGATCAATTAGATGAGTTGAAAGAATGGGTTGAAAATAATGATCTTAAAAAAGAAGCAGCTGAATTAAGCAAAAATAGAAAGAAATTAATCGAATTAAATAAATCAAATATTCATTCATAAATTTTTATTAAATAGAGATATATTCGAAGAAAAATTGTTCTCGTATTAGGCATAAACGGAAAATAGTAAAATAAGTAAAAATATAATAAATTATACTTATATTAATAATAATAATTACTACAACTTAGTAATCTTATAACAATTTATTATATTAATTCTCATAAGAAAATGGTCGAATCGTAATGTCAGAAGAATATGATTACTTGTTTAAATCAATTGTTGTAGGAGATGGTGGAGTAGGTAAAACGGCTTTAACTTTGCGCTTTTCAAAGGATTTTTTTACAGAAGATTATAAAATGACAATTGGAGTTGACTTTCATGTAAAGACGATTACAATTAATACGAATGAAGGACCTATCAAA
>Ga0315542_1001933_pt1 | contig 12851 bp, 11 predicted proteins | sample SalMarSW160120MG_FD_202541 | JGI IMG/M metagenome (GOLD analysis project Ga0315542, IMG submission 202541) | Salt marsh sediment microbial communities from the Plum Island Ecosystem LTER, Massachusetts, United States - Salt Marsh Sediment SW1601-20 ... | reverse complement strand
TGGCGACAACACGTCGATGACCGTCGAGTTGATCACCCCGATCGCGATGGACGAAGGCCAAAAGTTCGCGATTCGTGAAGGCGGCCGCACCGTCGGCGCCGGCACCGTCACCAAAGTCATCAAATAGGCAGGAACACATGGCATCCGACAAACGTCCTCCGATCACGCTCGCCTGCACGGAGTGCAAGCGACGCAACTATGTGACAACGAAGAACAAGCGAAACACGAAAGACCGGCTCGAGCTGAAGAAGTACTGCGCGTGGTGCCGGACACACACCGTGCACAGGGAGACGCGGTAGCTCGAGGCTATCGGTAGTCGAGAGGGAACGGAGCGGACCCAGGTTGGTGGGCACCGCCCCCTCCGGACGCTTCCTTCGGTCGAGTCCACCTCTCCAACACTCAACCCTGAGGCTTCGCTTGGGGAGGAGACGGGTCGCCCGTGAAGCACGTGCGGCCCCCGGCTACTATCGTGACGACTCCAACGGGTGGAGACGAGGGGTTCCCTGGTCGGGGTGGGCAATGCCCACCCCGACGACGCGTGGGAGGGAGGAGCGATGGACCTGGATGGATTGGCGGGCAGGGTCTTCGGCCCGGTGCGCGTGAACATCATTCACGGGCAAGTAGCCGAGTACATCGGCGCGACCGGCGACAACCATGATCGCTGGCCGGGCGTGGCACCGCCCTCGTTCGCCTCGGCGCTCCTGTTCGCTGTCGCCCCTCTGTTTCTTTCGGACCCACTCGTATCTCGGGAGGTCCGCACAGTGCTCCACGGCGAGCAGACCTATGAGTGGCATCGGCCTCTCGACATCGGCCGGACCGTGGAGGTGACAGGCACCGTCCAGCGCATACGCCTGCGCTCGGGGTCCGCCTTCATCACATTTGGCTTGACGGTCGGGGACGGGTCGCCGCTCGTCGAGGGCACCTCTCTGTTCATCGCGACCGGGGAGATGGGCGAGCCAGGTGAGGACGCAGGAGAACCTGCGGTGGATGGTCGGGGCCCAAACGAGACTCCATTGCCACTCGATCTTCCCGCGTCGGGTGCGATCGCACCTCTGGCGAAGTCCGCCAGCCGGGAAGATCTCGTCAAGTACGCTGCCGCATCGCATGACTGGAATCCGATCCACTGGGATCATCAGAGCGCCATCGCCGCCGGACTGAATGGAGTGATCGTCCACGGGCTGCTTTCGGCTGCATGGATCATGCAGTCCGCAGCACGCTACGGAAGGGGAGACGCTCCCCTGAAACGCGGACGGTTTCGGTTCCGATCCCCACTCAGACCGGCGGACTCGGCCGCCGTCCAGGGCAGCGTCGACGAAGTCGACGAACAGGAAGCACGGCTGGCGCTCGCGCTGGCGTCGCGTGGAGAAACGAACGCGACAGCCGAAGTGACGGTAACCCGATGACGACGCCGGGTGTCGAAGGCAACGAAACCAGCGCACTGGTAGACGCCGCCAAGAACGGTGACGTCGATGCCTTTGGGCGACTTGTACAGCTCCACCAGCACGAGGTGTTCGGATTGGCGCTCCGGTTGGTTGGTGATCGAGACATGGCGGCAGATGTGGCGCAGGAAGCAATGATCAGGGCATGGCGGGCGCTCCCCAACTTCAGGGGGGAGGCTGCGTTCACCACGTGGGTGCATCGAATCACCGTGAACACGGCGTGGACGCTGAAATCGCGTTCGAAAAGACGGTCGGCGGATCCACTCGACGAGGTCGGAGACATCGCAGACGTCGGAGTCTTGACACCTGAACGTGCCGGCGAAAACGCACTACTTCGAGATGCGCTTCGCAGCGCGCTCGCACGGCTCCCGGAAACGCATCGGACACTCGTGGTACTCAAGGACGTCGAGGGGTGGACACACGGAGAGATCGCAGAGACTCTCGGAATCTCTATCACGGCAGCGAAGGTCCGGCTGCACAGGGCCCATGTGAAACTTCGAGGATATCTGAAGGAGGAGATGTGACCGGTCTTCGGTGTCGCAAGGTTCGGTTTCTCCTGCCAGGCCACGTGCTCGTGGACGTGCCGCTCAATGATCGGGACGCCGCTCATCTCGAACAGTGTCTAACCTGTCAGGCCGAGGCGGCGGGGTACAGAACACTTCGGAGAGCCTTCAGTGAGTACCGGGCCGAGCAGGCCACAGCTCCCACGTGGTTCGTGACCCGAGTGATGGCGGTGCTCGATCGGCCGCTTCCATCACGAACGAGAGACGGTCGGATTCGAGTCCTGGTGGCTGTCGTTGTAGCGAGCGTTGCTGTGGCAGTATGGGGGCGACGCCGGCTCGTGAGCTGAGCGGGGTTTTACACCCCGATTCGGGTGAACGTATAATCTCTGTCCGTCCCGAACCCCTAGGGGTGTAGCTCGAAGTTGGTTAGAGCGCCGGTCTCCAAAACCGGAGGTTGGGGGTTCGAGTCCCTCCACCCCTGCCGAGAGGTAGAAAAGGTATGAATCGAGAGATGCGTCGGCTTCAAGACCGTGAGGACCGACGACTGAAGCAACAGAGGAAACAGCAGCCTCGCAAACGCCGGCCCTCACAGGGCGGTGAACGAGTGCCACTGATGCAGCGCTTGAGGCGGTTCATGCGCGAGGTGCGCGCAGAGCTCAAGCGGGTATCGTGGCCGTCACGCGAACAGCTGATCGCGTTCACGGCAGTCACCGTGATCACTTCCGCGGCCCTGACCATCTACATCTTTGCCTTGGATATCTTCTTCAAGGATGGTGTCCTCTTCTTCCTGGGGGGCAAATGACAGAGACCGTCGAAGAGCGTCCAATCAGCCCCTACGATCTGCCGGGCGACTGGTATGTCGTCCACTCGTACTCGGGGTATGAGAACAAGGTCAAGGCGAACCTGGAGTCGCGTGCCCGTTCGATGCACATCGAGGATCGGATTTTCGAAGTCGTGATCCCGATGGAGGATGTCGTCGAGTTCAAGGCCGGCCGCAAGGTCACTGTGCCAAAGAAGGTGTTTCCCGGATACCTGCTGGTTCGCATGTACCTCGACGACGCATCCTGGTATGCCGTGCGCAACACACCTGGCGTGACCGGGTTCGTCGGCTCGGGAGTGAAGCCGACGCCGCTGTCGCGTCGAGAGGTGGAGCGTTTCCTCGGAGTGCAAGAGGTCGAGGCGAAGAAGAAGACTCCTCGTTTCAAGCCGGCGTGGGAGATCGGGGAGACCGTACGCGTGGTGACGGGACCGTTCGCCGACTTCAACGGCGTCATTGAGGACATGGATGTCGATCAGCAGAAGGTCACCGTTCTGGTCAACATCTTCGGCCGGGACACCCCTGTCGAACTTGGATTCGGCGATATTCAGAAACAGTAAGCAGAGGAACTGGAAATGGCACGAAAGAAACTGGCGGCAATCCTGAAGCTGCAGATTCCGGCAGGTCAGGCGACTCCTGCGCCGCCGGTAGGTCCGGCGCTTGGTCAGCATGGAGTCAACATCATGGACTTCGTGCGGGCCTACAACGCCGAAACCGAGAGCCAAACCGGCACGATCATCCCGGTGGAGATCTCGATCTACGAGGATCGAACGTTCACGTTCGTTACGAAGACGCCCCCGGCCGCAGTACTGCTGAGGCAGGCAGCGAAGGTCGTGAAAGGCTCGTCGACCCCGCACACGGAAAAGGTGGGGTCGGTGACCCGGGATCAGGTTCGTCAGATCGCCGAGACCAAGATGCCCGACCTGAACGCGGTCGACATCGAGGGTGCGATGAAGATCATCGAGGGCACCGCCCGTTCGATGGGGATCACAGTAGAAGCCTGAGCTCTGCTCAGACTTCGGTACCCGGTACTCAGTACCGGGTACCGATTACAAGGTACGCAGCCGAGAGGCTGCATGATGGGAGGCCCCGCGGGGCCGTTTGAACCACGGAGGTACATGATGCCGAAACACGGCAAGAACTACGCACAGGCGCTCCTGCGCTACGACCAACAGACGGCCTACTCGCCTGACGAGGCGGTCGAGTTGGTCAAGATGTTTTCCTATGCCAAGTTCGATGAGACGGTCGAGGCCGCGTTCCGTCTGGGAATCGACCCTCGCAAAGCCGATCAGCTGATGCGTGGCACGGTTGCGCTTCCACATGGCACCGGCAAAACAGTCCGGGTCGCCGTGTTCGCTGACGGGGACAAGGTGCGCGAAGCAGAAGCGGCCGGCGCCGATCTGGTTGGAGGAAAGGAACTCGTTGAAGAGGTCCAAGGTGGCCGCGCACTGGACTTCGACATCGCTATCGCGACGCCCCCGATGATGGCCGAGGTCGGGAAGCTCGGCCGTATTCTCGGACCTCGTGGTCTGATGCCGAACCCGAAGGCAGGCACCGTAACGCTCGACGTCGAAAAGGCCGTCACCGAATTCAAGGGTGGCAAGATCGAGTATCGAAATGACCGATACGGCAACGTTCATGCTCCCATCGGGAAGGTGTCGTTCGACAACCGGCTTCTCGTCGAGAACCTCGCCGCGCTCACCGGCGAGATCGTGCGTTCGAGGCCCGCATCGGCAAAGGGCCGGTTCGTCCGCACCATGACCATCTCATCGACGATGGGACCCGGGGTCAAGGTGGACACCGGCTCGATCGACGATCTGCTCGCGATGTCTCGATAGGGGTAGCCCATAGAGATCTGAGGCACCGCGACAGCGGTGCCTCATTGAAGAAGGGGATCGGGGCCCCCGAGCGGAGGGGCGTTGGCTCCATGCGGGGAGCCTGGGCGGCGGCGATGGGCGGCCGCCTTCCCGGAACCTCTCAACGGTGGTGCAGGGTAGGGGCTGCATTACCCACCGGAGCGATTTCGGACTGCCCTTGGTCCACGCCCTTTGGTGCAGTGCACCCGAACGGAGACCCCGAACCTGTGAAGAGTGTCCCACATGAGGTGAGTCCTGTCCAGGGGCAGCCCGCTGCGCGAGCAGCTATTCAGCTATTCAGCTATTGGGCTATTCGGCCAGAGCGCGACCGGGAGCTGGTGCGAGCCGCGGGGCGGTGTGTCCTCCCCTCGCGAGGGCGAAGCCCGAGTGCTGGAGGAGGTGGCGTCGAGATGATGCTCGACGCCGGAGGGGACGGTTCCCACCAACGAAGACAGCTCACAGCAGCAGCGGACGGCGAACGGTTCCAATCGCAGGCCGTCTGCGTCGGCTGTCATCCGTCATGTGCTAACGTGCCGTCCACAACTCCAACCTCGACCGAAGACCGCCGGTACCTCAGCGTTCAAACGGGATGACTCCCGGCCTGCGTAGGGCGTTGCTCCTGTGGCTCCCGTCGTATTCGGCGAGGAGCCTTACCGATAGAGGAGGAGCAATGCCACGACCTGAGAAGGTCCAGGCAGTTGAAGAAATCCGACAGCGACTGGCAGAGTCGAGGGCGACGTTCGTCACCGAGTACCGCGGCCTGACGGTTCCCGAGCAGCAGACCCTTCGGGCCGAGCTGCGGAAGGCCGAGGGCGAGTACAAGATCGTGAAGATGTCGCTCGCACGCCGTGCAGCCGACGAGGAAGGGCTCGAACAGCTCCACGACGTGCTGGCAGGTCCGACCGCGCTTGCGTTCGCGGCCGCCGATGCCGTGACCGTTGCAAAGGCTCTGCGTGACTTCGCGAAAGAGCATGAGCACCTGATCATCAAGGCAGGCGTGCTCTCGGGTGAAGTGCTGACACCTGAGAAGGTCTCCGAGCTGGCCGACATCCAGCCGCGAGAGGTTCTGCTCGGCCGGATCGCCGGTGGCTTCCAGGCACCGATGTCGAAACTCGCCGGTTTGTTGCAGGCACTGCCACGCAACGCCGCGTCGATGTTCTCTCAACTGCTGGAGAAGAAGGAAACAGAGCCGGCACCCGCCGAAGCTGAGGCGGAGCCTGTCGCGGAGACGCCTGAGGTAGCCGAGGAGGTCAAGCCGGAGGCCGAAGCTGAACCGGTAGCCGAAGAGGCACCTGAGGCGAGTGAGGTCGCAGCAGAAGAGGCGGCAGAGGCAGAGGCTGAACCCGAAGAGGTCGAGGCCGAGACCCCCGTTGAAGAAGCAACGGTGCCCAAGGTCGAAGAGGCCACGAAAGTCGCCGAAGCGGTCGATGCCACGCCCGACGCGGAGGAAACACCCGTGGAGGAGACGCCCAAGCCGAAGCCAAAAGCCAAGAAGAAGTCTGAGGAGTAGACCATGGCAAAGATGAAGACAGAAGAGCTCCTGGCGGTCTTCGAAGAGATGACCGTGATCGAGCTGAAGGAGTTCCTCGACGCGTTCGAGGAGAAGTTCGACGTGACCGCAGCAGCACCCGTCGCGATGGCGGCGATGGCTGCCCCGGCCGGCGCCGAAGCAGCGGCGGCGGAGGAGAAGGACGAGTTCGATGTCGTTCTGTCTGCGGTCGGCGACAAGAAGATCCAGGTCATCAAGGAGGTCCGAGCGCTGACCAGCCTCGGATTGAAGGAGGCCAAGGAGCTCGTCGACAACGCTCCGGGCGCCGTGCTCGAGCATGTCGACAAGGAGTCGGCCGAGAAGGCCAAGGAGCAGCTCGAGAGTGCCGGAGCATCTGTCGAACTGAAGTAGCGTCTGGGCGTACAAGACTCCGGGGTGGGACGGCCATGTCGTCCCACCCTTTGACATACCCTTGACCTGTCCCGAGCGAAACGATATGTTGTTCGCACAAGGCGCCGGTGCGAACCGGACGGTCAGATCTCGATTGCCGCCGGGATAGGTGTGTGCTAACCTGGCTTTTCGCCGTTCGCAGTCAGCCAAGGGTTCAAGGAGGAGTCACTTGCCCTCGCGCGTCAACCCCCGTCTTTCCTTTGCCAAGATCCCCGAAGTCCTTCCGATCCCCAATCTTCTCGCCCTCCAGTACGAAAGTTTCCAGTGGTTCCTCGATGAGGGACTGAAGGAGATCTTCGAGGGCATCTCGCCGATCGAAGACTTCACGGGCGAGCTCGCGTTGGAGCTCACCGATCATCGATTCGGTGACGCCCCTCGATCCGTCGAGGAGTGCAAAGAACGCGACGCCCACTACTCGAAGCCCCTGTTCGTCACCGCCCGGTTCGTCAACCGGAAGACCGGTGAGATCAAGGAGCAGCAGGTCTTCCTGGGTGATTTCCCGATGATGACCGACAAGAGTGTCTTCATCATCAACGGCACCGAACGAGTCGTCGTCAGTCAGCTCGTACGGTCGCCGGGTGTCTACTTCGACCGCACGATCGACAAGTCGTCCGACCGGGAGATCCATAGCACCAAGATGATCCCAGGCCGTGGTGCATGGCTCGAGTTCGACACCGACAAGCGCGGAACGATCGGCGTGCGCGTCGACCGGAAGCGTCGCCAGCACGTCACTGCGTTCCTGCGCGCCCTCGGAATCGCCGAGACCGATGAAGAGATCCTCGCGCTGTTCCCCGACTCGCCATCGATTCAGATCACCCTCGAGCGCGACACGACAGTAGATCGTGAGGATGCGCTTCTCGATCTGTACCGGAAGCTGCGGCCGGGCGAACCGACCACCGTTGAGTCGGCCCGTGGTTTGCTGCAGACGCTGTTCAAGAATCCCAAGCGGTATGACCTGACAAAGGTCGGACGCTACAAGATGAACCAGAAGTTCGCGCGGCCGATTCCCGACGACTACAACCCCGAAGAGATGGGCCTGCTCACCGATGACGACATTCTCGATGCTATCGGATACCTCGTCGCTCTCCACGAGGAGAAGAGCACGTTCACGACCCGTGAGGGACTCGAGATTCCGGTCAGGGTTGATGACATCGACCACTTCGGCAACCGGCGTGTGCGTACGGTCGGTGAGCTGATCCAGAACCAGGTTCGGGTTGGCCTCACTCGCCTCGAGCGGGTCGTGCGTGAGCGCATGACCACCCAGGACTCCGATGCGATCACGCCGCAGAGCCTGATCAATATCCGTCCTGTCATCTCGGCGATCAACGAGTTCTTCGGTTCCAGCCAACTGAGTCAGTTCATGGATCAGCCGAACCCGCTGGCCGGTGTGACCCACCGCCGCCGCCTCTCTGCGCTAGGCCCCGGAGGCCTCTCGCGAGAGAGGGCGGGGTTCGAGGTGCGGGACGTTCACTCCTCTCACTACGGGCGCATGTGCCCGATCGAGACGCCGGAGGGTCCCAACATCGGTTTGATTGGATCGCTTGCGACCTACGCGAAGGTCAACATGTACGGGTTCATCGAGACCCCGTACCGCAAGGTGGCCGACGGCAAGGTGACGGACCAGATCGACTACCTGACCGCGACGGAGGAAGAGCGGTTCGTCATCGCACAGGCCAACGCTGCGCTCAACGCTGACGGAACGTTTGTGAATGATCGAGTACTCGTTCGGCTTCCTGGCGGAACCGGCGAAGTCGACTCGCTGGTTCCCGAACAGATCGACTACATGGATGTGTCACCGAAGCAGATCGTGTCGATCGCCACGGCGCTCATCCCATTCCTCGAACACGACGACGCCAATCGCGCACTGATGGGCTCGAACATGCAGCGCCAGGCCGTCCCGTTGGTGCGGCCGGAAGCACCGCTCGTCGGAACCGGCATCGAGGGCCGTGTCGCTCAGGACTCTGGCGACATGGTCATCTCGAAGGTGAAGGGCACGGTCGTGGACGTAACGGGCGATGAGATCGTCGTCAAGGAAGCCAGGAAGAACGCCAAGCACAGCTACCGGGTGCAGAAGTTCGAGCGCTCGAATCAGGGCACCTCGATGAACCAGAAGCCGATCGTCTCTATCGGCGACGACGTCGAGGTTGGCTCGGTGCTTGCCGACGGACACTCGACCGACCGGGGCGAACTGGCTCTCGGTCGGAATCTGCTGGTCGCTTTCATGCCGTGGCGCGGTCACAACTACGAAGACGCGATCGTGATCTCCGAACGTCTGGTCAAGGAAGACATTCTCACCTCGATCCACATAGAGGAGCATGAGATCAGGGCGAGAGACACGAAACTCGGCTCAGAGGAGATTACCCGAGACATCCCCAATGTGGCCGAGGAATCGCTGCGCAATCTCGACGACGAGGGGATCATCCGCATCGGTGCCGAGGTCAGTCCTGGCGACTACCTGGTCGGCAAGGTCACCCCGAAAGGCGAGACCGAACTGACCCCCGAAGAGCGGCTGCTCCGAGCCATTTTCGGTGAGAAGGCTCGTGAAGTCCGCGACACCTCCCTGCGTGTTCCCCACGGTGAGAGCGGCAAGGTGATCGGCGTCCGTATCCTGCGGCGATCCGAGGGCTACGACCTGAAACCGGGCGTCAACGAGATGGTTCGCGTCTACGTCGCTCAGCAGCGCAAGATCTCCGCCGGTGACAAGCTCGCCGGTCGTCATGGCAACAAGGGCGTGATCTCCAAGGTGCTGCCCGTCGAGGACATGCCGTTCCTCGCCGATGGCACGCCGGTCGACATCATCCTCTCGCCACTAGGCGTGCCGTCACGAATGAACCTCGGCCAGGTGTTGGAGACGCACCTCGGCTGGGCTGCCGCCCAAGGGTGGGAGCCGTTCGACTCGGACAGCCCTGCCGCAAAGGGCGCCGACCCCTGGACCACGGTGGCGACACCGGTGTTCGACGGCGCACGCGAGGGAGAGATCGCGGATGTCATCAGCCACGCTCGACCGAACCGCGACGGTGACACCCTCGTCAACGACTCCGGCAAGGCAACACTGTTCGACGGTCGTGACGGTGAACCGTTCGACACGCCGATCACGGTCGGATACATCTACGTGTTGAAGCTCGTCCACCTCGTCGACGACAAGATCCACGCCAGGTCCACGGGCCCGTACTCGATGATCACCCAGCAGCCGCTCGGAGGTAAGGCACAGTTCGGTGGCCAGCGTTTCGGAGAGATGGAGGTGTGGGCGCTGGAAGCCTACGGCGCCGCCTACGCCCTACAGGAGCTGTTGACGATCAAGTCGGACGACGTCGCCGGCCGAGTCAAGGTCTACGAGGCGATCGTCAAGGGCGACAACATCCCCGAACCGGGAATCCCGGAGTCGTTCAAGGTGCTGATCAAAGAGATGCAGAGCCTTTGCCTCAACGTCGAGATGCTCTCGGCAGGTGAGGAGATCGAACTTCGAGACCTCGAAGAAGACGTGTACCGCACGGCGGAATCTCTCGGGATCGACTTGTCCCGTCCGGAACGCCGCGAGACCACCACTGCGTAAGGAAGGAGTGCCGTGCGCCAGCCCTTCGATGAACTGAGAATCAGTCTCGCCACGACCGACCAGATTCGCGCCTGGTCCTATGGCGAGGTCAAGAAACCCGAAACGATCAACTACCGGACACTCAAGCCCGAGAAGGACGGCTTGTTCGACGAGCGCATCTTCGGTCCGACGAAGGACTGGGAGTGCTACTGCGGCAAGTACAAAAGAATCCGGTACAAGGGCATCGTGTGCGAACGCTGTGGTGTCGAGGTCACACGTTCCAAGGTGCGGAGAGAGCGGATGGGTCACATCGAACTCGCCGCTCCCGTGACCCACATCTGGTTCTTCAAAGGCGTGCCGAGCCGCCTCGGGTATCTGCTCGACATGTCCCCGAAGGAACTCGAGAAGGTCATCTACTTCGCCGCCTACCTGGTGACGTACGTCGACGATGAGCGCCGTCAGAAGGATCTCCCCGAGCTCGAAGAGACGATGCGTGCCGAACTCGAAGTGATCGGCGAAGAACTCGAAGAGTGGAAGGCCGGTCGCCTGGAACGCCTGGAAGAGGAACTCTCCCGTATGGAGGAGGGTGGTGCGAAGGCCCAGGAGATCACCGCCCGCCGCCGCGAGGTCGAACGCGAGATCAAGGAGCGCAGCGAGCGTGCCGGCCGCGAGGCCGAACTGGTCGAAGAAGCGTTCGACACGTTCAAGACGATGGGTCCAAAGACGCTCGTCGATTCGGAGCCGCTATGGCGCCAGATCGTTGAACGTTACGAGTCGTACTACGTGGGCGGCATGGGTGCCGAATCGATCAAGGACCTCCTCTCTCGAGTCGACCTCGAAGCGGAGATGGAGAACCTGATTGCCGATCTCGACGCGAGGTCGGCGCAGCGCCGCCACCGCGCCACGCAGCGGATGAAGGTCGTCAAGCCGTTCTACGAGGGCAAGAACGACCCGACGGCGATGATCCTCGACGCGGTCCCGGTCATTCCGCCGGAGTTGCGGCCCATGGTCCAGCTCGACGGTGGCAGGTTTGCGACCAGCGACCTGAACGACCTGTACCGGAGAGTCATCAACCGCAACAACCGACTCAAGCGACTGCTCGATCTGGGCGCGCCGGAGATCATCGTGAACAACGAGAAGCGGATGCTGCAGGAAGCCGTCGACGCTTTGTTCGACAATGGCCGGCGCGGCCGAGCGGTGACCGGTCCCGGCAACAGGGCCCTGAAGTCGCTGTCGGACATGCTCAAGGGAAAGCAGGGGCGGTTCCGCCAGAACCTCCTCGGCAAGCGCGTCGACTACTCCGCGCGATCCGTGATCGTCGTCGGTCCCTCGCTGGAGTTGCAGCAGTGCGGCCTCCCGAAGGTCATGGCGTTGGAGCTTTTCAAGCCGTTCGTGATGAAACGACTCGTGGATCTGGATCTGGCGCAGAACATCAAGTCCGCGAAGCGAATGGTGGAGCGTCAGCGTCCGCAGGTGTGGGATGTCCTCGCCGACGTCATCCAGGAACACCCGGTGTTCCTCAACCGTGCGCCGACGCTGCACCGGCTTGGTATTCAGGCGTTCGAGCCGATCCTCGTCGAAGGCAAGGCGATTCAGATTCACCCGCTCGTGTGCGAGGCATTCAACGCCGACTTCGACGGCGACCAGATGGCCGTTCACCTTCCGCTCTCGGCGGAGGCACAGGCCGAAGCGCGGGTGCTCATGTTGTCTGCGAACAACGTGCTGTCGCCTGCAAGCGGTCGTCCGATCGTTACGCCTAGCCAGGACATGGTCATCGGCGTGTACTACCTGTCGGAAATCGTCGAGGATGCGAAAGGCGCCGGGTCGGTGTTTGCCGATGTGGACGAAGCCGTCATGGCATATGAGGCGGGAACGGTGTCTCTGCACGCACCTGTGAAGATCCGAGTGGGGGAGATCGGCGGTTCGGCCGAGATGCACGAGAAACTGAAGGGTAGCCTCGGATCGCTCCTCACCGACGAGCCCGTGAACGGTGCGAAGCCGCTCGAGACGACGGTGGGCCGAGCGATCCTCAATGGGGCGTTCCCGGCCGGCTTTCCTTTCGTCGACGCAGTCGTGCTCAAGTCGGATATCAGGCGGCTGATCGAAGAGATCATCGCCAACTACAAGAAGCACGAGGTGCAGCATTTCCTCGACTCGATCAAGAATCTCGGTTTCCGCTTCTCGACGCGAGCCGGTCTCACGATCGGCCTGGGCGACGTGAAAACGCCACCCGAGAAGGAGAAGATCATCTCCAAGTACGAGAAGGCGGCCGAGAAGGTTCAGCAGCAGTTCCTCAAGGGTGTCATCACAGACGACGAACGCCGCCAGGAACTGATCGAGATCTGGACGAGAGCCACCGACGAGGTCAAAGAGGCCATGGAAGTGACCCTCAAGGAGGAGAAGTTCAACCCGATCGACATGATGATTCGTTCGGGCGCTCGCGGCAACGTCATGCAGGCGAGGCAGATCGCCGGTATGCGCGGACTGGTGGCCAACCCGAAGGGTGACATCATTCCAAGGCCGATCATCTCCAACTTCCGCGAAGGACTGTCGGTGCTCGAGTACTTCATCTCGACCCACGGTGCTCGCAAGGGCCTCGCCGACACGGCGCTGAGAACGGCGGACTCGGGCTACCTGACGAGACGTCTCGTCGATGTCAGCCAGGAGATCATCATCAGCGAAGAAGACTGCGGCTCAGACCGCGGAATTGTCCTGCCGGTTCGTGACCATCGCGGCCGTCCGGTACGGAACCTGCACACCAGCCT
>Ga0315542_1001932_pt1 | contig 12854 bp, 11 predicted proteins | sample SalMarSW160120MG_FD_202541 | JGI IMG/M metagenome (GOLD analysis project Ga0315542, IMG submission 202541) | Salt marsh sediment microbial communities from the Plum Island Ecosystem LTER, Massachusetts, United States - Salt Marsh Sediment SW1601-20 ... | reverse complement strand
TATCGTCGTAGACATGATTATTCAGAATACCAGTAGCGCAGGCCACACCGACCTTACCTTTACCGTGCCCAAGGGTGACTTGAAAAAGACCCTGGAGATCGTCAAGCCGGTGGCGGTGGACATCGGAGCCCATGAGGTGTTGAGCGAAGATAACATCGCCAAGATCTCCATCGTGGGCGTGGGTATGAAGAACAACGCCGGCATAGCCGCCCGCATGTTCGAAGCCATGGCCGCGGAAAATATTAATATCCTGATGATCAGCACCTCGGAGATCAAAATTTCCTGCGTCATCGACGATAAGTACGCCGAGTTGGCGGTGCGGGTGCTGCACGATGCCTTTGGGTTGGAGGAGCCGCCGCAGAAAAAATAAAGTTCAAGGTTCGAAGTTCAAAGTTCAAAGCAGGCTTGGAACTTTCGAATTATTGAGTTTTAACCTTGAACTTTGAACTTTGAACTTTGAACGAGGTTAATTATGCGCCAGGTAAAGATCTACGACACTACGTTAAGAGACGGCACCCAGGCCGAGGATTTCAATCTGTCCCTGGCCGATAAAATCCGCGTCGCCCAAAAACTGGCGCAGTTGGGGATTCATTATATCGAAGGCGGCTGGCCAGGCTCCAATCCCAAAGATAAGGATTTCTTCGCCGAAATCCGCAACTATGATCTGAACGGCAGCCGCATCGCGGCGTTCGGCAGCACCCACCACAAGGACCGGCCGCCGGAAAGCGACGCCAACATGCAGGAGCTGCTCATCAGCCTGGCGCCGGTGGTGACGCTGTTCGGCAAGTCGTCGCTGTTTCAGGTCAAAGAAATCCTGCAAACCACCCCGGAGCGCAACCTGGAACTAATCACGGATTCCTTGGCCTATCTCAAGCCCCGGGTGGCAGAGCTGTTTTATGACGCCGAGCACTTCTTCGACGGCTTCAAGGATGACCGGGACTATGCCTTGAGCACGCTCGCGGCCGCAGCGGCCGGCGGGGCCCAGATCCTGGTGCTGTGCGACACCAACGGCGGCACCCTGCCCAATGAGCTCACCGAGATCATCAAAGCGGTGCAGGAGCGCTTTCCCGATTTTCCCCTGGGGATTCACGCCCACAACGATTCGGAACTGGCGGTGGCCAACTCCATCAATGCGGTGGAACTGGGCTGCAGCCAGGTACAGGGGACCATCAATGGCGTGGGGGAACGCTGCGGCAATGCCAATCTGTGCTCCATCATCGCCAATCTTCAGGTCAAGATGGGAATGGATTGCATCGGGGCCGAGAATCTGAAGCGTCTGACCGCGGTCTCCCGGTTCGTTTACGAAACCGCCAACGTGCGGCCCAATCGCTATCAGGCTTACGTGGGTAAGAGCGCCTTTGCCCACAAAGGCGGCATCCACGCCGCCGCGGTGAAGCGCAACCCCAAGGCCTACGAGCACATCGATCCGAGCCTGGTGGGCAATGCCCGGGTGATCCCGGTTTCCGATCTGTCGGGCCGGGGCAACATCCTCATGAAGGCCCAGGAGTTGGGGCTGGATCTGGGCACCCACGACGCCGCGGTGCGCCGGGCCCTGGACAAACTAAAGCAGTTGCTGGGGCTGGAGGCGCAGGGGCTGGAACTGCCGCCCTTCGACAGCAACATCAAGACCGTCCTGGACAAGGTTAAGGACCTGGAGTCCCGGGGGTTTCAGTTCGAAGACGCCGAAGCCTCGCTGGAATTGCTCCTTAGGGCCGCGTTGGGCCAGCACAAGGAATACTTCAAGCTGCAGTCCTACCGGATCATCGACCAGAAGGTGGGGGGCGCAGAGGCTCCGGTACCCGAAGCGACGCTCAGGGTGCGGGTGGGGCTGCATGAAGTGCACACCGCGGCGTTCGGCAACGGGCCGGTGGATGCCCTGTACAATGCGGTGCTCAAGGCCCTGGTGCGGTTTTATCCCCGGCTGATGGAGGTCATCCTGGAGGACTACAAGGTGCGGGTCCTGCCGGGGATGCGGGGCACCGGCGCCATGGTGCGGGTCCTGATTATCTCCCGGGACGGCCACGCCTGGTGGAACACCGTGGGAGTGGCCACCGACATCATCGAGGCGTCCTGGCAGGCGCTGGTTGATTCCATCAACTATAAGCTATTCCGGGATGAGCAGGGAAAATAAAGGAATAAGAAAGTAGGGTGCGCAGAGGGCACCCTACAGCTGGCCGGCCATGAGGAATCCATACGAGTGATGCAGCCCGATCCAGTTTTTTTCCTTTTCGCCTTTTCCCCTTTTCGCCTTTTCCCCCTATCATGAAGCTCTGGCCTTACTTCAGCCGCTCCCAATTAGGCATCATCCTTATCCTGGTGGCGGCGCTTTTAGGCTTATACGCCTGGCGGGCCCACTGGCTGTTGACCCCCTCCCCTGCCCCGCCCGGGATCATGCACGTGACTTTTGTGGAAGTTACCGGCCCGGTGGCCCGTCCCGGGATCTATTCCTTTGCCCAGCCGCCTACTCTGCAAGAAATCTGGCGGCGGGCCGGCGCGCCGGGCGCGGCGCCCGATAAAGATAAAACCATCCCCAGCGGCAGCCGGTTGGAGGTGCGACCGGATGGCGGCTATTACCTGGGGGTCATGTCAGGCAAACAGCTTCTGACCCTGGGGTTGCCCATTGATCTGAACCGGGCCAACGCCGCCGACCTGGCCGCGGTACCGGGGATCGGCCCGGTCTTGGCAAAGCGGATTGTGGCATATCGGGAGGCGCATGGGGCGTTTCGCAAGGTTGAGGACCTGGAGAAGGTTTCGGGGTTCGGGAAAAAGAAGGTGGAAAAGGTTAAGCCGTTTTTGATCGTGAAAGGACAAAGGGAACCGCGGATGGACGCCGATAAACGCAGATAAAAACAGTATCTGTGTGCATCTGCGTTCATCTGCGGTTCATTTATTATCATGCTGGTCTTAGGCATCGAAACTTCTTGCGACGAGACGGCCGCGGCTGTGGTGGCCGACGGCCGCGTAGTGCTGTCCTCGGTGGTGGCCACCCAATTCGACCTGCATGCCCAATACGGTGGGGTAGTGCCGGAGCTGGCGGCCCGGCGGCATTTGGAGAATATCCTGCCGGTGATCCAGGGGGCGCTGGATCAGGCCAAGATAAGCATAAATGATGTGGACGGTCTGGCGGTGACCCAGGGGCCGGGGCTCATCGGGGCGCTGGTCATCGGCATGGCCGCGGCCAAGGCCCTGGCCTTTGCGCAGCACAAGCCGCTGGTAGGGGTGCACCATCTGCAGGCGCACATCATGGCGGCGTTCTTGACCGAGGCCCCGCCGGAATTTCCTTTTGTGGCCCTGGTGGTCTCCGGTGGCCACACCAATCTCTATAAGGTGGACGGCTTTACGGAGATGACTCTGTTGGGGCGCAGCCGGGACGACGCCGCGGGGGAGGCCTTTGACAAGGTGGCCAAGCTTATGGAGTTGGGCTACCCGGGCGGGGTCAAAATCGAGGCCCTGGCGGCAAGCGGCAATCCCGCAGCCTACTCCCTGCCCCGGCCGCGCATCCGGGAGGAACCCCTGACCTTTTCGTTTTCCGGGCTGAAGACCGCGGTGGCTCACCAATTGAAGCAGCATCCGGAGATTCTGCTGGCAGAGACGGCCAAACGGGATTTGGCGGCCAGCTTTCAGGCCGCGGTGGTGGAGAGCCTGACGAGCCGGGCCGGCCTGGCCCTGATGGAGACGGGCTGCACCCAGCTGGTGGTCTGCGGCGGGGTGGCCGCCAACGGCGCGTTGCGCCGGGCGCTTAACAACCAGGCCCGGGCCGCGGGCTTCCAGTTGTGCCTGCCGCCCCTGGCGCTATGCACCGACAATGCCGCGATGGTGGCGGCCTTGGGGTACCGGCGGCTGATGGCCGGGGAGCGGTTGGATCTGACAGGGGACGTGTTTTCCCGGGGTTGAGGCAGCGGTCTTGGGTTGGGACACTCATGGCCGGGTGAGGGACCTGGATTTAAAGGTGCCCCAGCACAGCCTGGGCGGAAATCTAGCGTTGCCAATTACAACTTGGGAACGAGAATCAAACGAGAATTAAAGCCCTCCTGGCAGTCCTGAAAAAGTAAGCAAAAATATAGAAACTACCGAGTTATTATAATAAGATATTACGAATGTTCTCATTTTCGGGACTGAGGGGCCGGCGCGGTTTGGCCCTCGCATATATAGTACACGTACATCGAGGCGAACGTGGAGCAACAACCCTTGGGTGAGCGGCTGGCCTTGCTGACGGACCTCTATCAGTTGACCATGGCGGCCTGCTATTTCGACCAACAGATGCAGGGCGAGGCCACCTTCAGCCTGTTCATCCGCAAATATCCGGTCCAGCGCGGCTACTTTGTGGCCGCAGGGCTGGCCGAGATTTTACCTTACCTGGAGACCCTGCGGTTTACGGACGACGACCTGTCCTACCTGGCCGGCACCGGCCTCTTTCAAAGCCGTTTCTTAGACTATCTCAAAGGCCTGCGGTTCACTGGCGAGGTTTGGGCCCTGCCCGAAGGCAGCATTTTCTTTGAAGATGAGCCCATCTTGGAGGTGAGCGCGCCCATCATCGAGGCGCAACTGGTCGAGACCTTTATTATCAACGCCATCAGCCTGCAGACCCTGATCGCCACCAAGGCCTCCCGGGTCATCCAGGCGGCCGGGGGCCGGCCCCTAGTGGATTTTTCGCTGCGGCGGACCCAGGGCAGCGACGCGGGCCTCAAGGTGGCTCGGGCCAGCTATCTCACCGGGTTTATCGGCACCAGCAACGTTTTGGCAGGAAAGCTCTATGGCATCCCCACCTTCGGGACCATGGCCCATTCCTACATTACCAGTTTTCCCCATGAAATCGAGGCCTTCCGGGTATTCGCCCGGACTTTTCCTGGGAACACCACCCTGTTGATCGACACCTATGACAATATTGCCGGGGCGCACCACGCGGTGACGGTGGCTAAAGAAATGGAGGCCACAGGCCAGCGCTTGGGCTACGTGCGCCTGGATAGCGGCGACATGTCGGCCATCAGCAAGCAGGTCCGGCAAATTCTGGATGATAACGGGCTTCATTACGTCCGCATCCTGGCCAGCGGTGGCTTTGATGAGCATAAAATCGCCCGGCTGCTGGCCGACGGCGCTAAAATCGACGCCTTTGCCGTGGGGACCAAGATGGGGGTCTCGGCGGACGCCCCGTATTTCGATATTGCCTATAAACTGGTGCGTTACGGGGACCGGCCGGTGATGAAACTATCCAGCGGCAAGGTAACCCTGGTGGACCAAAAGCAGATTTGGCGCAATCTTGACGCCCAGGGCGCCATGGAACAGGATGTCATCGCCCGGCGGGACGAAAAGGGGCTTAAAGGCAGTCCGCTGCTCAAACCGGTGATGGCGGGAGGGAAAATTATCAAGGAAATGCTGGGGCTTAACAACTGCCGCGACTATTTTCAGGCTCAGTTTGCCAAACTGCCCGAGATCTACAAAGATCTTGAAAACCCGGCCCGTTATCCAGTGAGTTTGAGCGCGGGACTCAAAGAGTTGCAATCCCGGGTGGAGCAGCGTATCCGGCAGCGGGAACTGGGGGAGAGCTAAACCCATGGGATTGACTGATTTTATGGTTCACTATAATACGCTGCTCATCCATGCCTTGGGCTATGGCGGCATTTTTATCCTCATGGCCCTGGAAAGCATGGTCTTTCCCCTCCCCAGCGAGCTGGTCATGCCGTTTGCGGGCTTTTTGATCGTCATGGGGCGCTTTGAATTGGTCCCGGTGATCGTGGCCAGCAGCCTGGGGTCCCTCACCGGGTCCCTGTTGTCTTACGGATTGGGGACCCTGGGGGAGCCGATGGTGTTGCGTTACGGACGCTATATGCTACTCAATCGGCACCACCTGGAATGGACCGAGTTATTCTTCTACCGGCATGGCGGCAAGACAATTTTCATCTCCCGATTCATCCCGGTGGTGCGCCATCTTATTTCCATTCCGGCGGGGCTGGCCCGCATGGCGCTGATTCCCTTTATCCTCTATACCGTGGCGGGGGCCACCCTGTGGAACGGGTTTCTCACCTACCTGGGGATGCGCCTGAAAGAGCACTGGTGGATCATTCAGCGCTATACCCACATTGTGGACTACTTTGTGCTCGCGGGCCTCATCGGGGTGATAGTCTATCTGGTGGTGAAAGTGAAACGGGCCCGGAAGCTGGCGGGTGGTAGGAATGATGAGGCTATAGAAGTCATCACGCCAGACTCTCCGGTTCCGGAGCAGGCGGCCGCGGCCTCTGAGGCCATCATTAATCCGACCCAGGAGGCCTGGGACGCCCCGGTCACGGAGCGGGTAATCCTGACGTTCACGCTGCCCGATTACCGCTATCTCTGCCGGCTGCTGCAATCCAGCGAGCCGCCGCGCCACCTTTACAACTGCGAAGTACGGGAGGGCCTCTGGAACCAGCAGGCCATCACCCTGATGGCTCCGGCCCTGGGAGCGCCCTATGCGGTCATGGTGCTGGAAAAGCTCATTGCCTTGGGAGCCCGCATGGTGCTGGCCCTGGGCTGGTGCGGCTCCTTGCAGCCGCATCTGGCCGTGGGCGATCTGGTACTGCCCACCAGTGCGGTGAGCACCGAAGGGACCTCCGGGCATTATCCCTTAAACGGCCAGCCGGTGGCCCCGGAACCGGAACTGGTCCAGGGGCTGCGCGGCCTGTTGCAAACCACGGAGGCCCGCTGGCAGGAAGGCGCGGTATGGTCCACCGACGGCTTTTACCGCGAGACGGTGGAGCTGGTGCAGCACTACCAGTGCCAAGGGGTCCTGGGGGTGGATATGGAAATGGCGGCCCTGTTCACCGTGGGCCGGTTCCGCCGGGTGCCCGTGGCCGGGTTGCTGGTGGTTTCAGATGAGCTGGCCACCCTGCAGTGGAACCCGGGGTACCGCTCGGAAGGCTTTCGCCGGGCCCGGGATGAAGCCGCCCGCCTGGTGCTGAACGCCGCAGCCCAATGGGAGGGTGGCCATGCTTAAGGGTGCGCTCATGGCCATCGACGTGGGGGGCGGCACCCAGGATATTTTTATTTGGGAACCGGGGCAGGCGGTGGAAAACGGCGTCAAGCTGGTCATGCCTGCGCCAACCCAGGTTTTAGCCCGGCGGCTGCGTCGCCTCACCGAACAGGGGCAGCCGGTATTTCTGTGTGGCCGGGTGATGGGCGGCGGCACGGTGACCCGGGCAGTGCGCTTCCATATAGGCCGGGGCCTGCCGGTGTACGCCACCCGGCAGGCGGCTTTTACCTTCAGCGACCGCCTGGAGGAAGTAGCGGATTGGGGCGTGGTCATCACGGAAACTCCCCCGTCCGGGGCGGTGCCCCTGAGCCTGGGGGATGTGGATGTGGAGGGTCTGCGCCAGGCGTTGGCGGCCTTTGAGGTCCCCTTCCCCGGCCATTTTGCGGTGGCCGTGCAGGACCACGGTTTTCATCCCCAGGGGAGCAACCGCCGTTTCCGGTTCCAGGGTTGGGAAAATTTCCTGGCCCAGGGCGGCAGGCTGGCAGATTTGGCCTTTCGGCAGCCCCCCGGCCGCTTTACCCGGATGGCGGCGGTGGCGGAAGTTCTTCCCGGCGTGCTACTCATGGACACCTGCGCCGCAGGGGTACGGGGGGCGCTGCTTGACCCCCGGGCCGCGGAGCACCGGGACCACGGGCTCACGGTGGTCAACGCTGGCAATGCCCATACCTTTGCGGCTCTGGTTAAGGGCGACCGCATATACGGGATTTATGAACATCATACCGGGCTGTTGAATCCGGAAAAATTCTTTGCGCACCTCCAGCGCTTTCAACAAGGCACCCTGACCAACGACGAGATTTTTGCGGATCAGGGCCATGGTTGCGCTTATGCGCCGGGGTTGGCCGCGACGGGCGAATTTGCTTACACCGTCATCACCGGCCCGCAGCGGCGCCTGGCCCAGGATTGCGACGGGGTTATGGCGGCGCCCTTCGGGGATATGATGCTGACCGGCTGTTTCGGCCTGGTGGCGGCTTGTTTGAATGAAAAAATTTTTGCATAGGAACCGAAAGACCGATCAGTGATTATGAATTTATGACTGGCATGGGTGATGCAGAGGTATTGGACTTGAAAGGAAAGGCAGAAAAATTCCTTAGGAGAACCGAAGGGTTTTTGCAGCAAGAGAAGGTTGTCTGAGTTAATCCTATAATAGCGCAACGGTTATAGGCAAATGCCTGGTGGGGCGAAGCTATGATTGAACCGGACAATCTGGTAAATTCCTCATAACCCGCCAGCAGGAGACGCACCATATGGAGATTAAATTTTGGGGCACCAGGGGGTCAATTCCGGCGCCCGGCCCCCAAACTCTGGAGTTCGGCGGCAACACTACTTGTGTGGAAGTAATCCTGGCCAACGGGCAACGGGTGGTGATTGATGGCGGTACCGGCCTGCGGCTTTTGGGCCAACATCTCATCGAAAACAATCTGTCGCGGCACTTTCACCTGCTGCTAAGCCACGGTCACTGGGATCACCTGCTGGGTATCCCATTTTTTGATCCTATCTATGAGGAGTCCACCAAGATCATCGTGGACGGCTGGCCTCCGGCCTTCCAGGCCATGACCCGGGTCTTCGACAGCCATATGGGGGACGGATTTTTCCCGGTGGCTTTCGACCACCTTAAGGCCAGGATCGATTATCTCAATACCCTGGCTTACGGTACCCTGGACCTGGATGGGGTGCTCATTGACGCCATGCGCCTCAATCATCCCCAGGGGGGGTTGGCCTTTCGCTTCCGGGAGGGCCGGCATACCATGGTATTCATTACGGACAATGAGTTGGGCGCGGCGCGGGGCAAACGTTTGCCGGAATTCGTGGAATTTTGCCGGAAATGCGACCTGCTGATCCATGATGCGCAGTATCTGCCTGCAGAAATGCCAAACCGGCGGGGTTGGGGACACTCCACTTTTGAAGAAGCGGTGTCTTTGGCGCACCAGGCCGAAGTGGGCAACCTGATTCTCACGCACCACGACCCCTGCCGTAGCGATGCCCAGGTGAAAGAGATCGTCACTTTGGCCCGGGAGTTGGCCGCCAAGCTGAACAAATTGCATTTTATCGACGCCGCCCGGGAAGGCGCCTGTTACCGGCTGCCATGAGGCGGTTTCCGGTTTTCGGTGTGATTGCCGGATATCAGTTAATATTCGGCCTAAACTACGCCTGAGGAATTAATGAGATATGGATTGGAAGGTCTTCTGGGTTACTTTTGGGACAATTTTTTTGGCGGAAATGGGGGACAAGACTCAACTGGCGGCCCTGACCATGTCGGCCGAAACTCGCCTGCCCCTGTCCGTCTTTCTGGGAGCCAGCGTAGCCTTGTGCGTAGTGACCCTGCTGGGAGTGCTCCTGGGGGCCTGGCTCACCCATTGGCTGCCCGAGGGCCTGCTGAAAAAAATCGCCGGCGCGAGCTTCATCGTGATCGGAGGCCTGATCCTGTGGGGAAAATGGTGATGGCTTAAAAACCGTTGCCGTTTTCGGTGGCAAAGGTTGGATGCGCTTGGCTTTCCTGCTCGATGGGCTCTTTCTTTCCTGGGGAAATTTTAGTAAACTAAGATAACTAATTGCCTTTATTAATCTTTTTTGTGATCCGTCATGACGAATATATCTGAGCCGGAACCTCATAACCGGCGACAACCAAATCTGGTCCTCATCGGTTACCGGGCCACCGGCAAGACTGCGGTGGGAATGCTGCTGGCTGAGATCCTGGGGCTTCCCTTTGTGGATATGGACCAGGTGCTGGTCCAGGAGGCCGGGCGGCCCATAGCCGATATCGTGGCCGAAAGCGGCTGGGCGGAGTTTAGGCGGCTGGAAAAAGAACTGGTGAACCGCTTTCGCCCCACCCAGGGGCAGGTGCTGGCCACCGGGGGCGGCGTGGTGTTGGACCCGGAGAATATCGCGGTCTTAAAGGAAAACGGCATCATCGTCTGGCTGGTTGCAGACCCGGACACCATCCAGGCTCGTCTGGCACAAGACCTGCCCCGGGACGTCAATCGCCCCAGCCTGACCGGGAGCGACACCATCCGGGAGGTGGCAGAAGTGCTGACGGCCCGGAAGCCCCTGTATGAGGCCGCGGCTCAGGTTACCGTGGATACCACAAACCTGAATGTCGCCCAGGTAGTGGAGGAAGTGCTGGCGGCCATAAGACTTAAGGAGGGCTACCACCTTGGCGGGTAATACCTTTGGACAGCTGTTTCGGGTGACCACCTGGGGAGAGTCCCATGGCCCGGCGTTGGGTGCGGTCATTGACGGGTGCCCCCCGCGTCTGCCTCTTGCCGCCGCGGATATCGAAACGGAGCTGGCCCGGCGCCGCCCCGGCGTGCAGGCCCATGCCACCAGCCGCCGAGAACCGGATAAGGTGGAGATTCTGTCCGGGGTGTTCGAGGGTCTCACCACCGGCACGCCCATCAGCCTGATCATCTACAACCGGGATGTCAAAAGCCAGGATTATGACGAACTCCGGAACGTTTTCCGCCCTGGCCACGGAGATTTTACCTATCAGGCCAAGTACGGCATCAGAGACCATCGGGGCGGGGGCCGGGCGTCGGCCCGGGAGACCGCAGCCCGGGTGGCCGCAGGCGCGGTGGCCCAAAAAGTGCTGGACGCAGACGGTATTAAGGTGCTGGCCTATACCCTTGAATTAGGCGGGGTGCGGGCTACCAGAGTGGACGAGGACCGGATCTGGGATAACCCCTACGCCTGTCCCGACCCTGAGGTGGTGAGCGCCATGGAGGCCCGGGTACAGGAAGTTCGGGCGCAAGGAGATTCCCTGGGCGGAGCGGTGCAGATACGTGTCACGGGATGTCCGCCGGGGTTGGGGGAGCCGGTTTTCGATAAACTGGACGCGGTCCTGGCCCACGCGGTAATGTCCGTGGGCGCCGTTAAAGGCGTGGAAATCGGCGCGGGATTTGCCGCGGCCCGCCTCTTAGGGTCGGAAAACAACGACCCGCTGGTACCGGGAGGGTTTGCCGCCAACCGGGCCGGAGGGATTTTGGCCGGCCTCTCCAATGGTGATGCGATTATCATCAGCGCCGCGGTGAAACCCATCCCCTCCATCCCGCAAGAACAGCAAACTATTGACCAGGAAGGCCAGCCCCGCACCCTTAAAGTGAAGGGGAGACACGATATCAGCGCCATTCCGCGCATCGTCCCCGTCATCGGCGCCATGGTGCGCCTCACCCTGGCGGACTTTCTGCTGCGTCAGCGGGCCATCGGCTGAAATTAGCAGAGCGGCGGGGGCTTACAGCTAGAGTTAAAACCAATGGACCTCAGCATGAAACCAACCATAGCCATTATCGGCGGCAACGGGCAGATGGGTCGCTGGTTTAAGCATTTCTTTGCAGACCACGGACTTGCCGTCCTGGTGGCGGACGTGGATACGCCCCAGAGCGCGCCGGAGGTGGCCGCCGCGGCCGATGTGGTGATCCTGTCGGTGCCCATTCCCATGGTAACGGCGGTGGCCAAGGAAATTGGCCCGGTCATGAAACCGGATGCAGTCCTGATGGATCTCACTTCCGTCAAGCAACGTCCCATGACGGCCATGATGTCCGCTTTTCCCGGAGAAGTGGTGGGGACCCACCCCTTGTTCGGGCCGGGGGAAGAAACCATGGCCGGACGGACGGTGGTGCTCTGCCAGGGACGGGGGGAGCGCGGCTTTCAATGGCTCAAAGACCTTTTTACCCAGGCCGGCGCCCGGGTCAAGGTGACCAGTGCTGCGGAACATGATCGCCTCATGGCCGTGGTGCAGGGTTTGGCGCACTTTCTGCTCATCTCTTTCGGGTCAGTCCTCCAGGAGTTGGGGGTTTCTCCGGAAGACTTGGAGGAATTTTCCACCCCCACCTTTTCCACCCTGCACAACCTGGCCCGGCGCCTGCTGAGCCAGGATCCCAAACTGTACGCCTGCATCCAGTTGCAGAATCCCGCCAACCGCATGGTTTTGCGGGCCCTGGAGGGCGCGGTAGCCGATATTCTCTACTTCATTCAGCGCCAGGACGCGGATGGGTTGGTGCGGTTGATCGAAGAGATTAAGTGAGGCAGGGGTCAGAGGTTAGGGATCAGACGGCGGTGGGCGCTCCCCGCCTGACATTTCATCGGCTTGGCAACAATTATTGATTTTTATGATGCTGGACACCCGGAGTCGGGTGTCCCACATTTATTCAGAAAATTTAATTTGGCGACAGGAACTTACTCATGCTGGATATAAAGTTTGTGCGGGAACATCTGGAGGAAGTGGAGGCGGCCTTGCGGGACCGGGGCCAGGAGATCGCCCTTAAGGACTACCGGGAACGGGAGGCGGCGCGCCGGCAGTTGCTCACCCGCCTGGAAGCGCTGCGCCATGAACGCAACACCCTGTCCAAAGAGGTGGGGAACTTGATGAAGGCGGGGAAGCGTGACGAAGCTCAGCCCCTGCGGGACCGGGTCACGGCGATCAATGAGGAAAGCAAAGACCTGGAAGCCCAGGCTGCGGCCCAGGATGACTGGGTGCGGGATTTCCTCCTGAATCTGCCTAATATTCCTCATGTATCGGTGCCGGTGGGCGCCTCCGAGGAGGATAATCCGGTAGTTAAGACCTGGGGGCAGGCGCCCCAGTTCGATTTTCCGCCTCAGGCGCATTGGGATATCGGCGAGAAGCTGGGGATTCTGGACTTCGAGCGGGCGGCCAAGATCACCGGGGCCCGCTTTGCGCTACTCAAGGGGGCCGGAGCTTTGCTGGAACGAGCCCTGATCAATTTTATGCTGGATTTGCACACCAAAAAACACGGCTACCTGGAGGTGCTGCCGCCGTTTATTGCCAATGAGGATTCTTTGCGCGGCACGGGGCAGCTTCCCAAGTTTCAGGAGGATCTCTTCAAGCTGGAGGGTCTGC
>Ga0315542_1001930_pt1 | contig 12860 bp, 10 predicted proteins | sample SalMarSW160120MG_FD_202541 | JGI IMG/M metagenome (GOLD analysis project Ga0315542, IMG submission 202541) | Salt marsh sediment microbial communities from the Plum Island Ecosystem LTER, Massachusetts, United States - Salt Marsh Sediment SW1601-20 ... | reverse complement strand
CACGCGGCGTTGCTGCGTCAGGGTTTCCCCCATTGCGCAAAATTCCTCACTGCTGCCTCCCGTAGGAGTCTGGACCGTGTTTCAGTTCCAGTGTGGCTGATCATCCTCTCAGACCAGCTAACCATCGTAGCCTTGGTAGGCCATTACCCTACCAACAAGCTAATGGTACGCGGGCCCATCCCTTAACGGCAACTTTCATGAAGAGGTCACCTTTTATCCCATAGACCAACATCTTAGGGACGACATTCGGTATTAGCGCCGCTTTCGCGAAGTTATCCCGATTTCAGGGGTAGGTTACCCACGCGTTACTCACCCGTGCGCCACTTTACTCCTTCCCGCAAGCGGGAAGTTTCTCGTTCGACTTGCATGTGTTAAGCACGCCGCCAGCGTTCGTTCTGAGCCAGGATCAAACTCTCCACTTAAACCATATGGAAAATTATTTCCTTGTTTTCTTTTGACAAAAAAGCCTACTGCGGTATCACTATTTAGTTTTCAAAGAGCAAGACATTTAAGATTACTTTAATCGTTCCGGCGCCGACTGTCAAGTCGTTTTGCGCCAGGAAAAGAAGAATATTATATCTTAAATCTTATCCTCTTGTCAAGCAATTTATCCTTTGAAACAACTCTATTAAAAAAGCGAAACGGCCGCCTTTCGGACAGCTCTTGTGCTAAACAAGAAACAAGATTTATAATTCTATGCATCAAGGAAGTCAAGCACTTTTTATCGATTTTCCAAATATTTTCTTCTATTCTTTTTCATCCACATATTCAGTTATCATATCAACCACATAATGAATCTGATCTGGCGTCAGCTCCGGAAAGATTGGCAGTGCCAAGCTCGTTTCGGCCGCTGCAACTGAAACGGGAAAATCGTTTTTTTCATAGCCCAGATAGCTGAAACAGGTCTGCATGTGAAGAGGAACCGGATAATATATTTCGCATCCGACATCGCGATCATTCAGAAAGGCCTTCAACTCGTCTCTGTTTTCCTTGAGGCGGACAATGAACTGGTTGTAGATGTGCCTTTTTTCCTTTTCCTCGGGAAGCCGAATCCCCTCTACTCCTGCTTCCCTAAAAAAACGCCGGTAGAGGGCCGCGTTCTCTTGCCTTTGCCCTGTCCATGCATCGAGACGCTTCAACTTAACACTCAAGATGGCGGCCTGAAAGGCATCCAATCGAAAATTTCCCCCTATCAGGTGATGATAGTACTTCGGTTTACCCCCGTGAACCCTCATGACCTTCAACCGTTCATAAATCTCCGAATCAGTGGTGGTCACCATGCCCCCATCCCCGAAGGCCCCGAGGTTCTTCGAAGGAAAGAACGAGAAGCAGCCGTACTGCCCCATGGCCCCTGCTCTGTAAGCCTTTCCGTCATCCCATTCATATTCGGCGCCGATGGCCTGTGCCCCGTCTTCTATGACGACGGCACCAAAATCCTGTGCGGCCTTCACAATGGGCTGCATATCCGCACATTGTCCGTAGAGATGCACAGGGATAACGGCCTTGACTTGCTTCCGCTCATCATCCCTCAAGGACAAAAACGCTTTTTCCAGCAACACCGGATCCATGTTGAAGGTATCCTCTTTGATATCCACAAACATCGGACGCGCTCCCACCCTCACAATGGCACCAACAGTTGCAAAAAAGGTATAGGGAGTTGTCAGGACGATGTCTCCCGGCCCCACCCCGGCAGTCATCAGGGAAATGATGAGCGCATCCGTTCCGGAGGATACACCAACTGCATATGGGCAACCGCAATAACCCGCGATTGCTTCCTCCAACTCTTCCACCTTGGGGCCCAGGATAAACCGCTGGGAGCGAAAGACCTCCTCGGTTACCTGCATGACCTCTTCTTCAATAGACGCATACTGTTTTTTCAAATCCAGCAACGGCACTTTCACGTGAGTTCTCCTTCCCATCATCCGACGAGTTCCGAAACGGGAACAATCTCGATCTCATCATCGCGTTTTTCCAGATAATTTTTCAACGCACCCACCGTCGCCTTGTGGGGGTGCCCGATCCCGATGGCCCACCCCCTGTGTCTGGCCATGTTCAAGAGCCGCCTGACCTGGAACTCCATGGCGGGGGCGTCCAGATCATTGTCCAGAAAGACCGTCCTCTTCGCGGTGGGGACGTCCATACGCCTGGCCAGATCATAGGCAACGCTACCAGGCGTGGTCCTGCTGTCAACGAAAAAGAGGTTCAATTTCCTCAATGCCCCCAGCACGACAATCATTTTGTCGCGGTCTTCCGTAAAAAGAGATCCCATATGGTTGTTGACGCCAACGGCGCCCGGAATCTGTTTGAGATCCTCAGCCAGTTTCCGAAGGAGCACTTGATCATCCATTGAAACAAACAGGGTGCCGGGGCCGGGATTTACGGCCGGGTAGTTTTTCGGTTCCATGGGAAGGTGCAGCATCAGTTCAAACCCACGTTTGTGGGCTTCACGAACAATACGGCGCGTAAAAGGCGCTGAAGGCAATACCGAGAGGCTGACCGGAATATCCAGGCCCATGAAGGCCTCGGCCAGTCCGGGATCATATCCCAAGTCATCAATGATCAGAGCGACTTTGGGCCTTCCTTTTCCACGATCCGTCAGGGTGCCGCTGAAACGAAGCACAATGCTGTGGGTATAAAGGCCATTTGCCAGGACACGATATCGCAGATCACGGGCGTGACCAGGCTCCTCACGGGCAGTCACGCCAGGACCCAGTGTGAGAAGCTCCTTGAGGATTCTCTTCCCGACGCGAAGCGCCTTGGTTTCGTCCGCGCATTTTACCAGGAGTCGGGTGAATTCCCAGGTTTTGCCTTTCTCGTGTCTGGGCTCCACGTCCAGAAAAAAAATATCCCTCTCAGGAATACCGGATTGATAGAGGGATTCGTAGACGCATCGATCAATTCTCCCGATGACGGAGACCAATTCCGGGCTGCTGGAATAGGCCTCTTCGTAAAGGGGGCCATCGGGCTTTGCCACACCCTTGATGAACAGGAAGAAAACCAGGACGAAAATGAGTAAAGCCGGCACAGAAACGGCGAGAATCAACACCGGGCCATGCTTTTTCTTCTTTCTCTTCATTTATCTATTGAGGAGAAAACCTGTTACTTCCTGGAGTTGAGCTGAGAAAAAACGTCCCACGATTGCAGTAACTGAAGCGCATACTGCACCTGGTTATCCTGTTTGAGAAGCTTCTTGACCCGTTCATCCCTGCTCAAAGGCTTCTTTTCCCCGTTTCCCTCCTTCGGCCCGTCATTCTCCATATGCCCTTTGAGATCCTCTTCCCTCAGAAAATGGGGTTTCTTGATCTTTTCTTGATCCACAGGGGAGACGAACGGCACCTTGATATCCGGGACAATCCCACTGAGTTGAATGGACTTGCCACTGGGCGTGTAATACCGGGCCGTCGTGAGACGGAGACCTGAGCCGTCCGAAAGGGGAATGATGGTCTGGACCGAGCCCTTTCCAAAGGTGGTTGTTCCCAGGATCAAGGCCCTCTTGTTATCCTGAAGAGCCCCGGCCACAATTTCAGAGGCACTTGCACTGCCGCCGTTTACCAGGACAATAATGGGGTATTTTCTCTGGGTGCCATTCTCGTGTGCACTCATGGTTACGTCCTGACTGGTATCACGCCCCTTGGTGCTGACGATCACGCCCTTGTCGAGGAAAAGGTCTGATACTTCGACGGCCTGGGAAAGGAGTCCTCCCGGATCGTTGCGCAGATCGAGAATCAAGCCCTTCAGATGGTGCCCTTTTTCCAGATCATTCAAGGCTTCCTTCAAGTCTTTGGTCGTCTTGCTCTGGAAGTTGGAAATGCGCGCGTAACCGATTTCAGGAGTCAGCGCATAGTGTCTGACACTTATCAAGGGAATAACATCCCGCTTAATCTTGAATTCCAGGAGCTCCGATTGGCCTTCACGGGCAACCGTCAACTTGACCGCACTGCCCTTGGGCCCTCGGATATGCTTCACTGCGTCCATGAGGGTCATGCCTTTGCTTGACTTGTCTTCTATCTTGACAATGCGGTCTCCCGCCTTTACCCCGGCCTTGAATGCCGGACTACCTTCGATGGGGGAGACCACCGTGAGAACGTCATCCTTGAGCGTAATCTCGATGCCCACACCTGAAAAGCTCCCCTTGGTCTCCGTCATCAACTCCTGATATTCGTCCTTTGTCATAAAGGATGAATGGGGATCGAGGCTCTGGACCATCCCCTTTATCGCCCCGTAAATGAGCTTTTGACTTCCCTCGGGCTCCACATAGTGTTTTTCAATCTCGCGGAGCACCTCGGTGAAGAGTTCAATATTCTTGTAAACGGCATCTGAATCGGCCTTTACCTCACCACCGCTGCCCTGAAAGAACAACAATCCTGCAACGATAATGCAGGCCAGTAAAATGCTCAAGAAACCTTTTCGCTTAATATCTTTCATCGCTATCTCCTGAAATATTCAACCCTCTTCCGAGGATGGCATTCTATCAAACACTATCGATCAATACATTCATAACCTTGACGGTTTTAGTTGATTCGCCATGCAAACACAACTAAAAAAAGCACTTTCAAGTTTTCACAAGCCCATTTCAACCACGGGAGGGCCGGTGCATTCCTTTCCGGCGGGAATATATTTCTCCTGCGCTTTTATCACGGCGCAAATATTCTGCCAGGAGGTTCCAGCCAAGCCACTTCCTTTGTCAGTCAAAGCAAATATGGTCCGATGCGCCTGTCAGGTGCAACTCTAACCCGATTATTGCTCCTAAGAAACTCCGGCGTCCCGGATATTCCCTTTCGGAAACGATTCCACTGCCCCTCCCTTGAGTAACGTGATAGTCCGCAGAATAGAAGCAAGATGGCCAAAGTAAGGGGCACGGGGATCTTTTTTCAGGACACGAAAACGCATCTTTGCTGGGCAGTTGTGCTCCTCATAAGCCGGGCGGCCGGTGCGCTTGCGAAGACTTCACTGAACAGGAAAGGCTTGCTCAGGAAGTACAAAAGGTCCCCCGGACGCCTTGCTGAGCAACTCACGTCAACGCTAGGGTGACACACCCCTCATGCCTGAAAAAAGATTGCTGTGGCTCTGACCAAGCCCTTATTCCATCCAGGACACATAGGTGCATTGATCGAGTACGGGAGGGCCGGCGCATCCCCGATTTCCGATTTCAGGCGACTACAGACTCGTCACTCTCTTTTCAACCATTTTTCAGGGTCCAGTATTTTTCTTCCATGTCGGATTTCAAAATAGAGCCTCGCGGGACCTGATTTTTCCGGGCTTCCCACGAAGCCTATGACATCTCCAGCCTGCACCTGATCTCCCCTTTTCTTTGTCCTCTGCTTCAATTCTGCGTCAATGGTGAAATATCTTGAGCCGTGATTAATAATGATCATTTCACCATAACCTTTGACGCTCCCTGAAAAATCCACCCTCCCAGAGAATATGGATCGGACTTCCTCCTCGCCTTTTCCTTCAATGTACACACCGCGTCGCAGGCTCGCGACGGCAGGCCCCAGAACTTCGCTTCCCCTGATGATCTTGCCGTTAAAGGGCAAAGGCAGGCTTCCTTTGTTTTCAGCAAAACGCGATGCCCCCATTTCTCCGCCGTATTTTCCCGGCTTTTTCTCCAAGTCCAGGAGGGTGTCTTTAAGCTCCTCCGCCCCTGTCTCAAGTTCCTTTACGGCGATTTGATAAAATTCCTTTTCTTTGTGGGTCTTGATCAAGAGGGCAACCTTTTCCTCCAGATCCTTTTTCAAGGCCGACAGTTTGTCTTCCTCCTGCCTTTTCCTGTTCTCCGCCTGTGAAAGCTCCCTGCCTAAATCCTTTATTTTCTCTTCCTGGCTCAGCTTTCGTTGAGCCAGTGTCTCCAGCACCGTCTGGTCTTCCCTCATGATGACGCTCAGATATTTCACCCTGAGCCGGAATTGGTCCAGATCCGAAGCGGTCGCCAGAATTTTCATATACCCCCGTCTGGCGTATTTGTACAAAATAACCATTCTCTCCATGAGGAGTTTTTCAATGGCCCTCAGGGATTTTTCCAGAACCGCCAATTTGTCCTGAAGTGCGCGAACCTTTCCCAGGCTGGTGCGGACGTTTCCTCTGAGGGAAGTTACCTTTGCTTTTTTCTCCGCCACATCCTTTTCCATCTCGGAAAGGCGGGCCAGGATGTCCTTTTCTTTCATTTTGAAAAGTTCAAATTTCTCTTTCTCCCTGAAGAGCTCTTTCTCCAACCGCTGCATACGAAACCGGGAAGAAATCTCCCCCTTTGGGGAAGAGGCGATCACCAACGTACTGCTCCCATGAAACAGTGGCATCATCACCGTCACAAGAAATATTCTTTTCACAAGATGTCCGGGATTACTTGATCTCACAGATTGAAAAATCTCCCAAGCGCTATGAAGCTTCCCACCAATCCCAATCCCGCACTTACCAGGAAAATGGTTAGGACATAGGGAAGAGGAACAAAGACGAAATCCAGGATAGCCAGTCCCAGGATATCGGCCTTTTTGGCGGCCAGGAAAGCGTATCCTGAATAGAGCGCCAGGAGCGAAACGAGGCCACTGAGCACCCCCTGGAAGGATCCTTCAATCAGAAAAGGGATTTTGACAAACCAGTCGGTTGCCCCAACCAGTTTCATAATTTCGATTTCTTCCTGCCTCGAGTAAATGGTCAATTTTATTGTATTGGTCACGATAAAAAGGACACCAAGACTGAGCAGGCCGCCGATGATGAAACCCGCGAGCCTGACTACCTTCATCAGACCTTCGAAACGATTCAGCCACTCCTCACTGTACTGGACTTCTTCCACGCCACGCAGTTTCTCGAGTTTTTCCTTGATGGGCCCGGGGTCGGGCCGTTCTCCATTGAGAGGTTTAAATACCACTTCAATGGACGCGGGCAAAGGGTTTCGGGGCAACCCTTGAAGCACGACCGAATCCTTGCCAAGCGCTCTCAGCAGATTGTTGTAGGCCTGTTTCTTACTGACCATCTCATCTATTTTGGCCCCGGGAAGGTCTCTGATAAGCTGGACAAGCTTCTTTTCGGTCCCTGAATCTATGCCCTCCTCGAGATAAATGGACATGGAAAGGGTGTTTCCCCAGCCGTGAATCCAAGTGTCCAGATTATAGAACAGGAGCAGAAATGTTCCGAAGATGAGGAGTGAAATGACCATTGTGCTGATACCAACGATGTGAACAAGCCGGTTTTCCCTCACATTCTGAAAGGCCTGCCTTATGAAATATGGGACCAGACGCAGTCTCATTTTTCCCCGACAAGCCTCCCGTGATTCAGGATAATCTGCTTTTGAGCGGTTTCTTCGAGCAATTCCCGACTGTGTGTGGCCACAAGGACCGTGGTCCCTTTCATGTGTATGGTTCGAAACAGGAGCATGATGTCTTTCGTCAGGGCGGGGTCCAGATTCCCCGTAGGTTCGTCGGCCAGCAATACCAACGGATCATTCACGATAGCCCTGGCAATGGCGACCCGCTGCTGCTCACCACCGGAAAGCTGGAGGGGGTAGGATAGTTCTTTCTTTGCGAGGCCCACGGACCGAAGTGCGAGATGTGTCTTTTTCCTAATATAAGAGGGGCGTTCTCCTGCCACCTCCAGCGCGAGGGCAACGTTCTCGAATATGGTCCTTCCGGTGAGCAGCTTGAAATCCTGGAACACAAAACCGACTTTTCTCCTCAGCAGATCGAGCTGCTGCCGCCGTATGCGATTCAAATTGATGCCGTTAATCAATATGTTACCACTGGTGGGCTTTTCGGCGCCAAAAACAAGTCTCAGAAGCGTGGTCTTTCCGGCGCCACTGGGGCCGGTCACGAACACAAAATCTCCTTTGCGGACCCTCAGGCTGATATCCTGAAGGGCCACATTTGGGCCAAAATTCTTGAACATATGAAATAACTGGATCATGTTGATATGGATTCCGACAGAGAGTGAGGCCTTGACTTATAACCACTATTCATTAAAGCAGCACCGATCAGATGTCAACGTCAAGATGTCGTATTTCTGCTGCTTTCTTGTGAATAGTGAAAGCATCGGATGAAAAATGTTATTCGTGCCCAAGGATGGCCATCCGCTCATCTGCTGCGGCCTTTCTCTCTTTCTCCCACAAATTCCACTCCTCCCTGAGCCTTGCAAGCTTCTCTCCGGCCGCTTTCTTTTCCTTTTCAGAGCCGCCGGTCTGAAGATCTGCCGATTGATTCTTCAGCTGTCTCGTCTTTTCCTTGATCTTTTTCAAGGCCGCAAGGGCTTTCACTTCCCTGTCGGTGGGGACCTTTACGGCTCCGGAGCAGCTTGGGTTTTGGGGAAGAATATCGCCGGGAGTCGGTTTTTTCATGGTCTCATCCTTTCGATCCATCTTCCCCATAGAGTATTATACCCGGAGGTTAATTTCCATCAGAATAAACTGTTCCACGTGCTTGACACCTATTCTCCTCCCACATATGATGAATCCTGTAAAACAAAATTTGAAAAGGAGATGCACATGAAGATCAATGACAAACTCCACGCCTTCCTGTGGAACCACCCCATGGCCAACAACTGCAACACATATCTCATCATTGACGGTGAAAAGAAGATCCTCATAGACCCCGGCCACTACCAGTTTTTCGACCACGTGCGCCGGGGGTTGGCTGATCTCTCACTCAGGCCTGAAGACATGGACGCGGTCCTGATCACCCATGGCCACCCGGATCATATAGAGAGTGTCCGGCTATTCATCGATACAGACGCGAAAGTGGCCATCTCCGTTACAGAGATGGATTTTATCCGGAGGATGGTTCCCAGATATGGCGATGCCCTGGGCATATCTGATTTCGAACCGGATATCCTTCTGGAGGGAGGGAATCTTGAAATAGGCACCACTCGTTTTGATGTGATCCCTTCGCCGGGCCATTCACCCGGGTCTGTCTGTTTCTTTTGGCCTGACGAAAAAGTGCTTTTCACTGGGGATGTTGTATTCAACGGTGGCATAGGGCGAACGGATCTCCCGGGCGGCAATGGGGAGACTCTTAAGGAGAGTATCAAGCGTATCTCTACCCTGGATGCCGAATATGTCCTTTCGGGCCACGGCGACATCGTCAAAGGGAAAGATGCCGTAAAAGCCAATTTTCAGGAAATTGAAAATTTCTGGTTCGGGTATATTTGAGAAGGCGGAATGGGGAAGGCGGAACGCGGAAGGTTTAGGGGTAAGGCATCGGGCAAAGGGCTTGTCCGCCAACGATTTGTGGCGGACTTGTCCGCCTTCTTTTTGTGGAGAGATAAGGACGGGAATAGCAGGATGAGCAGAAAACCGATCACAACAAAAATCACTGATTATCGTGGTGACTGCTGAAAGGCCTACCTGGACGTAGGCCTATGTCTGAGGATATTGCCGCCCGGGGAGACCTTTGAGTTCATCATCGAGGCTGACAAACTTGAAAAAATCAAGAAGGTCGTTGCCCACAATCACGGGGAAGTGCTTGAAGAAACCCAGATGGATGGGGATGCGCGCCTCAGGATCAGGAAAGTTGACTGAAAAATGCCGGTTTCACTTATCATCACCATAGCCTGCGCCCTGATGTTCGGGCTTCTCTATGGTGAAAAATGGGACAAACCCCTCTTGAGGCTCTTTTTCAAGGCCCTCCTTTCATTCCTTTTTATACTCACCGCCTTCCTGCAGCCCCAACCGGTTCCCGGCTATGCCCGATTCCTCATTCCCGGGTTCCTGTTCTGTGCGGGAGGAGATATCTTTCTTGCCCTTTCCTGGTCCGGGGCGTTCTTGTTCGGCCTGATCGCCTTTCTCCTGGGGCACGTCTTCTATACCATCGCTTTTTTCTCACCGACCGGGATCGGGTTGTGGGCCTGGGTCGGTTTTCCCGTCATCATCCTCATGAGCGCATCGGTCTTTGTTTGGCTCCGCCCGCACCTGGGGCACATGAAAAGGCCGGTCGTCATCTACATTGCCGTCATCAGCCTCATGCTTTTCTCGGCCGTTTCCATGGCTGCCAACAGAAACCTCTCCACTGCCGGGCGATGGACGGCCTTTGCAGGCGCACTGCTCTTCTACGTTTCAGACCTGTTTGTGGCCCGGAATCGTTTTCTGGAAAAGGCATTTATCAACCGTCTCATAGGCCTGCCAATGTACTACTTCGGCCAGTTCCTGCTGGCCTTTTCGGTTGGGTGGATGTAAGGCCTTGGCTCATGCTGCATTTCAGAATTGATGACTTCTCAAGAAAAGCAACCTATGCCACGGGCGGCATCTTACGAACAACGATCGCGATATGGGCGTTGAGCAGCGCCGGGGCCTTCCCACCCTGCCTCCGCTAGATCCACACGACCCTTTTTATCAAAACAGACCCCTTCCGCTTCAAGGAGGACCTGCTGGATACTTGCGCCGTCCCCACCGGAGCGGACACTGATCATACCTTTGCTGTTGATCACCCGGTGCCAGGGAACGTCGCTGTCAAAAGGAACAGCGGCCATGGCGAACCCCACCATCCTGGGGGTACAACGCTCGATACAGCATGCGATCTGACCGTAACTGGCCACCCGTCCCTCCGGTATCATGCGAACAAGATCGTAGATCAGGTCGAAACGGTTTTTCGTTGATTTCCGCTTCCTCATCCCAGGGGCGCCACCCTATTCATCACTTTTTTCCGCTCTCGCCATTGCTTATATGAATGATGCTTATTTTATTGTTATTATATCAAAATAAGCGGCCTCTCACAACCCTTTCCGTGAAAGACCCTTTCCGTGAAAGATACGGGCGATCCGTATAAACCGGAATTATGATCGTCACCGGTGAAGAGGCACTGAAATAAGCACTACTTACCTTTGGCATGAAACATGCTTCTTTCTTGAAGGGCACCACAGAGGCTGACAGGAGCAGAAAGCGGCGGAAGCAAACAGCTCAGGCTTTATAGAAGCAATCATACCTGTTCAAGCAAGCTAATTGGTGTCCATCCATGAATAATTTCTGGACACTGGCAAGTGTCCAGTTCTGAAAGGAGAATGATTCGTGCTGAAGCAAAAAAAAATGGGGGCGCGAATACTGTTTCCCATTGTGACGGTCACAGTGATTTTATCGGTTGCCTTTTATTTTGTGGGCGACGCAACCGTCAAAATAATGGCAGACAGTGCCCTGGGCAATCAAATTAGCGCCAAAATTGCCGATATCGGCACCAGTGAAAAAAGAATAGCCAGAGAAATGCTTACTGAGGCAGCTCTCTTCAGTCGAGCAACGGCCGTTCAAGAAGCGTATCTAACCGCCTATAAGGGTAATATCAATGAGGAACATGATCCGAGTGCGGAATTGGCCCGTGCTCAGCTTCGTGCCTATTTCGCCTCAATCGAGAAGGGATACCGGGAAAACCTGCAGGCCGGAAATTTTCGCATCCACTTTCATCTCCCTCCCGCCCGGAGTCTATTGCGTCTCTGGAAGCCGAAACAGAATCGAAGCGATGACCTTAGATCCTTTCGGAACACCATCCTGGCCATCAGCCGGGGGCGACATGAGCCGGTGCAGGGCATTGAAATCGGTCGAGGCGGTTTTGCCATTCGCGGTATCGCGCCTGTTCTCGGCAAGGACAATCGGTATCTCGGCTCGGTAGAAGTGCTTTCAAGCTATGCTCCTCTGGTGCGCTACAGTATTTCAAATAAGAACGAATCTATTGCCGTCTATATGAATAAGGAATTCCTCCCCATTGCAACAAGGCTGCAAAATGCGAAACAGCATCCCGTAATCGGTGATCAGTTCGTTTTTGTATCATCCACGGACAAAAAGGCTACGGACCCCCTTTTGTCTGCGGAACTCCTGGTACAGGGCAGAGAGGGTGTCTTTAAGACCAGAAATGGGACCCACTTGATAACCGTCTTTCCAATAAAAGATTTCAGCGGGAAACAGATCGGCGTAATGGCCTATATGTATAATGCCGCCGATCTTTACGGAACCATAGATAAGATTCGTTGGGCTGTGGCTGCTTTTGCTCTGATTCTGTTGCTCAGTATTTCAGGTTCTTTGGTCATGACCCTCCGTGGAGTCACCCACCCGTTGAACCGCATTATCGAGAGCCTGGACAAAGGCGCCGCCCAAGTGACGACGGCCTCTGGACAGATATTTTCGGCAAGCCACTCCCTGGCCGAAGGGGCATCTGAGCAGGCTTCATCCATCGAGGAGGCCTCCTCGTCATTGGTGGAGATATCCTCCATGACCAAACGGAACGCTGAAAATGCCGGTCTGGCGAACAAACTCATGAAAGGAGCCGACCAGGTGGTGGGCAATGCCAACGCGTCCATGACAGAGCTGACAACGTCCATGGTCGAAATTTCCAGGGCCAGCGAAAAAACGCAGCATATCGTAAAGACCATCGACGAAATTGCTTTCCAGACCAACCTGTTGGCCTTGAATGCCGCAGTGGAGGCGGCCAGAGCTGGAGAAGCAGGGGCCGGATTTGCAGTGGTGGCGGATGAAGTGAGAAACCTGGCCATGCGGGCTGCCGAGGCGGCCAAAGATACGGCCGACTTGATCGAAGGTACGGTCAAAAAGGTGAAAGACGGTGGGGATATTGTGGCGAGGACGAACGAGGATTTTTCCGTGGTAGCCAAGAGCGCGGCCAAGGTGGCCCGGCTGATCGGGGAGATAGCAGCAGCTTCCAACGAGCAGACCGAGGGGATCGATCAGGTGGCCACGGCAGTTACCGAGATGGACAGGGTGGTTCAGCAGAATGCGGCCAATGCAGAGGAGTCGGCTAGCGCCTCCCGGGAGATGAACGCCCAGGCCGAGCAGTTAAAAACCATGGTGACTGAACTGGTAGCGCTTGTGCACGGCGCCGGCGACCAGAAAAACGGCCCGCAGCGGTCAGCCGATCACCTGACTGAAAAGATGCCGCATCATG
>Ga0315542_1001928_pt1 | contig 12863 bp, 6 predicted proteins | sample SalMarSW160120MG_FD_202541 | JGI IMG/M metagenome (GOLD analysis project Ga0315542, IMG submission 202541) | Salt marsh sediment microbial communities from the Plum Island Ecosystem LTER, Massachusetts, United States - Salt Marsh Sediment SW1601-20 ... | reverse complement strand
GCTGAGGCCGTTCGATAACGCCGCCGCCTGGGGCATGTTCTGCGTGTCCGTGGTGACCGGCGTGATCATGCTCCTGCTCTTCAAGTGGAGCACCAACCAGGAGAAGCTGGCCCTGGTCAAGCGCCGGCTGATCGGCCACGTCTACGAGATGGGGCTCTTCCAGGACAACCTGGCGGTCCTCTTCAAGATCCAGCGCGACCTGGCCCTGGCCAACCTGCGCTACCTTGCCGCGACCGCACCGGCCCTGCTGGTGGTCGTCCTGCCGGTGGTGCTGATCCTCGCGCAGCTGGACACGCGCTACGCGCATCGGCCCTTCCACGCCGGCGAGTCCACGCTGGTGACGGCCCAGGTGAGGCCGGAGAACGCTGAGCTGCTGGACGGTCTCTCCCTGGCGGCGCCGGCGGGCGTGCAGGTGGAAACCTTGCCGGTGCGGGACCAGCAGGCACTCACCGCGACCTGGCGGGTGCGGGTCCAGCAGGCCGGCGACTACGACCTGGCGGTGACCGGGCCCGACGGCGGACGGTGGACCAAGCGGCTGGTGGCCGACGACGGCCTGCCGCGGCTGGCCGCCAGCCGCGAGCGGGCCGGCCTCGAGCACGCGCTCCTCAATCCCGGCGAGGCTCCGCTCCCCGGCGACAGCCCCCTGGCGGCGATATCCCTGCAGCTGCCCGCGCGGCACACGCGCTACCTGGGCCTCGGCATGCACTGGCTGGTGGCGTTCTGCGTCTTCTCGCTGCTGTTCGGCTTCGCGCTGAAGGACGTCTTCAAGGTCAAGATCTGAGCCCGGCCGGCGGCTTGCATCCGGACAGACCGCTGGCAGCCGCCGGCGGCAGGAGACCGTCCCGGAAACGGGGCGGTCTCCCGCCGTCTCAGGCGTTCTTCGTCGGCGTGAAGAGGTCGCCGCCGATCATGTCCGGCGCCGATTCGAGGCCGAAGATGCGCAGGAAGGTGGGGGCCATGTCGAGCAGGCTGGGATCGGGCTTCTCAAGCTTGCGGCTGCTGACGATGATCCCCGGCACCTCGTCCGCGGCCATGCAGTGGTCGCCGCTCCACTTGAGCAGGTTGTCGGCGAAGATCGCCTCGGGGAGCCGGCCCAGCGCCGACTCGTTGGAGCCCCGGTAGCCGCGCTCGTAGCCCAGCACGATGTCCGGACCGTCCCCCGCATGCGGGCCGGTGTAGACCACGTCGGCGCGGTAGGCGTGCTTGACGGGGACGCGGCCGGTCTCCGGATCCTGCAGCGCCTCCAGCCGGCCGACCAGCTCCTGCAGCAGCTGCTCGCTCTCGGCGCCACGGCTGACCACGCCGTCGCGCTCGCGTCCACGCCGGTTCAGGTAGAGCCCGTTGATGCCCAGGGCATAGGCCCGGGTCCGCCGCCAGTCGATGCCGCTCAGGTAGGCCACCTCGCTCCGGCGCACCCCCGGCTTGAGGGCGAGATAGCCGTTCTCCAGCAGCCAGCTGTTCACGTGGAAGCTGCGGTGGAAGGGGGCGAAGCCGTGGTCCGAGATGGCCACCAGAGTGGTGCGCTCGTCCAGCGCCGTCAGGGCCTCCCCCACCACCTGGTCCATGGCCTCGTACATGTCGCGGATGCGCTCGGCGAAGAGCCCGCCGGCATCGGCGTGCATCGGCGAATCCGGGTCCATGTTCCGCCAGAACATGTGGCAGTTCTGATCCAGGCTGCTGAAGTAGAAGAAGAGCAGTCCGCGATCGAGGGTGCGGAAGCGGTCCAGCTCGTGGCTGAACTGCCGCCGGCGTTCGGCCAGGACCAGGTTGGCCTGGGAGATGTAGTCGGCGTCGCCGAAGATCCCCTCGTCCAGGGCCTTGGTGTCGTCGGGCAGGCCCTGGGTGTAGAACAGACCCGTACTCCCGGCCAGCTCGCGCGAGTAGCTGTCCGGAGTGCAGATCGGCATCTCGGGATTGGCCGGGTCGATCTGGATGGGGCTCACGTAGAGGCGGAACCGCGGCCGCGCCTCCATCAGGTAGAAGCGGCAGGTGCCGGAGACGTGCTTCAGACCGGGCACCATCTCGTAGCTGAGCGTGATCCAGTCGCTCCACTCCCCCTCCTGCAGAACGAAGCGCGCGTCGCCGACGCGAAACTCGGCGACGGGATTGCGGGCGTCCCGCACCACGCTGAAGGGGACCGAGGCCTCCGGATCGCCCTCCCGGTAGGTGTTGACGGGACCGTGCAGCTCGGTCGTGAAGCGCTCGTCCACCAGCTGGACGGGGATGATGCGCCCGCCGCCGATGTCCGTCTCCTGCGGCGGATCGTCGGTGTAGTAGCTGAAGATGCCGTAAGTGCCGAGGATGTCGGGCGTGCCCATCCCGGAGAGGCTGCGCACGTCGCAGCGGACGGGCGGGAAGTTGGACGGCACCTTGAAGATGGTCACGTCCACGCCCGCGTCCGCCAGGTACTCCCAGAAGGCCTTGCCCCGGCGCAGGTTCTCGACGTCGCCGCTGCCCCGCGGCACCTTCCACCTGCCCAGCTTCCAGAAGGCGCTGGGCAGCTTGGCCTCCGAGCAGGAGAGCTTGGGAATCAGGGTCTGCGGGTCCCGGTGGATGAAGTCGAAGATCGCGTGCCCGCCGGGATCCTGGCCGGTGATGAAGTTGGACCAGGCCACCGGCGACTGCGGAGGAATGGACGTCCCGAAGACCTGGAAGTCGCCCCGCTGGACGAGGTGGGTGAAGTTGGGCAGGATCCCCTCGTCCATGAACCGCTGCAAGAGCTGCGGATCCATGCCGTCCAGGCCCAGGCAGAGCACCTTGGCCCGCAGCGGATCGCCGTCCGCCGCCCAGGCCCGGCCCGGTCCGAGCAGCCGCTGCAGGAGAGTTCCGGACGCGGAGGCGAGCAGGGCGCCCGCTCCGGCCAGCTTCAGGAAGACCCTTCGTTCCATCCTCTCGCTCCCAGCTCGCAAGCGCCGCCCCGCGCGGCTCCGGCCCCCCCTCCCGACGACCTTAACCTGCGCCAATGATACCACGAGGTCAAGGGGGACCGGCCATTCATCTCCCGCATAACCTACTGCGCTGCTGTGTCATGTCCCGCAACCGGCACAGAGCGGCCGCGATCTGGCCCTTCTTCCAGGGCTAGCGGGGTACCGCGGGGCAGGTCATGGAATCGGGCAACACCAGGCGAAGAGTTGCCGAATCCGGCAGCGGGCCGAAATGGATCGCCCCGCTCGCGGAGAGGAGATAAACCTCCAGACGGCGCTCCGGTCGTTCCCAGTCGCCCTCGACCACGCGGCTCGTGACCACCAGCGTGTCGCCTGCGCAGCGGGCGGCAAAGAGGAGGCGGCGGAACTCCCCGCGCCGGTAGCCGAAGCCCTCCCCCACGTCCTCGTAGAGCCACCCCTCGGCGTGCCCTTCCCCATCCGGACAGATCAGCAAGGTGAGCGGATCTGCGGGTTCCGGGGCGACGTGCTCGCGCACCGGTCCCAGCGGGAGGATGGCGCCCGGTCGCAGGCAGAGGTCCGGCAGGTCCGGCTGCTGCGCATCGCCGAACACCCCGGTGACCCCGGCCCAGTCCGCGAAGGCGGACGGCACGGCGGCGCGCCGGGTGCCCGGAGCCGTCTGCACGGCCACCAGGAGATCGTCACCCAGCAGGAAGGCGTCGTCCGCGGACCGCAGGGCGGGATCGGCCGGGTCGGCGAAGAAGAGGGGGCGGGCCACCGGCAGACCGCTGCGCGAGGCCTCCTCGAAGAGCGTGTACAGGAAGGGCAGCAACCGGTAGCGGCGCTGCAGGGCCAGGCGGCAGATCTGCTCCACCTCGGGGCCGAAGGCCCAGGGTTCCTTGTCCCGCTGCCCCTTGCCGGTGTGCCCGCGGGCGAAGGGCAGCAGGGCGCCGAAGCCCAACCAGCGGGCGAACAGGTGAGCGCCCCCGTCGCCGGCGAAGCCGCCGATGTCCGGACCGCAGAACGGCTGCCCGGAGAGACCCAGGTTCAGGGCCATGGGAATGCTCAGGTCCAGGTGCTCCCAGGTGGCGGTGTTGTCGCCCGTCCAGCAGGCGGCGTACCGCTGCCCGCCCAGGAAGTTCGCCCGGGACAGCACGAAGGGCCGCCGCTCCGGCCGCGCCGCCAGCATGCCCTCCTGCGAGGCCCGCGCCATGAGCATCCCGTAGACGTTGTGGTAGCGGGCGTGCGGACCGGGGCCTCCCAGCTCGGGATCGGCGCGGTGCCGGTTGTCCAGGGGCATGGTCTTGGACTCCACGTTGAAGATCGCCGGCTCGTTCATGTCGTTCCAGAGGCCGTCGAGCCCGTGGGCGAGGAACCCGCCCACCCAGCCGGCCCACCAGCCGCGCACGCTCGCGCTGGTGAAGTCGGGAAAGACGCAGGTGCCCGGCCAGACCGTCCCGCGGTACGGCTCGCCCAGGCGGGTCCGCACCCAGACGTCGAGCTGCGTCCCGGAATCGTAGACCGCGTAGCCGGGCTCCTCCTTGATGCCCGGATCCAGGATGGCCACCGTCCGGAAGCCCTGCTCGTGCAATTGGCGCGTCAGCCCGTCCGGGTCGGGGAAATCCTGTGGATGAAAGGTGAAGCAGCGGTAGCCGTCCATGTAGTCGATGTCCAGCCAGATCACGTCGCAGGGGATGTGGCGCCGGCGGAACTCCCGGGCGACCTCCAGCACGCGCGAGGCGGGCGTGTAGGAGTAGCGGCACTGATGGTAGCCCAGGGCCCAGAGGGGCGGCAGGGGCAGCGTGCCCACCAGCTGCGCCAGGGCCTCCAGCACGGCCTGCGGCGAGTCGCGGTCGATCACCAGGAGCGGGAAGTCGGGCCCGTCGGCGACGATCAGGATGTCCTGCGTCAGATCCAGGAGACAGCGATAGCTGGTGTCGGCCAGCACCCCGAAGGCGCTGCCGTCGGCGCGCACCGCCAGTACCCAGGGATGGGACTGGTAGAGGCTGAGGCTCCCGGTATCGTAGCCGTAAGCATCGAAGTTCCAGGCCACGCACCGGTGACCGTTGCGCAGCAGCGGGCCGGCCGCCTCGCCCGTGCCGTAGAGGCTGGTCCCCGGCTCGACGGCGATCCGGGCGGCCGCCCGCCCGGCGATGCGCTGAAAGACCGGATGCACCGGGAATCCCGGCGCGGCGGGACCGGTGGCGGTCAGGGGGCGCACGAGGGCCAGCGAGGGCAGATGGTCCTGCCGGACCGCGGGCGAGGCGAAGAAGCGCACGATCCCCTCGCCGCAGGCCTCGGCCACGAGGGCACCTGCGTCCGCGACCGCGGGGGCGCCGTGGCCGGCGGCCAGCACCGCGACGAGGAGCAGGGCAGGAGCCGCGCCGGAGCGGCCTGCACCGGATCTGGGGATCATGACATGCCTCCGAGCGTTTTCCTGCCGCGGAGCCTACCAGCCCGCCGGGCTCCGCGCCAGGGTCGGCGAACCGCAATCCTGGCTCAATGACGGCCGGCGGCGGGCGATATAGCAGGGGAGGAAGTCCGCGCCGCGCACCAGGCTGCGGTCGCGGGCGTCATGTCCGATCCGGGAGGACAAGCGACCATGGCGGTCACCACCGATCCCTCCGACGTCCTCATCGCCAAGGTCCTGGACGGGGGCGCCTCGCTGCCCCCGCTGCCGGCCAACGGCACCCGTCTGCTGGCGGCGCTGCGCAAGCCGCTCCACGAGGTCAACGTCCAGGAGATCGCCAAGCTCATCGAAAACGATCCCAGCCTGGCGGCGCGTGTGCTGCGCATCGCCAACTCGGCCTTCTACGGCTCCACCAGCCAGATCAAGAGCCTCAGTCAGGCCATCATGCGCCTCGGCCTGGTGGAGACGATCAACACGGTATCCTTCTTCGTGCTGCGCGAGACCCTGCCGGAGTTTCCGACCCTGGAGGGCTACAGCTGCGAGGACTTCTGGGCGCACTCCTGGGCCTGCGCCATGGCCGGTCGCCTGCTGAGCCATCCCGAGAACCGGGTGCAGGTCCTGCCGGGCGAGTTGTACATGGCCGGCCTGCTGCACGGGATCGGCAAGCTGGTGCTGGTTCTCCACTGCACCGAGAAGTTCGGCCTGTGCCTGCAGGAGGCTCGCCGCCACAACCTGCTCCTGCGGGAAGCCGAGCGCGAAATCCTCGGTTTCACCGATGCCATCCTGGGCGCCAAGCTGTTGAAGGCCTGGAACCTCCCGCATTCCATCCGGACCGCCGTGGGCACGTACCCGGCGCCCAATGCCGCGGTTGACGAGCACCGCGAGATCGCGGCCCTCACCCAGCTCGCCCACCTGATCGCCAACCGCTGCGGTCTGGGGCACAGCGGCGACGGTCGCGAGACCGAACTGGAACGCTCCTGGTACGTGCGCCAGGGTACCGGGCCGCTGGCCCAGCTGGAGACCCTGGAACGGATCGCCGCCGAGACGCGCGACGCGGTCCGCAAGAAATCGGCCCTCATCGTGGGCGTCGAGTCGCCCGTTGCGGAGGAACCCACCGGGCCGCCGGCGCCACCCGCACGCGGGGGGCGCTCGGCCGAACGTCCCGCTCGCGCCGCGCACGCGGGCGGCCTGGGCCGCAGGCTGAGCGGCCTCTTCCGTTCCCTCCTGCACTGAGCGTCCCCCGCCACCGGCCGCCGAGCCTCCGCTTGCCGGTCCGGGCGGGATCTCCCTATACTGTGGTATCCCTTCCAACCCCCGACCGGCATGGGCGGAATCATGCTTCGCTCGAGACACCGCCCGGCAATCTGTGCTCTGGTGTGCCTCGTGGGCCTGCTGGCGACCGCGGCAGGCGAGGCTTCCCTGGCCTTGCCGGACCACGTCCCCGGCGAGGTGCTCCTGAAGTTCGCGCCAACGGCCGCCAAGTCCGACCGGCAGGGTGTGCTGAGCGGGCTGGGCGCGCAGGTCCTGCGAAGCCTGGCTCCCCTGGACATCCTGCAGCTGCGACTGGAAGAGCTGAGCGTCGAGGAGGCCATCGCTCGCTACCGGGACGATCCGCACGTCGCCTACATCGAACCCAACGCCATCATCCCCCTCTGTCACGTGCCGGACGATCCGCTGTTTCCGCAGCAGTGGGGGCTGCGCAACACGGGCCAGACGGGTGGGACCCCCGGAGCGGACATCAAGGCCGTCTATGCCTGGGATTTCGGGACCGGCAGCGAGGAGGTGATCGTGGCGGTCATCGACTCCGGAATCGACCTCGACCATCCGGACCTGGTCTCGAACCTCTACACGAATCCGGGGGAGATCCCCGCCAACGGGCTGGACGACGACGGCAACGGCTACATCGACGATGTCCACGGCTGGAACACCCTCGCCCATAGCGGCAACGTCGCGGACCAGGACGGACACGGCACGGCCGTCGCCGGAATCCTCGGGGCCGCGGGTGACAACGGCAGCGGTGTGGCGGGAGTGGCCTGGCGGTCGCGGATCATGCCCGTCAAGTGGGCCCAGTACATCTCGGGCAACAACGCTGATCTCGTGGCGGCGGTGATCTACGTCGCCGTGATGAACGTGGACATCGTCAACTGCAGCTTCGGCTGGACGGGCCAGTCGGACGCTCTGCGCGATGCCTTCGGCCTGCTGCGGGACCGGGACATCCTCGCCGTATGCTCCGCCGGCAACCTGGGACAGGACGTGGACAGCACCATTCCGTTCTATCCGGCCTGCTACGACTTCCAGAACATCGTGACCGTGGCCGCCACCAACGAGAACGACGAGCTGGCTTCGTTCTCGAACCGCGGAGCGATCAGCATCGACGTGGCCGCGCCGGGAGTGCACATCTTCAGCACGGATCTCGACGGCGGCTATGGCCTATACCTCGACGTGCTCGGCGGCAGCCACGGCACCGGTACTTCTTTTGCCGCCCCTTTCGTGGCGGGGGCGCTGGCGCTCCTGCTGGCCAACGAGCCACAGCTGACCGCCGAGGAAGCCAGGGCGCGGCTGCTGAGCGTCGCCGATCCCCTGCCCGGGCTCCAGGGCCTGCTGGTCACGGGCGCCCGCCTGGATCTGTTCGAGCTGATCGCCAGCGAGGATCTGGTGCCGCCCGCGGCCGTGATCGATCTCGCGGTCGTGGACACCGCCACCAGCTGGGTGCGCCTGCGCTGGACAGCCCCGGGGGACGACGGCATCTACGGCCGGGCCACGGCCTACGATCTGCGCTATGCCCGGGAGCCCATCGACGCCCAGAACTTCGCCGCCGCCACGCCGGCGTCCGGCGTGCCCGCGCCCGCGCCCGCCGGTACACCCGAGTTCTTCACGCTCGCGGGTCTGGCCCCGGAGACGACCTACCACTTCGCCCTGGTGGCCTTGGACAACGTCGACAACGTCTCGTCCCTTTCCAACACGGCTGCGGCCACCACGCTCGCCCCTCCCACGCTCGCCCTGGCGCCGTCGGTAATCGATGCGCTGGTCCCCTTCGGCGAGGAATCGTCGCAGGTTCTGACGCTCACCAACGTCGGTCCGGGTGTCCTCGATTACCGCATCGACGCGGATCCCGCGGTGCCCTGGCTCGCGGCGGTCCCGAGCACGGGCTATCTGCGATCCGGACAGGATGGGGCCGTGGAGCTGACCTTTTCTGCCGGCCTGATGGCCGGCGGAACCAACGCCACGACCCTTCACGTGCACAGCAACGACCCCCGGCAGCCGGACGTGACCGTTCCGGTGAACGTCACGGTCACCTGCGAGCAGGACATCGCGGTCCGGCCCCCGGTCATCGAGTTCGGCTCGGTGGGGATCGGCCGCACGGTCGCGGCCGAGCTGGTGGTGCGCAACCGGAACTGCGCTCCGCTCCACGTCACCGAGATCAGGACCCAGCCGGGCGTCTTCGCGGTGAGCGCCGCTCCCTTCCAGCTCGGATTGGCGGAGAGCACCTCCGTGACGGTGACGTTCACGCCCGACCTCCCGCAGCAGGAGTCGGGGACCGTCCTGATCACCTCCGACGATCCCGATCAGCCTCAGCTGCAGGTTCTGCTGCGCGGCGAGGGATGTGCTCTGCCCGCGATCGCGCTCGCGCCCTCCGAGCTGAGCCTGGAACTCTCCGCTCCGCGGCAGGACATCGCGCAGCTGACCATCACCAACACCGGGAGCGGCGATCTGTCCTTCCAGTTCGATCGCACGGCGTCGACCCGGCTGGCCCTCGATCACGTCCTGCTCTTCGAGGAATCTCCGGCGCCGGGAACAGTCCTGCCCGCGTACTACGACTCAGCCCTGTCCCGTCTTTCCCTGCCCCGGGTCGGCGTGAGCTCCTGGAGCGAGCTGGGAGATTCGCTCGCCGACAGCTCTCCCTGGGACCTCGTCGTCGTGAATGGGCACAGCCAGACCCTGGTGCCGGACGCGACCGCGGCGGCCTTGACCGACCACCTGCTCGGCGGTGGCCGCATCCTCTTTCACGATATTGGCTACAGCTACTACACCGATGGCCTGTGGTCCTTCTTCGTGGGCCTCGGGGTCTCCATCACGGGGTACGGGGACAGTCCGCGGACCGTCCTCCCCGTGGACAGCGGCCACCCGGTCTTCAACGTCCCCAACGCGGTGCGCCGCTGGGAGGGCGAGAACGTCGCGTCCCTGAACCATTACTTCCGGCTCGCCTACATGAGCTACGGGCAAACCGAGCTGGCCAAGTTCGAGGGCCTGGAGCGGCACAGCGCCATCGTCCTGAACCGGGAGCGACGCAGCCTCTTCAACGCGTTCCACGCAGCGGCCTACGGCTCCACGGATCTGGACGAGGATCAGGTGCCGGACGTGATCGAGCTGATCGAGAACCAGATCGAGTACCTGGCGACGGCTCCCGGCTGGTTCGCCCCCGAAGCGAGGGGCGGACAGCTGTCCCCGGGGACGAGCCGGGACTTCGACATCGTCTTCGATGCCCGGCACCTGCACGACGGCGAGTATCACGGCGAGATCATCGTGCTCAACAACGACCCCCAGCTGGCCTCGGTCGGCGTTCCGGTCACGCTGCACGTCCACCTGGTCGTGCCGGAGCTGGCTCCGATCGCACGTCCGCTGGTCCCCGGCTGGTCTCTGGTCGGGTTTCCCCTGGTGCCGTCCCCGGCGGCGACCGTCGGCGAGGTGCTGCTCGACGACGCCGTGGGCCACACCTGGCTCTACTCCCACACCGCGGAAGCGGGCTACCGGCCCGTGACGCCCCAGGAGGCGGTCGTGCCGGGGCAGGGCTTCTGGCTGGCCAGCGAGACCGGGTTCACCTGGAGCATGGAGGGCCGGCGCGACCAGGAAGCCGTGCAGGTGCCGCTGCAGCCCGGCTGGAACCTGGTGGGCTATCCCCTCTGGTTCAGCGGCTCGCTGGCGGGCGTCATGGTGAAGGAGGCCGGCACGACCCGTTCCTTCGCCGATGCCGTGGCGGCGGGGCTGGTCGTCGCGGACGTGCTGGACTTCGACACCGTCGCCGAAGCCTACGCAGCCACCACCCAGCTGGAGCCCTGGCACGGCTACTGGCTCGCCGCCCTCGCCCCGGGCTTGAGCCTGGACTTCGCGTACTGGAACATGAATGCCACGGTTCCTGCGCCACCGGCCAAAACGGCCGCGGCGGCGGAGGGCTGGACGCTGAGCCTGGGCCTGGCCGGGGATAGGCAGTCGCTCGAGCTGGGCGAGCGACCCGGCGCGCGCGACGGGTTCGATCCGCGCTGGGACTGGCCCGAGCCCCCTCCCCTGCCCGACGGCCGCCTGCGTGCGCACCTGCACTTCGTCCACCCGGAATGGGAGTCCCCCACCGGCAGGGATTTCCTCCGTGATCTGCGGGCCCCGAGCACGGGGCCGCGTTGCTGGCAGGCCGAGCTGGTGGTGCCGGCGCAGGGCGACTGGACCCTGGTCTGGGATGCTGCCGGCCTGCCGCCGGAGCGGGACTTCGAGATCTACCTGCCGGACCGGGAGCAGCTGCTGGTGCCCTCCCTGCGCCAGCAGGACGAGGTGGTGCTCGCGGCGTCGTCAGCAGTGATCCCTTTGGAGATCCGCACGCCCGCCGGCGGCGGGCCGGCCCCGGCGCCCGGACCTCTGGCCCTGCGCTGCGCGCCTAACCCGGCCAATCCAGGAACCGAGTTCCGCTTCCACCTGTCGGCGGCGGGCGGCGTGGAGGTGGCGATCTACGACCTGCGAGGCGCCCAGGTGCGGCGTCTGGTCGCGGGCCGCCGCGAGGCCGGCCCCTGCCGTCTGGCCTGGAACGGCCGCGACGATCAGGGCCGAACGGTGGCCAGCGGAGCCTACGTCTACCGGCTGTTTCTCGACGGGCGCCAGCTGGGCGCCGCCCGGAAGCTGAGCGTGGTCAAGTGAGCGACCGGATGCAGCGAGGCCTCCGGCGTACCGGGAGGGGTGGGATGCACCGCCGGAATCACACCCGGTTCCCGGGGCCGTCCGGCATCGGGGCGGCGCTCCTGCTCGCGGCCGTGGCGGCCACTCCGGCCCGGGGCCAGGATCTGGTCTGCCGCCTGGAGATCTCCCGGAATGAGGCTACCCCCTGCGAGCTGAGCCTGGGTTACCGCCGGGGCGCGTCCTCCGGCCTCGACGATCTGGACCTGCCGGCACCGCCGCCGGCACCCGGCGCACCGCTGGATGCGGCCCTCGTCATGCCCGGCATCGCAACCTCTCTGCCCCACCGCTGGCTCGCCGACTATCGCCCACCGGATGCGGGCTTCCTCAGGAACGACACCTGGGAGCTGGTCCTGGCCGGCAGCACCGGCGGCGGCTCCTGCCGCCTCGCCGTGGAACAGACCGAGGGACTGCCCGGCGATCATCTCCTGGGTGTGAGCGGTCTCGGTCCAAGGGAACGTCACATCACGGTGCCAGGAGGGCTGATCTTCGACTTCCCCGGCCCCGAGCTGCGCTTGCGGCTCAGGTTCCCGGGGCCGAGTTCCCTGCAGGAGATCGGGAGCTGGGGACGAATCAAGGCCCTCTTCCGGGGCTGATCGCGCAACAATCTCGGGTATTCCGCGTACAGAATGAGACCTGCACGGGAGGCTCGCCATGGGAACCCCGCGGAGGCACCCCGCGACGCGATTGCTGCGCGCCTTCCTATCTCGGCGCCGCTTTCCCGGCTCGCTGGCCGATCTCGTCAGGGGCCTGGCTCCGCTGGCCCTGGCCCTGAGCCTCGCCGGTTGCCTCACCGAAAGCACCGTGCCGCCGCCTCCGGATGATCCCGATTTCGCTCTGGTCGCCCGCTACACCTTCGTGCGCAGCCATGCAGGCGGCGGGGGTATCTTCCTCCTGCGCCTGGATCCAGCGCCAGCAGGCGGCCGCAACGTCGTGCTGGGCCTCGCGGCGGATCCGTCCTTGCATGCGCGCCTGGACCATCGCTTCCTGAACGCGCTGTCCCCCGTGGCCGAGCTGACCCTGCGGCCGGATCCCTCCCTCGCTCCGGCCGGCGCGGAAACCTGCCGGATCGTCGTGACGGCCGGCCGGCCGGCAGATTCCGCAGACACGCAGCCGCAGGACCCGCCCGCCGCGGCCCGTTCCCCCGGGCGACGGCTCGAGCTGGAAGTCGAGCTGATACCCTGGATCGCCGGGGACCCGGCGACGGCGATCCAGAAGCGGGACGAGCTGCTGGCCTGGGTTATCGCGGCCCATCCCGAGCTGGGCGACCTGGACGAGCCGTACCGGATCGCCTATCAGACCTACCCGAGCATCCTGGTGGTCGAGCACTGGACCTTCCTCGGAGCGGCCTGGGAGATCCGCGTTTGCCGGCACGTGATGATCCCGCCTTACGACTGGTCGATGATCCGCCTCCGCCGGCGCGGGGACTGGGAGCCGCTGCTGGCGGCCCGCCGGGATTCCGACGGCATGACCTACGAGATCCCGCTCTCCGAGTACCCGACGCACATGGGCTACTAATCGGTTGTGCCATCGAGAATGTGTCCGGGGGGTCAGAGCCGCGTTGTCTGCGCTCTGCCGGCCCCTTTCAGTAGGCGTACTTCAGGTCGTGGCGGCGGTTGACCGCCAGGGCCCGC
>Ga0315542_1001927_pt1 | contig 12863 bp, 12 predicted proteins | sample SalMarSW160120MG_FD_202541 | JGI IMG/M metagenome (GOLD analysis project Ga0315542, IMG submission 202541) | Salt marsh sediment microbial communities from the Plum Island Ecosystem LTER, Massachusetts, United States - Salt Marsh Sediment SW1601-20 ... | reverse complement strand
GCTCCGTTATCTGGAGGGCATGGGCATGGACGCGGTGGCCGCCCACGAGCAGGAGCTTCTGGACGAGGCCACCGCCCGGGTGCTGGAGGTTCCCGGCGTGCGCCTCATCGGCGGTGCCCGCCGACGAGCCGGGGTCCTGTCCTTCGTGATGGACGGCGTCCACCCCCACGACATCGGCACCATCCTCGACAGCGAGGGTGTCGCGGTCCGGGCCGGCCACCACTGCGCACAGCCGGTGATGCAGCGCTTCGGTGTCTCGGCCACCGTGCGCGCCTCCTTCGGCGTCTACAACACGCGCCGCGAGATCGACGCCCTGGTTCGGGGGCTGGACACGGTGCGGGAGGTGTTCGGACCATGAATGACACTCGGGACCTCTACCAGCAGGTCATCCTGGACCACAACCGACGGCCCCGGAACTGCTACGTGATGGACTGCGCCAATCGCTCTGCCGACGGCCACAACCCCCTGTGCGGCGACACGGTCAAGGTCTACCTGAGAATCGATGCCGGCGTCATCCAGGAGATCAGCTTCCAGGGCTCGGGCTGCGCCATCTGCACGGCCTCCTGCTCGCTGATGACGGAGGCTCTGCAGGGCAAGACCGTGAAGGAGGCGACCGCCCTCTTCGAGGGCTTCCACGACATGCTCACCGGCGTCGCCCGCGAGCAGGGTCTCGGCCTCGGCAAGCTCCGCGTCTTCGAGGGCGTACGGGAGTACCCGGTGCGCGTGAAGTGCGCCACCCTGGCCTGGCACACCCTCAAGGCGGCCCTCGAGGACCAGGACCGACCCGTGAGCACCGAGTGAAGGGGGACGGGACCGTGTCACTGAGAAGCCGGATCGTCGAGGCCCTGAAGACGGTGTACGACCCGGAGATCCCGGTGAACATCTGGGAGGTCGGGCTCATCTACGAGGTGGAGGTGAGCGACGAGGGCGAGGCACGGGTGGTGATGACCCTGACCTCTCCCACCTGTCCGGTGGCCGAGATCCTGCCGGGGGAGGTGCAGGAGAAGGTGGAGGCGGTGGAGGGCGTCACCTCGGCCCACGTGGAGCTCACCTGGGACCCGCCCTGGGACCCGGACATGATGTCGGACGCCGCCAAGCTCGACCTCGGGATGTACTAGCCCTCCCGCGTCCGCGAGGCGGTGGCTACCCCTCCCTCTCCGCCTCGTCGGCCCCCTCCATGCCCTCGGCGATGAGGCGGGTGAAGACCCCGGAGCCGGGGAGGGTCTGTCCCCCATCCACGACGAGCGTGGCGCCGGTGATGTAGGAGGCCAGGGGCGAGGCGAGGAAGACCGCCGCCTGGCCGATGTCGTCCACGGTGCCGAAACGGCCCAGGGGCACTGCGGCCCGCAGCTCGTGATGGAGGGCGTCGTCGCCCGGGGCCAGGCGCCGCATGCCCTCCGTGCCCTCGATGGGGCCCGGCACGATGCTGTTGCAGCGGATGCCGTAGCGGCCCCACTCCAAGGCCAGGTTGCGCATCAGGTTGTCCACCCCCGCCTTGGCCGCGCCCACGTGCGCTTGGGCGAAGTGGGGGATCAGGCCCTGCCCCGCCGAGATCAGGATGATGGAACCGTGGGTGGACCGCAGCTGCGGGAACGCGGCGCGGCAGGCGTTGAAGGAGCCCAGGAGATCGATGTCCACCACCGCCTTGAAGCCCCCTGCGGTCAGCTCTTCGGCCGGGCAGGGGAAGTTCCCGGCGGCGCCGCACACCAGACAGCTCACCCGCCCCAGCTCGTCCCTCGTGCGCTCCAGCGCGGCGGACAGTGCCTCCATGTCACGCACGTCGGCCTGGGCGGTGACCACCTTCGCGCCGAGCTGGCGCAGCTCCTCGGCCGCCGTCTCCAGCCTGGCCCGGGTACGGCCGCAGATGCCGAGATTGGCACCGAGGGCGGCGAAGTGCCGGGCGATCCCCAGGTTGATGCCGCTGCCGCCGCCGGTGATGAACACGGTGCGGTTCCCGAACAGATCCTTGGCGAGGACGTGCGTGATCTCCATGGTCGAGCTCTCCACGGGTGTTCGACGATCTTCAGGGTCCGAAGTGCCGCCATCCCTGGTAGCGATCCACTCCAGACCGGTATTCCTCCGCGCCGGTGGCCGTGCCGGGGGCGGTGCTGTAATGTCGGCCGATGGCACCGGACGCCCGCCAGCCGCTGCGGCTCTACGGCCACCGGGGGAGCTCGGCCCGACTCCCCGAGAACACGCTCGCCGCCTTCGAACGCGCCCTCGCGGACGGCGCCTCGGCCCTGGAGCTGGACGTCCAGAGGACCCGCGACGGCCACCTCGTCGTGGCCCACGATCCCGACGGCCGGCGCACCGCTCGACGGTCGGAGAAGATCGCCGACCTGAGCCTGGCGGAGGTCCGGACCTGGGATGTGGGCGCCGGTCTGCCCTCCGGCGCCGACGCCGTCCATCGCGTGCCCACCCTCAAGGAGGTGCTGGTCTCCTTCCCCGACGTCCCCCTGAGCATCGACATCAAGCCGAACCTGCGCTCGGCCATGGTCGACCTGCGGCGGCAGCTCGTCGACTCCGGGGCCGCCCCCCGGGTCACGGTGGGCAGCTTCCACGACCGCCTGCTGTTCGCCCTCCGCCGCCTGGGCTACCCCGGACCCACCGCACTGACCCGGTCCGAGGTGGTGGCCCTGCGCGTTCTGCCGGCCGCCCTCTGTCGGCGGCTGGTGCGGGGGGACGCGGCCATGATCCCGCCGCGCCATGGCCCCGTGCATCTCGACCGCCGGCGCTTCATCGCCCGCTGCCGGTCCCTCGGGTTGCGGGTCGACTACTGGGTGGTCAACGATCCCGGGGAGGCGAGCCGCTTGCTCGAGGATGGCGCCACCGGCCTGATCAGCGACGACCCGGGGCGTCTCCTCCCCACCATGCTTCGCCACGGATTCCGCCATGGGACGGGGTGAGCGCCGGGAACCGCCGCCGCCCTCGGACCCCGACGCAGGGGTCTGGCAGGGCCGGTCGGTGGCCTACCGGACCACCTCGGCGGACGGTATGACCATCCTCGTCGGCCGCACCGCCGCAGACAACGACATCCTCAGCCTGAAGCTCGCGGACCCGTCGGACTTCTGGTTCCACGTGGCGGGCCAATCCGGGTCCCACGTAGTGGTCCGCAACCCGGACCGCGTTCTCCGCCTGCCCCGCGCCACCAAGGTTCTCGCCGCCGCCCTGGCGGCGGGTCACTCCAAGGCCCGCCGGGGCGGCACGGTGGCGGTCCACATGGCCCGGGTGCGGGACGTCTCGAAGCGCCGCGGCCAGCCGCCGGGCCAGGTGCTCCTGGCCCGCTTCGAGACCGTCCACGCCCAGCCGGAGCGGATCGAGGACCTGACCGCGGAGGACGCCGGTTCGTAAGCAGCGTTCGGCGGCAGTGAGCGGCGGCCTGGTCACTCCGGGTCGTTCGTCTGAGAACGTAGCCGGTGCCCGCGAATCTCGCGGAAGGTTCGCCAAAGGGCGAGCCAGGCACCGTTGAAGATGCGGCGCACGGGCTCCTCGGAGCGTTCGTGACCGTGCCTGGCTCGCCCTCTGGTGCTCCCGAGCCGACGTGCGCGCGATGACGTGGCGCCTGCTCAACCCGAAGGCACGATGATCGCTCCGTTCAGAGACGGGCCGGGAGCGCTGTCTGCTGCCCCTGCCAACTGCCGCGGACGCTGGTTACTGACGCTGTCGCTGATTCCCGACGCTGCCGGCGGGCGCTGCCGCTGTGGCCGCTCTCAGACCACCGGGATCTTGGCCGGAGCTCCGGTCACCTCGCGGACCAGTCGCGGCACCAGGTAGCCGGGCAGCGCGGCGCGCACGTCGGCCAGCAGTCGGACCGCGTCCTCCTCGGCCACCTCGAAGTGGGCGGCGCCGGCGACCCGGTCCAGCAGGTGCAGGTAGTAGGGCAGCACCCCGGCATCGAAGAGTCGGCGGGAGAGCTCGGCGAGCGCCTCCACCGAGTCGTTGACACCTCTCAGCAGCACCGACTGGTTGAGGAGGGTGACACCGGCGGCGCGCAACGCCTCGAAGGCCCGCGGCACGTCGCCGTCGATCTCCGCGGGGTGGTTGACGTGCACCACCACCACCCGGGCCGGACCGTCGGCCGCCAGCCACTCGACCAGAGCCTCATCCACCCGCGAGGGCAGGACGACGGGGACCCGGGTGTGGATGCGCAACCGCCGCAGGTGGGGGACCTGTCCCAGCAGCCACGCCAGCTCGCTCAGGAGCTCGTCCGGAAGGGTGAGGGGATCGCCGCCGGACAGGATCACCTCCTCCACGGAAGGATCAGCCGCGATCCGCGCCGCCGCGGTGCCCAGAGCCGCCACGCTGGCATGGTCGCCGTAGGGGAAGTGGCGTCGGAAGCAGTAGCGACAGTGGACGGCGCAGGCGCCGGTGGTCATGAGGAGGGCCCGACCCGCGTACTTCTGGAGCACGCCCCCTGAGGGAGGTGAGCTCAGCTCGCCCACCGGGTCGACGGAGAACCCCTCCACCTCGTCCGCCTCGCGGGCATCCAGGAGGACCTGCCGCAGCAGAGGGTCCTCAGGATCCCCGGGACGCATCCGGGACACGAATCCTCGTGGTACCCTGAGGCCGAACTGTCGGGAGGCGCGCGCGGCGGCTTCGAGGTCCCCCACGCTCGCCGGGTCGAGACCGAGGGCTCGGAGCAGCTCCTCGAGGTCGGTGAATGCGTCCGCGAGCTCCGCTCGCCAGGATCCAGCCGGCCATGGGTGGGCGCTCATGGTCCGAAGTCTCGCAGCTTTGCCACTGCAAGCGCAAGTGCGAGGAGTAACATCATGCCGTCCTTCAACATGAACCAGGTGCGCGTGGGGCTGAAGATCATCGTCGACAACGATCCCTGCATCATCGTCGACGCCGACTTCGTGAAGCCGGGCAAGGGACAGGCGTTCACCCGCGTCAAGTACAAGAACCTCAAGTCCGACCGCGTGAACGAGATGACCATGCGGTCCGCGGACAGCGTCGAGGGCGCCGACGTCATCGACAAGGAGATGCAGTACCTCTACAGCGACGGCTCGCACTGGTACTTCATGGACCCCGGAACCTTCGAGCAGATCGCAGCCGATCCCCACGCCGTGGGCGATGCCGTGCAGTGGATCAAGGAGGAGGACCTGTGCGCGGTGACCCTGTGGGAAGGCACGCCCATCGTGGTGGTCCCTCCCAACTTCGTCGAGCTGGAAATCGTCGAGACGGACCCCGGCGTGCGGGGCGACACCTCCTCCGGGGGCACCAAGCCGGCGAAGCTGGAGACCGGGGCGGTGGTCAAGGTGCCGCTCTTCGTCCAGCAGGGGGAGAAGGTCAAGATCGACACCAGGAGCGGAGAGTACGTCTCCCGGGCCTGATGCCTCGCAAGCCCGCCGACCCGATTGCCGGGCCGCCGGGGGGGGCCCGCCGTCCGTGACCGCGTCCGCCCCCGGCAGGTGGCGGCCCACGGCGTCCGTCGATGGGCTCAGGGCGCGTGCCGATCTCCTCGAGCGCATCCGCGCCTTCTTCGCCGACCGCGGCGTCCTGGAGGTGGAGACGCCGCTGCTGTCGGCGGCGACCATCCCCGACCCCAACATCCACTCCCTGTCCTGCCGCTGGCGCTCGCCCGGTGACCGCGAAGGCGTGACCCTCTATCTCCAGACCTCGCCCGAGTTCGCGATGAAGCGGCTGCTGGCTGCGGGCAGCGGCCCCATCTTCCAGATCTGCAAGGCCTTGCGCGACGGCGAGGCGGGCCGCCGCCACAACCCGGAGTTCACGCTGCTGGAGTGGTACCGGCCGGGGTGGGACCACCTCCGCCTGATGGACGAGGTCCAGGAGCTGCTCGCGGCGACGTTGGGCGCCGCCGAGGGAGAGCGCGTGACCTACGCAGAGGCCTTCCAGCGTCATGCCGGCCTCGACCCCCACAGCGCCAGCGATGCCGAGCTGCGGGAGGCGGCTGCCAGGGCCGGGCTCGCCGATCCCGCGCCCCTGCCCCGCGACGACCTCCTGGATCTCCTGTTGGCCACGGTCGTGGAGGCCGAGCTGGGCCGCTCCGGCCCCACCTTCCTCACCCACTACCCGGCATCCCAGGCCGCGCTGGCGCGACTCGACGCCGGCGACCCCCGCGTCGCCCAGCGCTTCGAGGTCTTCCTGGACGGCATCGAGCTGGCGAACGGCTTCGGGGAGCTCACCGACGCCTCCGAGCAGCGCCGTCGCTTCGAACGAGACCTGGATGAACGGCACCGGCGTGGCCTTCCCACGGTGCCCATGGACGAGCGCCTGCTGGCGGCCCTCGAGGCGGGACTCCCGTCCTGTTCCGGAGTGGCCCTCGGTCTCGACCGGCTGCTCATGCTCGCCCTGGGGGTGTCCGACATCGCAGACGTCCTCGCCTTCCCCATTGACCGCGCCTAGGGCGTCGGCGGCACCTACCGCCCCAACGATCGGCGGCAGGGCGGTTCAAGGGCGACTGCCTTCACGAGCACCAGAACGGGTGGCAGGCACCCACTCGGAGCGCGCCACCACGCCAAGGCCGGCGCCAGGCACCGTCACGACCGGATCGAGCACCGCGGTCGCCTCATCTTCAACGGTGCCTGGTGCCGTCTCTGGCCTTCCCAACGACCAGCCCTGTGTATACTCTCCCCACCATGTACCTCACACTCCTGATCGCGTTCAGCGTTCTCTTCGTCGTGACTCATATGGTCATGTCCCACGGGCCCGTCCGGGATCGCCTGGTGCGGATCCTGCACGGCGAGTGGCCGTTCCGTGGTGTCTACTCCCTGGTGTCGGTCCTGACCCTGGGAGGGGCCGTGGTGATCTTCTGGAACCACCGCGGCCTGGGACCGGTGCTGTGGGAGCTGTCGCCGGTGGTGGCGCGGGTCATCGCGTTTCCCCTCATGCTCCTCGCCCTGCCCCTCCTCTTCCTCTCCCTGGCCCAGCCCAGCCCCGCCGCCATGGTGCCCGGCAAGGTGGAGGCGCGCGGGGTGCTGCGCGTCACCCGCCACCCCATGAACATGGCCTTCGCCCTCTTCGGTGCGGCCCACCTGGCCGCCACCGGCATCCTCGGCGACGTCGTGTTCTTCGGCCAGTTCCTGGTCCTGGGCGTGCTCGGCGCCTACCATCAGGACGCCCGCAAGCGCCGCGACATGGGCGAGGTCTATCGCGAGCTCGCCCGCCGGACCTCGGTCCTGCCGTTCGCGGCCATCATCCGCGGCCGCAATCGTCTGGAGCCCGGTGAGCTGGCCTTCCCCATGCTCGCCCTGGGCGTGGTCGCCTACATCCTGCTGGTGGTCTTCCACGGCCGCCTGTTCGGCGTCTCCCTCTTCTAGGCGCGGGAGCGCCGCACCTCTCGGAGATTTCCAGACCAGGAGCAGACGCAGGCAGCCATCAGCTGCGGCGGCAGCGACAGCGTCCGCGGCAGCAACCAGCCACGGCGACAGTGGGCAGTGGTGGACCTACCCCGGTAAGGTGGACACTTGACGGCTTTCGTCGTCGTAGAGCCTGTGGAGGCTGTGGGAAAGGGGGCAGGGGACCTGCCGTGGCCGTCGGCGAGGTTCACCGGTACTGAGCTTGCCGATCGAATGACCTGGTCGGCGATGGGTTTGAGTGGAGTCGGCACCAGCATGACGAGTCTGATCGCCGTGCCGGCTGCTTCAAGGGCGTTGCGAAGGGCGATGAGGTCGCTGGCGGCGACGTCGCGTTCTTCCTGGCCGGGCGAAGCCCGGGGGAATTTCCGGGTCCCGATCGTCACTCTCCAAGTGACGGTCGGCCCAGGGCTCCCGCCTTGCACAGCGACCCTTGCGCCCACAGGATCCGGACCGATGAGGAGGAGGTATATCCTGGCGCCATGACCAAGGTGGCGGCTCTGATCATCGGCGACGAGATCCTCAGCGGCAAGGTCCGTGACACCAACGCACCCGCCCTCATCGACGCGCTCCGCGACCTCGGCGTCGGCCTGCGGCGCATCGCGTACGTGAGCGACGAGATCGAGGAGATCGCGGCGGAGGTTCGCTGGTGCGCCGAGCGCTTCGACGCCGTCATCACCTCTGGCGGCGTGGGCCCGACCCACGACGACCGCACCGTGGCGGCGGTGGCCCTGGCCTTCGGCGTGCCGGTGGTCCGCGACCCGGAGCTCGTCGCCCTCATCGAGGGCGCCTGGGGTGAGCGGTGCACCTCCTCGGCGTTGCGCATGGCCGACGTGCCCCGGGGGGCGCGCCTCCTTCACGCACCGGACCGGCTGCTGCCCATCGTGGTCGTGCGCAACGTCTATCTCCTGCCGGGTGTCCCCCAGCTCTTCGTCGCCAAGCTGGCCGCCCTGCAGGCCGAGCTGGAGGGCGAGCCGACCTTCCTCCGCCACCTCTTCCTGAACTCGGACGAGAGCCGGCTGGCCCCCCTCCTGGCGCAGGTGGCCGACGAGTTCCCCCTGGCGAAGATCGGCAGCTACCCGCGCTGGGACAGCGAGGAGGCACGACTCTGGATCACCGTGGAGGGCGCCAGCGCCAGCACCGTGGACGCCGCAGTGGATCGGCTCGTCGAGCTCCTGCCGGCGGCCGAGATCGTGCGTCTGGAGCGCTAGATGGGTCGACCCGAGCGTCAACCTCCGGATCCTCAGCGCGCCCCCTGGCAGGAGCTGGTCGCGCGGGTTCGCGCCGACCCCCAGCTCCCCTTCGAGGAGCAGTGGCGGACGTTCGCCCAACTCTCCGGTGAGCGCGCCCCAGGGCTCGGCCCCATGCCGGCCTGGTGGCCCGAACCGCAACGGACGGAGCGCTCCAACCTCGGCCACCTCATGGCCGACGTCGGGATCGACCGCTACCCCGACCTCCACCGTTGGTCGGTCACCGCCCGCGTCGAGTTCTGGCGCCGAGTCATCGAAGCGCTCGAGATCTCCTTCACCCGACCGCCGGAGGAGATCCTGGATCCCGCCGGGGGCCCTTTGGCTCCGCACTGGCTGCCAGGGGCCGAGCTCAACATCGTGGACAGCTGCTTCAAGCCGTCGTCGTGCACCATCGCCATCGCCCTCGGCCGTGAGGGATCCTCCACCGTGGAGACCCTGACCTACGGCGAGCTGGAGGCGCTGGTCAACCGCTTCGCCAACGGCCTCGGCGAGCACGGCTTTGCTCCCGGCGACGGCATCGCCCTGTACATGCCCATGAACCTGGAGTGCGTCGCCGCTTATCTGGGCGCCATCAGGGCCGGCTGCTCCGTGGTCTCCATCGCCGACAGCTTCGCGCCGGAGGAGCTGCGCCGGCGGCTCGACATCGGTGCCGCCGTGGGCGTCGTGACCGTGGAGGGATTCCAGCGCGGAGAGCGCTGGATCGAACTCTACGAGAAGGTGGTGGAGGCGTCCGCGCCGCGCGCAATCGTGGTTCGTACCCGCAGGGATGACCTCCGCCTGCGCGACGGTGACGTGGCGTGGGACGGGCTGCTGAGTGATCGGACGACGGCCACCGGCCGGCCCGCCGCGCCGTACTCCGTCACCAACGTGCTCTTCTCCTCGGGCACCACGGGCGATCCGAAGGCCATCCCGTGGACCCATCTCACGCCCATCAAGGCGGCCATGGACGGCCATTTCCACCACGACATCAGGCCCGGCAGTGTCGTGGCCTGGCCCACGAACATCGGCTGGATGATGGGCCCATGGCTGATCTACGCCACCTTCATGAACCGTGGCTGCGTGGCCCTCTACGAGGGTCTGCCCAGCGGCGCGGGATTCGCGCGGTTCGTGCGCGACGCCGGGGTCACGATGCTCGGGGTGGTGCCGTCGCTGGTACGCGCATGGCGCGGCTCGGGGGCGTGCGAGGGCGTGGACTGGAGCGGCATCGAGGTCCTCAGCTCCACCGGCGAGCCTTCCAACCGTCGCGATTACCTGTGGCTGATGAGCCGCACGGGCTATCGGGCGCCCGTGGTCGAGTACTGCGGCGGCACCGAGATCGGGGGTGCCTACATCACCGGTACGGTGGTCCAGCCCGCCGCGCCGGCGACCTTCACCACCCCGGCGATGGGCCTCGATCTGGTGCTGCTGGACGAGCGCGGGAGGGCGGTGCCGGAGGGTGGGAGCGGCGAGGTCTTCCTGGTGCCGCCGTCCATCGGCCTCTCCCAGTCCCTCCTCAACCGGGACCACGAAGAGATCTACCACGCCGGTTGCCCCGTGGGACCCGGCGGCGTGCCGTTGCGGCGCCACGGCGACCAGCTGCAGCGGCTGCCCGGGGGCACCTTCCGCGCCCACGGCCGCGCCGACGACACCATGAACCTGGGCGGCATCAAGGTCTCCTCGGTGGAGCTGGAGACGGCGGTGGACCGCCACCCGGCCATCAGGGAGTGCGCCGCGGTGGCTGTCCAACCCGAGGACGGCGGCGCCGATCGGCTGGTGGTGTTCGCCGTGCTGAAGGAGGACCACGAGACCGAAGCGCTCCGCGACGAGGTCTCGCAGCTGATCGGCGAGCACCTCAACCCCCTCTTCAAGGTCCATGACCTCGTCGTGGTCGAGTCCCTGCCCCGCACCGCCTCCAACAAGCTCATGCGCCGGAGCCTGCGGACGAGATACCTGGCAGCGTCCCCGGGAGGAGACTGACTCCATCATGCAGCTCACAGATCTGAAGACGCCGTGCGCCATCGTGGACCTGGACCGGCTGGAGCGCAATGCGGCGGCCATGGCTGAGCGCGTCCGGCGCCTGGGCGTGCGCCTGAGGCCCCACGTCAAGACCCACAAGTGCGTGGAGGCGGCACGCATCCAGACCGCCGGGCAGTTCGGGGGCATCACGGTCTCCACCCTCGCCGAGGCCCGGGCCTTCGCCGACGCGGGCTTTGCAGACATCACCTACGCCGTGCCACCCGCCCTGGATCGCCTGGACGAGCTGGCGGACCTCCATCGGCGCGTGGACCGCTTCACGCTCCTCGTGGACCATCCACACACCCTCGCCGAGCTGGAGCGCCTGGCCGGCGCGCGTGGCCTCCGTTTCTCGACGCTCGTGAAGGTGGACTGCGGTCTCCACCGCGTCGGCGTCGACCCCGAGGATGCCGCCGCGGTGGACCTTGCCGCGGCCCTCCACGGCTCCCCGCACCTCGAGCTGGTCGGGGTGCTGACCCACGCCGGCCACGCGTACCGCTGCGAAGACCGAGAAGAGGTGCGCCAAGTCGCCATCCACGAGCGCCACGTGGTGGTCTCGTTCGCCGAGCGCCTGCGCGCCTCCGGAGTCGGGGTGGGGGAGATCAGCCTCGGCTCGACCCCCACCGTCGTGGCCGCCGACGACCTGTCCGGCGTCACCGAGGTGCGCCCCGGCAACTACCTCTTCTTCGACGTGTTCCAGGCCGCCATCGGCAGCTGCCACCTCCACGAGGCCGCGTTCTCGGTGCTCGCCTCCGTCATCGGGGTCTACCCGGCGCGCAACGAGTTCGTGGTCGACGCCGGCGCCCTGGCACTGAGCAAGGACCCCGGTCCCGTCCACATCGACCCCGGCTGCGGGTACGGGGCGGTGGTGACGCCCGACGAGCAGCGCCTCCTGCCCACCCTCACGGTCAGGACGCTGTCCCAGGAGCACGGCGTGATCGCGAGCGACGACCCCCTCGAAGAACGGTGGCGCCCGGGGGAGCTGGTCCGCATCCTGCCCAACCACTCCTGCCTCACCGCGGCGTGCTTCGACCGCTTCCACGTGGTCCGCGGCTCAGAGGTGGTGGACGAATGGCGTCCCGCCCGGGGCTGGTAGCGGCAGCCGCCCGCGACAGCACGCTCAGAAGCGCTGCGTGTACCCGAGGTGAATCCCGAAGTCAGGGCTGTTGTCGAAGGTGATCACGTTCTCGAGCAGCCCGACCTCCAGCACACCGGCGGGACGGATCTCGCCTTTCCAGCCGATGACCACCTCGTTCGACGGCTTGGAGAAGGGACCGAAGTCGGTGACCGCGGCCTCCGTCCAGAGGTACTGCAGCACCAACGACATCCGCGGCTTGAAACGCCACTCGGCAGCGGCCAGCAACGACGCCTGGGTGTGGTCGAGCGGGATGCCGTAAAAGGAGTCGCTGCCGAACCAGGCATAGCCGAGGGTCAGGTAGGTGTACACGCGCCCGAAACGGCGCGCCGCCGCCACCGAAGCGGCCACATCCAGGTCGCTGCCCTCCAGGTCCGGCGACTGCAGCGCCCAGCGTGCCGTCACCGCGTAGGAGAACGCCGGCCAGCGCTGGCTGCCGCAGGTCACGTTGTGCTGCAGGCTCAGCTGGACATTGCGGTCGAAGGAACCCTCGTCGATGCGACCCAGGTCCACCACCGGCCGACCGTCACCCGGGTTCAGGTAGAAGTGGAACTGGTTCCTCGGGACCTCGTCGCGGCCGTTCTGCGCAATGCCGAAGGCGCGGTGAAAGTCCTGGATGAGCCCATCCAGGAACCCCCCGCCGCGCCAGCGCTGGTTGTACTCCAGGTCCAGCTCGAGCGTGTCGCTCACGCCGTAGCCGAGCTCGAGACCGAGGCGCGTCATCTCGTAGTCCAGGAGGTAGCGGCCGTACTCTCCTTGATCCGGATGGAACTGGGCCTCGTCGTTGGCCCAGATGTTGGCCCGGGTGCCGATCACCCGCGCCTGCCATTCACCACGGGCCAGGGTGGAGGGCGTGCGGGGAGCGATGGTCATCCGCAGGGACTGGAACGGAGACTGGCTGCGCATGGCCAGGGGCCCGTACCCGACGTGGGAGAAGCAGATCGCCCGCGATCGGTAACCGCTGGGGGTCCACACCAGGTCGCTGCTGGCGTACGTGGTCGCGGGCTCGCGCGCCGGCGCTCCCGTGGAGACCGCAGCCAGGGCCCCGCGCAGCAGGTCCGCCAGCTCTCCGGCTGTGGGACCACCGACGATGGTGCGCAGACGCCGGCCGTCGGGGGCGAGCAGGTAGATGGTGGGCGTCGCCTCGACGTTCCACTGCCGGGCCAGGGT
>Ga0315542_1001926_pt1 | contig 12870 bp, 8 predicted proteins | sample SalMarSW160120MG_FD_202541 | JGI IMG/M metagenome (GOLD analysis project Ga0315542, IMG submission 202541) | Salt marsh sediment microbial communities from the Plum Island Ecosystem LTER, Massachusetts, United States - Salt Marsh Sediment SW1601-20 ... | reverse complement strand
GAGGGTTTAGAGGTACGGCGCATCCTGTATGGTCCGGTCGAGGACGTGGACTTTTTACTCAGAGAGCTGGCTCCTGCAGTAATTGAAATGCTGCCAGAGCAGCTCATGGCGTTGGGTCGTTATTTCCCACTTTTCCGTGAGCCCATCGCACGCAAGTTAATCAACGATACCTGTATTTCGAATGCTACATACACCATCAGTACCGGCCTGGCGGAGATTGTGCCGGTTCTGGATATCCCGCTCAATGTTGCCGATCTTTTTGTGCTCAGTAAGGCCCAGGCTTTTCTGGTCTATAAGCTTGGCCTGACGCTGGGGTTCTCGACCCAGTGGCAGGATTATGTGGCCGAGTTTGGCAGCGTGCTCGGAAGTGGTTTTTTATGGCGCCAACTTGCACGCAGTCTGGTAGGCCTGATCCCGGCCTGGGGGATTGTACCCAAGGTCGCGGTCGCTTATGCCGGCACGTACGTGGTCGGTAACGTGGTGCTGCAATGGTATCTGACGGGGAGGCATGCCACCCGTAAGCAGATGCAAGCACTCTATCGCCAGGCTTTTGCACGTGGTAAAAACGTCGCCGGAGATTTACTGCGCCGGGTGCCGCGACCTTCAAAACGGGACCGCAGGCGGATTACCCTGCCTTTCTCAAAACGCAGGCGCACCTGTCCAAGTTGTGGACGGCAAAACAGCCCGCAGGCCGACTTCTGCCAGTACTGCGGCCAGAGGCTGGCAGATGACAAACCCGGCCTGCCGGAAGGGTCCGACGCAAAGTAGGGAATGCCGAGTTTCGTCCGAAACCCGGCTACCGAAATGTATCGCCGTGCCCTTACCGGGCAGGGAATTCGATAAAATCGGGGGTCAAATCAATCGACAAATTTACGGTGGGCGCTTTTGGATTGCCGAGCGCATCGTACACAGCCAGGGGAGCATCCGGTAAAGAGATCGTATGCGTATCGCCGTCCAATGACCAGACCAGCCATATGAATTGGGAGCCACGCTGAAATTCAAATCCTTTTACTCCAGGGTATTCGACAATTTGCCGCCGGTAAAGCGCACTTGCCAGCTCGCGGCGGGCGAATTGGAAAGCCGTATAAGCCGGTCGAGGCGAGAGGTCAGTGTTGAGCAGTCCGGAGCCGCGCCAATCAAAAACTTTATGCCAGATATTGGCTTCGAGCCCGGCCGCAATGGCGCTCCCATAGACCTGGGTGAGGTAATAAGCCTTCGTGGTCTCGAAAGTCTCATTACCGGCGCAAATATCACAGAGCAGCGCGTTTTCAGTGTTCATCAGGAATTTCCCCGATATACCAAATTTCACTAACAGATTCCGCAAGTATTCCTCTTTGGCATTGCTAACAGAGCCGGAAGTGTTCCAGGCGCTATGCCAGTTAGGATTGAAATAACTTCCCAGGCTGCCCATATAATAATCGTAAGCATGGAAAGCGACACCATCGAAATTGGCGCCGTTCCCATTGCGCAGCACGCCCTCGAAAAATTTAGACGAACTGCAGTCTTTACCTGTAGGAGGATTGTCCGGATCGCAGTCCAGGATCAGCCCGCCGAGGATCACCTGGGCTTGTGGATCAGCTTCCTTGATGCGCGGATAGATCGTTGAAAGCATTTCCCCGAAATATCGCCCCCCATAATATTCGTCAGTGGGATCGCCCCAACAGCCCCAAACGCTGTCCGGCGCGACCTGGGCAGAGGCGACATCCGGCTCGTTCCAGATTTCCCAATATCTGACGTTGTAAGGTGCCTGGCGGTAACGTGATACCAGAGCATTCATGAAGTCGGCGAAGGCTCCTAATTTATTGGCCAGGATCGGCCCACACGCAGCGCCCGGAACTTGCTGTGCCCAATCCGGCGTGCCCCGCACGACCACCAGGGCCTGCACCTGGTGTTGGGCAGCGATCTTGAGATCGTTATCCAATTGGCTGAGCGCGCTCCAGTCATAGACACCCTGCTGAGCTTCGACCTGGGACCACTGCACCCCGCTCCAGGAAAAGCGCATCCAGGAAGTCCCAGCAGCGATAATTTGCTGGGCGCCGCTGGTGTCCGTCAGGTGAAACATCTCCACGCCGAAAATTGTGGGCAAAGGATTGATCACTTCCTGAGGAATACTCGGTAGAAAAAGTTGATGAGCAAGGGTCGATTTCGGGTGTGCTGGGTTTTCTATTCCTACCATATGAATCCCCAGGCCAGCCCGGGAGGCCTCTACCGGCAGTGAGAGCAGTAAAAGCAAACCCAGCCACAGACCGGACAAACGAACGCGAGCCGAGATAGAGGCGAATCTCGGCTCGCGATAGTGCTTTTTCTGATCGGCTGTCACTGTCTTCCCAAAAGATGGATCGTCATTGTTTGCTTACGTTGTCAACCGTCACCCAGGTATTATAGAAGGCGTGGTTATCATAATATTTGGCGTCGTATTCGCGGCTCCATATGGCGAAATAAACGGTCACATTTTCTCCCTTGAAAGCTGACAGGTTCAGGCTGAGGTTCTTGATCCCGTAATCTTTTTGCGTCCCTCCTTCACCTGTGCCACCCGTACAAAATGCCAGGCCCGGAGTTGTTACGTTGATGCTTGCCGGGGCGGCATCCGGGGTTACACAGCCGGCAGCGTTCCGCTGAGCGTCCGTGATCTGATCAGGCTTTTGATTGACCGAAACCTCAAAGGTATCGAAATATCCGCCTTGCGCCAATGCAACGTCAAAGGTTATCAGGTGATATTGAAAAGCCAGTGAGTTTTTGTCGACCGTGAACGTTTTGGCGATATAGCCATACCCAACCGGGATGCTGCCGTCGGTGAAATTGGGGTCTCCCAGCAAAGCTGCATTGTTGCCGTTTACAGAAATTATAGATTGTGGCAGACCGCTGCCATGCGTGCCACTCGCGGCCACGAATGGTCCCTTGCCCTGTTCCCATCCGGAAAACCCCTCGCTGAAATCGCCGTTGGTCAGGGGGGCGTAATTCTTCTCAACCCCGGGCAAATAAACGAGCACCTGTTTTGAATTTACAACCACTTGCGCCGTGACCGTCTGGTTATCCACCTTCGCCGAGATAGTGGCAGTGCCGGTCCCAGCATCGGCGGTGTAGGTTGCCCCGGCTTCCCCGCTGCTGAGCGGCAGGTTAGATGTCACACTACCCAGGTTGGTGCTGAAAGCCACCGCCGTGCCATCCGGGGCATAGCCTGTGCCTCCCTTGATGCTGGCAGTGACCGTGGCCTGGTCTCCCCTGAGAATAGCGGCTGGCGAGGCGCTCGCGCTGAGCTGCAATGGATGGGAGGCGTCAACAGTCGCAAAAGCTTTATCACAGCCGCTGCCTCCCGGCCCAGCATTACAACCCCACCAGTTATATTGGGCATTGTATATTTTCGTTAAATTTGTTCCTAAGATGCCGTATGTCTCGTTTCCTACGATACGGTTAAAGTGAGCGATGAGACTGCTGGTATCGTAATTTTCACCTCCAACGAAAATTCCATATTTCGAATCCAGCAGGGTGTTGCTCTCTGCGGTTGCGGTAGAAGGGACATTGATTGGGCACATCAGAGAAGTTGCATCCACGCGCACCCCGGCTGATGACATATCGAGGTAGCCGCCGGTGTTGCCGCTGATCATATTGTAGGTGACATTCCCATGTGCGCCGCCTGCCACCCAGGCTGCCACATCCAGCCGGTTCGAAACGTTTTTCCCATAATAAGTGTTGCCATCGAAAGTCAAATTGGCTTCAGTGCCACACGCCAGGGCACCCACGCTCCCGATATTCTGAAAGGTATTGTTGCGGATTGTCCCGCCGTGGTCCATGAAGATTGCCGTGCCTATATACTGAAGATCGCTCGTGGAGGGTAGCAGGTCGGAATGGATATTGCGAAATTCGTTGCCTTCGATGATTCCCGTACCGTGCAGTTGAATCGCTTCGATAATGTTCTTGCTGCCCCCATCCAGAACGACATTGCGCAAGGTCAATGTGATGCCTGGGTTGACAATAATCCAGGCGCGATCGGCGCCAGCATCACTGCCGGTGTCCTGAGCGGGCATGATGACCGGGCGATTATTGGCGTCAGCGGCCTGGATGGTTAGAGTCTGGGTGATGAAAATCTTGCCGGTTTCGGTATAAGTCCCAGGTCCTATGAGGATTGCATCGCCTGTATGGGCATGGTCGAGCGCCGCTTGCAGGCTGGTGTATTCACAAGTGGATGCGCAAACCGTGATTTCAGCGTTGGCCGCCCCCTGGCCTCTTCCGGCCCCCAGGGACAACGTAAATACGGCAGCGAGCATTAAAGCTGAAGCGATGGGAATAGCCAATCGGGCGATTCTGACGATTGCGCTTCGAATGTGGTGATCACGCTCCATGATTTCTCCTCCGTTATAAATCCTTAAATTGCAAAGCGGTTGTCGGCATGAACAGGTGCCGGTTGAAAATCAAAGTAGCGAGCCGGGCTTTGCAGATCAAGCCTTGATGTTATTTTGCCTGAAATTGTTCCAGGTTGCAAGAGGCTTCTCGCTGCCTTACGGGGAAACCTCTCCTGGTTCGAAGATGACCTCTTCTTTTCCGGTCAGCTTTTCTTGGACCTTGCGTACCACCAGGTCCAGGTGGCTGGAGTTTGCCACGTAGTCCAGGTCGTCGGCGGGCACGGTCAGCACTGGGCACAGGCCGAAATGCTGGATCCAATCCTCATAAAGCTGGTTGAGCTGTTTCAGGTAATCTTCGTTGATCCGCCGTTCGTATGTGCGCCCGCGCAGCTTGATGCGCTCGAGCAGCTTGGGCACCGAGGCGCGCAGGTAAACTACCAGGTCTGGCGGCGGCAGAAAATCGGCCAGCACCTGGTATAGCTCGCGGTAAGAGCGGTAATCGCGCTCGTCGATCTGTCCCTGCTGGTATAAGTTGCGGGCGAACACTTCGGCGTCCTCGTATACGCTGCGATCCTGTATGGCGGAGGTGGGATGGTCGAGTAACTGGCGGTGGGAGCGAAGCCGGTGAGTCAGGAAAAATATCTGGGAATGGAAAGCCCAGGTACGCATATCCTGGTAGAAATCGGCCAGATAGGGGTTTTCTGCCACCGGTTCATAGAAGGGTTTCCATCCCAATCTTTCGCACAGCAAAGATACCAGCGTGGACTTCCCTACCCCAATATTTCCGGCTACAGCGACAAATTTTTTCATTATGACATGCCAGGCTTTCAATTTGAAACCAGAAAGGCGGCAGAGCGGTTCTGGACGTCGTCCATGACCAACTCCAGGTGGTGGTTTGGACGGAAGGAAGCTACTTTGATCAGGCGCAGGCAGGCGCTCGTCTCGCGTTCGTTTGGCAGGAACTCCGCCAGTTGGTTGGGAGTACTGTAGAAGAATTCACGGTTGAAGATAATGCCCTTGTCATCCAGGTTGATCGCCAGTGGATAGATATTCGATTCAACCAGATCCTGGAAGAAATGCGTGCCAAAGGAAGCCTCTGGTGATAGGCCAATCTGCTCACCGGACATCTCAACTAAGGCGCGCGTGTTGTAAATATCCGAGTAACCAATCTTGACCCCAAGATCGGGGTTGGATGTTCCCCAACGACCTGGACCAACGCAGATGAACACCTGTCCAGACAGCGCGGCGTTCAATCGGCCCACGGAGCGCCCTACCTTGGCCCGTTCCGCCGGGGTTGGCAAAGAAAAATAGCATTCTGGCGAGACAAATAACACATAGTCGATATTGCTTACCCGTCCATGAGGGGCCATACTTTTCGTCAAGAAGATCGTATCTACAGGCCTCAGTTTCTCCGGGAAGCGTGCTTCACTCTCCTTCAATTGGCTCTGTGGACGGCATTGTAAAAGTGAGATCTTTACATCCGGCTGCACTTCGTTTGGGTTGACGATCTGTACAGTAAATTCAGTGTCCACGGGTACATGATAATTTTCTTCGAGGATTTTCAGCATTTTTCTCAGGCGCTCTGCCAGTGTCGTCCGGCGCAGCAGCTCGTCAAAGGTGATCACCAACTGTCCGGTGGTGTCTCCCATCAACATACTGCGCAGCGGCACCAGGTACCCACCGCGATCCACCTGGGCCAGGTAGCGCAACTGTGGGTAGCGCGGGTGCAGCACTTCCTGCACGGGCAGTGTCTTTACTTCGTTATCGTTCAGATCGATCAAGTCGACATACTGCTGAGAATAACGCCGAATAGCTTTGAACGAGGCTTCCGGGTGCAGCAACGGGTGGCTCAAGGCGACCAACCGCGGGTAATCATTGCCCACCCGGTCGACCGCCCGCGTACCCAGGCCCCACACCAAGCGCACGAAACCATCTTCCCGCCGGATTTGGGGGGACCAGCGGTACAGGTTGCGACTGAAAGCAACGCCGGCTGCGTGGGGCAAATAATAGCGCCCGAATTGTTCTCCCTGGACCACCTGGATCAGGATGGCCATACGTTCATCGTAATCCTGCAACCCCTTTGCCCGGCGGTAGAGCAATGCATCCGGGTTCAGGCTGCTGGCGTAGATGCGGGAGATGGCGCGGGTAAGATCCTCCAGGTTTTCATCCAGCGACCCCTGGTTGGGGCAAAAATAGCTTTCGTACTTTCCGGCAAAGGATGTCCCGAAGTTATCTTCCAAAAGGCTGGATGAGCGCACAATAACGGGCTTATGCCCGATCTGATCCAATATGCCCCGCAGCCTGTCGAGAATATCGGGAGGAAATTCGCCTTCCTGGAACTCCTGTTGAATTCTGGGATAGTCGCCGCGAATTTGGTCTTCAAGCTTATATTTTTGATCGGCCCAATGCATCAGGCCGTTCAAAGCCATGAATGTGTAGGTCAGGTCCGCACCGATGAAGAATGATTCAGGGATGCGCAATGTGTTACGAATCTCTTCATCTCCGACCTCGATCAGGATGCGCGCCGCCAGGAGCATCCCGGCAGACTTTCCCCCGATTTTCCCATGCCCGATTTTGCGGTTGCGAATCTCCATCAAATCGGAGATGGTAAACCACTCTTTGGCGATTTTCAGATATGACAATTGGTCGCTGATCAGGGTGCGGATCAGGACTACCTTGATCTCGTGCAGGCGGGCTTCGGCCTGTTCTCGCTGCCTGGGCGGCATTTTTTCGATTGCCAACGCCTGCTCGAAAAGCATATTTTGCGGTGCCAGCTCAGGATTGAAAGAAATCTGCAGATCTTCTGCCCCGGCGCCGCGCTCGGTGAGCGTATCGCGCACGATGCGCTCGAAAAGGTCAAAAGGCAGGTTGTAGGCAAAATAGAAATCCGTCAGGTGATCGCGCACCCGCGTCAGGCGCGTTTCCCAGATATCGGCAGGCTCTTCGGCAAAGGGGTTGTGCAGCCCCTCCAGGGCCTGGGAGCGGATGGCCTTCTCGCGCACCTCGGCTTCGAATGCGTGGGGTGTGATCACGCCGCGCTTGAACAATTCGCGGCGCATGCGCGCTCGAATCTGGGTGCTCAAGATCGGATACTGGGCCAGTGAAAGGTAGATATTGAGCGTTCGATCGGATGAAGCGGGTGGTAGTGTCATTCCGTGGTCGGAAAATACATTTAGACGAGTTTAAAATTGCAGGCTGGCGCCGGACGAACTTGTGGGCCAACCTGCAGCATCAGTCTATACACCTTTGGCGATTAATTGCCCAGGTGCATGGGCATGATTACATGTAAGAATTCACTGTCCTCCGCCTGGCCCCCCACCGGGCGAACCACTCCTGGACTGGTGTCCGCGGTCGTCTCCAGTGCCACGTTCGGCGTCTTAATTACATCCAGCACTTCTCGCAAGAAACGCACGTTGAAGGCGATCAGCAAAGCCGGGCCCTCAATGCTGGCGTCGACGATGTTCTGGTTTGAGCCGGTTTCATCTGACTGGCCTGAAATTTCAACTGTGCCGGGCTGTAATTCCCCGCCAGGGGTGATATTGATACGGGCGATATGCGAACCCTCGCGCGCGAAAATTTCAGCCTGTTTGCAAGCCTTTAAGAAAGCGGAGGTGGAAAGCACGGCTCGGGTGTCGCAGCGGCGTGGGATGATTTGCTCATAATCGGGGAATGTCCCCTCAATCAATTGGGAGACCAGCTCGGCATCGCGCATGCGGAAGATCACCTGGCCTCTGCCGGGTGGCATGATCATCGTCAAAGATTGATCGCCATCCCCTGAGATCCGGGCCAACTCGCTCAGGGCGCGTGCCGGGATCACGGCATTGATCGGGCGCGGTACCGCTGATGAAAGTTCGGACTTGCGCACAGACAGCCGGAAGCCATCGGCTGCTGCCAGTATGATCTTATTCCCGTTTACATTGATCAAGACCCCGGTCAGAATCGGGCGGGCTTCGTCACTGGAAGCTGCAAAGACTACCTGCTGGATCATTTCACGGATATCGGCAACATTCAGTTGAATGCCCTGAGTAAGGTCCGCTACCGGCATCGGAGGAAATTCTTGCGAATCGATACATTTCAGATTGGTATTCGAGGCCCCGCAGCGCACGTTAAGGGTTTGGGTACGCACATTCAGATCCATATCCACTTGCTTATCGGACAGGGTACTTACCAGGTCGGTGAACGTGCGCGCCGGAACGGTAGTTGAACCTTCTTCCTCGATCTTGGCGCCGATCCAACAGGTGATACCGAGTTCCAGGTTCGTAGCCGAAAGGCGCAAGCGACCTTCATCGGTCGCGACCAGGATATTTGCCAGGACAGGCAACGTGCTGCGTGGCGAAACCGCGCGGGCAACGATGCTTAAACCATGCGCCAGGTTTTCTTGCAAAACGGATACTTTCATGATTTCGGTCCTTTCCTCGGTTTGATTCCGGTGCGGCAGGATCAGGAGCGGCCTCGATGCCTGCGTACCTGTCGGGCAAAGACCAGGTCAGACGGCCGGGCGATGCCCTGGAATTTGTGCAATGACAGATGACCTGCTTTCTCAAGAGTATACAACGAGTGGGCAGTTTTGCCAATCAAATTGTGTCACTCATTTTTGGCCTGAGCTTCTTTCCTCCGCCAGGTTACGCACAGTGTGAGCAGCCTGTTGTGCCAGCACTGTCAACGGTTTGCCGCTTCCAAAGACCCAATGCCAATCCTGGGTTGGCGTTGGCACGACTACCCGCTTGCCACCGTATGCCTGCAGCCAGAGACGAATGGCCTCAGATGGCCTGGCGATCAATTCGGCAGGCACAATGACTGCGCGCGCGGCAGAGAGGGTCTCATCCGGGACACCTTCACTAGCGGCGTGCACGGCGACTGGCATGCCGGGAGCCAATTTTTGCAAGGCATCGATCACCACACTGGCGAATTCGGTGCCTGCGCTGGTTTCGCTTTTCGGTGCCTGTTCCCCGTTTTGAGATTGGACAATGTTTCCGCCGGTCAAAATCAACACCGGGAACTTTGCATGGCGCCTGGCCAGAGAGCGTTCAGCCAGGCGTCCGTCTGCCCGGACTACCAGCCAATGATACGCCAGCAGCAGCCCAAACAGAATCACCAGTTTGAGCTGCTGTAAGATGATCAGGAGCAGATCGTTTGGTGGCTCACCTAAAATGGCGCGAAAGGCCTGGAAGAACAGGATCACAGCACTGGCCGTCAAGCCAGCCACCGCCAGGGACATGACCAGGAAGAGATAGCTCTTGCGGATAACAGAGCGCCGGGCACGATCCCCGCCTTCTCCTTCGAGCGCTGCTTCGGCAACCATCGGGCGCCAGGATAATATCCACACAGGTGTGCCGATGATTACCAGGGCGAGCGCGAGACCCGGCTGAATACGCAGCGCCAGATCCCAAGACACGCCGGTTTGAGAATTATTACCCAGGATAAAACCCAGCAGTTGTTCCAAACCGATGAACGTAGCAGCCAGGCCCAGGAGCGATAGCAAATAGGCATATAGGCGCTGCAAATTGGCAAACTGGCTTCGGGTCCGCTCATCATTGGCAATTTTGTCGAGGGGTCTCGTCCGTCTCCAAAATCCGTTTACCTCGGCGTTCAATTCGCGCCCATAATAGGCCCAGACTGCGCCCATTGGGATTCCGATCGAAATCGGATAAGTGATTTGATTGACGAATCCGGCAATCGTTGGCCTGGCGCCCAGCAGCACATTGAAAACAACCTCTAAGACCAGCGCTGCCGTGGCGAGCCCGCCAGCTAGGCTGATGAATGTCAGGAAGTAAAGTACGATCAATCGCAGCGACGAAAATCGCTCGGAGGATTGGCTTAACGAAAGGCGGAGGATCCTCTCTTCAACATACAGGATAGGTGTACCCACAAAAAGCAGGGCCAGGCTTTTGGCGAACAGGGCATTGCCTGCGTTGCCCATGGCGGAAACCAGACTCAGGCTAAACGCCAGCAATTGCTGAGTGCCAAAAATCACCATCCCCAAACCGTAGACAAGCCAGAAATAGCGATAAAAACGACGCACTTCAACGAATGCCTCGCCGGGTAAAGCTGTGGGCTCTTCGGGTTGCACTTGAGATGTCGAAAAGGGCCAATCGTTGCGCAGCACAGACAGAAAATAAACCGCTACCAGTGCATTCAAAACCAGCGCAATGGCATTATCGCTCATTGTCTGGCTATTGCCCAGTAATGTCTGTCTGGCATCCAGGCGAAAAGCGATCAGCAAACCTCTGTTTATCAGGGCCAACGCGTTTTGCGCTACGGGAATCAATGTGGCAACCAGCGTTCCGAACAAGAACACGGGGCGCAGCCAGGAACTGCGTTCCTGCGAGTCCGCCTGCGAGCTGCGCTGTACCAAACGCCAGTGATAAAGAAAAACAGGCGCGCCGATCAGGATCAGGGAGAGTGACCTGGCGAGTTGAAGCGTGCTACCACCAGGCTGATTCGCCAGGCTGGAGCGCGCCAGAACGATCGTCCCCCATAGAACGGTTTCCAGGCTGATAAAACTTAGCGCGTAAAGATAAAGACGGCGTACGATTTGCATGTCAGTGTATAGGAATGGGCATAGAACAGGTAGCCTGACATTGGCAGCCCGACCTCCAGGCTGCCGGATAAGCCAGGCAATTGAAGTTAATCACAGGGAATTGCAGCGCTGCTTGCCTGGGCGCGACAAGAGTACCAGGAAAGGACCGATGACGGGGAGCAGAACGATCAATAGTCCCCATCCCAGATAAGCAAACAAGGAAAGGCTGCGTTGTCGCAGGAATAACGCAGCCAGGACAGCCATACCCAGCAGGCAGATCAAAAGAAGCGCGCGCATAATGTCCGGTGAAAATGGCATGGGATGTAGCCGCTCCTGAAAAAGATTCCAATGCAGAACAGGCGGGTCGATTCCGAACTTGAATAGATTGTATAGTATTTGAAGATAGAATGCAAGATGAAACGCTGGTTAAATCAATGAGCCGGCGCTCAAGCGCCGGCCCTGAATACTCGCAGACGCTGGCTATAGCCAGCCGCGCAGTTCCATAGCCCTGACCACGCGTCCGATGGCGACCATATAAGCCGCATCGCGCATATAGACCTTTTCTCCTTCTGCCATTTCGAGCACGCTGTTGAAGGCCTGGGTGATCTTGGTATCCAGGCGCTGCAGAACTTCTTCCTGTGTCCAGTAGAAGTTCATATCATTCTGCACGCTTTCGAAGTAAGAGACCGTGACTCCACCGGCATTGCACAAGAAATCCGGAATGACGAACACCCCATTGCGCTTGAAAACTTCGTCCGCTTCTGGTGTCGTGGGGCCATTGGCGCCTTCTGCAACCAGGCGGACGCGATCGCTGACGCGTTTCACCGTATCCGCGTTGACCTGGCCTTCCAACGCAGCCGGGATCAAAACATCCACGTCTTTGCAGATCCATTCATCGGCATCTTCGATCAGATAGCCGGCCTGGCGCGCTTTTTCCTTATCGATCGATCCGTATACATCTGTGATCGACTGCAGGAAGCGCGGGTTGATGCCGTCCGGATGGCTGACGGTATAAGCCTCGCGATCGTCGCGATCCCAATAGGATACGCAGGCGACTTTACCACCCAACAACTCGGTAAAGCCGATAGCTGCGTACTGGGAGACATTGCCGAAGCCCTGGATGGCGGCGACGGATTTGGCGGGGTCGATCTTGAGGTGTTTCATGGCTTCGCGCACGGTGTAAATAACGCCATAGCCGGTTGCCTCGGTCCGGCCCAGAGACCCGCCTCCCCCGACCGGTTTACCGGTGATCACACCGGGGGTGAATTGTCCCACCAGCTTCGAGTATTCATCCATCATCCAGCCCATCATGCGTGGATTAGTGCCTACATCGGGCGCCGGCACATCCTGGCGTGGGCCGACATTGCGCCAGATTTGGTCCATCCAACCACGGCACAAATTTTCCTGTTCCGTGACGGATAGCGAAGCTGAATCAACGGCAACGCCACCTTTTCCGCCTCCCAATGGGATGTCGGCGACCGCGGTCTTCCAGGTCATCCACATCGCCAGCGCTCGCACGGTATCCAGAGTCTCGGAAGGGTGAAAGCGGATGCCGCCTTTTGAAGGCCCGCGTGCATCGCTGTGTTGCACACGATAACCGGTAAACACGCGTATGCTGCCGTCATCCATATGCACCGGGATCATGAACTTAAATTCACGAGTCGGCCAGCGCAGGATTTCAGCTACCTGTGGGTCCAGATTGAGTTCCCCAGCAACACGGTCGAACTGGCTCTGGGCCATCTTAAACGCGTTGATTAAATCTGTCGTCATTCGAAAATCTCCTATTGTTTTGAAATGGATATAAAAATATCGTCACCAGGAGAGAGGCGCGCGCCTGACCTCCTGGTGATGGCCGGTTTAAGAATATAAGCGGGCACTCCGGTATGGTGCCCGCTCGCATCTGCTGAAGCAGTGATTATGTTGCCTGAAAGGCTCACTTCAATGACCTCATCAATTTCCCAGCTTACGTGTCCCGATGGTAGCTGAAGCCAGATGAACCGTCAAGTGACG
>Ga0315542_1001924_pt1 | contig 12875 bp, 13 predicted proteins | sample SalMarSW160120MG_FD_202541 | JGI IMG/M metagenome (GOLD analysis project Ga0315542, IMG submission 202541) | Salt marsh sediment microbial communities from the Plum Island Ecosystem LTER, Massachusetts, United States - Salt Marsh Sediment SW1601-20 ... | reverse complement strand
GTAAACACTTTGCACAAGGCGATTGCGGATTACCTGCTGCAGTACTAAAAAAAGCATGAAAGGGACCTTTGATGGAACAGAACGAGTTGGAACAAGTCGAACAGGAAAAGCGATTAAAGGAAAATCTGAACCGTATTAAAAACAAAATAGTCGTGTTAAGCGGCAAGGGCGGCGTGGGAAAGACGACCATGGCCGTCAACCTGGCATATGCCCTGGCCATGAGGAACCTGAGTGTCGGCATTATGGACGTGGACCTGCACGGCCCCAATATCGCCAAAATGTTGGGGATTGAAGGTGAACGGCTTACCAGCGGTGAGTCCGGGATCGAGCCTTTTCCCGTCCTGCCCAATTTGAAGGCCATGAGTATAGCCCTGCTGATACAAGATCAGGACAGCCCCATAATCTGGCGGGGGCCGCTGAAGATGGCCGCCATCAAGCAGTTTTTAAGCGACGTGGACTGGGGTAACCTGGATTACCTGATTATCGATTCGCCGCCCGGAACCGGGGACGAACCGTTGAGCACCTGCCAGCTTATTCCGGACATCACCGGGGCGGTGATCGTTACCACGCCGCAGGACGTGGCCGTGCTTGATTCCAGGAAGACGGTCATGTTCGCCCGGCAGCTTCATGTACCGGTCATCGGGATTATCGAGAATATGAGCGGATTCATCTGTCCGCATTGCGGAAAGAAAACCGAGCTTTTCGGTAGAGACGGCGGAAAGCTCGCGGCGGATGACCTGAAGGTCCCTTTTCTGGGCCGGGTTCCCCTTGAGCCGGAAATAGTGAAACACAGTGACGCCGGAAAACCTTTTATTCATCTTCAAAAAGATACGGAAACCGGACGGACACTGGATGGGATTGTGGAAAGTATAATTCAATTCAGGATATAACTATATGGCTTTGTAGATTTTTAATTTTTATAGAGGAGAAATGATAATGAAAAAGACCGACGTATTAATAATCGGCGGGAGCGCTTCAGGAGTTGTTACCGCTATCACCGGAAAAAACCAGTATCCGGACAAAGAGTTCCTTATTATTCGCAGAGAAGACGAGGTGCTTGTACCATGTGGAATTCCGTACGTATTTGGTTCATTGGAGAACAGTAATCAGAATCTAATATCTGATGGTCCGCTTAAGAATTCAGGCGTACAAATTATGATCGGAGAGGTGGTCTCCATAGATTATCAAAAGAAGATATGTAAAACGGCCGGCGATGAAGAGATCGGTTTTGAGAAGCTGGTTATGGCCACCGGTTCCAGTCCCAAAATACCGGATAAGATAACAGGAATTGACCTTGAAAATGTATTTACCGTTCCCAAAAATAAAGTCTATCTAGATACCATTTTGGAAAAAATGCAGACCGCTCAAAAAATCGTGATTATCGGCGGCGGTTTTATCGGAGTTGAACTGTCCGATGAATTACATAAAAAGGGGAAAGACGTAACCATTATAGAGGTATTACCTCACTTATTGGCTGCCGTCTTCGATGATGATATGTCGGTTGAGGTTGAACAAACCCTCGCCGGGCGCGGCGTCACGGTAAAAACAGGCATCGCCGTTAAAGAAATAACGGGAGACTCAAAGGCGGCCGGCGTTATTTTGCAGAATGGAGAAACCCTGCCCGCGGATGCGGTTTTTCTTTGTATAGGGTATAAGCCGAATACCGAGTTGGCCGCTAAATCGGGAATAGTATTAAACTCCAAGGGGTTTATCAAGGTAGATGAATATATGCGCACGGATAAGCAGGATATATTCGCGGTCGGTGACTGCGCCGAGAACAGGGATTTTATTACGCGAAAAATAATCACTCCCATGCTGGCGTCTACCGCCTGCGCGGAAGCACGCACAGTGGGATTGAATCTCTATCGATTGTCAACCGTAAAAACATTCAATGGCACAATCTCCATATTTTCCACGGTAATCGGAGACAGGTGTTTTGCCGTGGCGGGAATTACGGAGAAGATCGCGGCAAAAGAAGGCTTTTATACGGTTGCGGCCGCTTTTAAGGGGATGGATAAACATCCGGGGAACCTTCCCGGCATGCATGCGCAAACGGTAAAGCTGATTGTGTCAAAAGATTCCGGTGTAATTCTGGGCACCGGTATTTCCGGCGGTTTCAGTATCGGGGAGCTGATAAATGTCGCCGGCCTGGCCATACAGAACAGGATGACGGTGAACTCACTTCTCACCACCCAGATCGGCACACATCCGCTTCTTACGGGACCTCCGACAGCGTACCCTCTGATCAAGGCCGCCGAAGCGGCATTGAAAAAGATAAAGCAATCATAAAAGGAAAACCGCATGAAAAAAACAGGTGATCTGCATATCACCGAAATAAAGCCCATTATATCTCCTTTTGAATTAAAAAAGAAATTTCCCATGACTGAGGTGAGCAATAAAACTGTTGTTGAAAGCAGGGAAACCGTTATTGATATATTACATAAAAAAGATAAAAGGCTTCTGGCCATAGTGGGACCATGTTCGATCCATGATCCGCGGGCCGCCCTTGAATACGCCGACAGACTGAAAACAATACAACAGCGGGTAAAGGATGTAATATTTATTGTGATGCGAACCTATTTTGAAAAACCCCGCACAACCATCGGCTGGAAGGGACTGATAACCGATCCCCATCTGAACGGGACCTATGATATCACCGCGGGGCTTAGGCTGGCCCGCCAACTTCTGCTTAAGATTACGGCCATGGGTGTACCGTGTGCTTCGGAGCTGCTTGATCCCATTGTCCCCCAGTACATCGCCGACCTGATAAGCTGGGCCTCCATTGGGGCAAGAACAACGGAAAGCCAGACCCACCGGGAGATGGCAAGCGGGCTTTCCATGCCGGTCGGGTTTAAAAACGGGACCAGCGGTAATGTGGAGCTTGCGGTAAACGCCATGGAATCCGCCCGCCATCCGCACAATTTTATCGGGATAGATCAGTTTGGGAAAACATCACTCTGTCAGACGGCCGGGAACAGCGCCGTGCATGTCATCCTGCGGGGCGGCAGGTCCGGACCGAACTATTATGAGGAAAATGTTGAAAAAACCGAGGAGCTGATTTCCAAACTTACTATACCCCCGGCGATTGTAATAGACTGCAGTCACGCCAACTCCGGAAAACAGTATTCACGGCAGGAACGGGTGCTGCGGTCCCTGCTTGACCAGAGAAAACGCGGCAGAACCTCGCTTGTGGGATTTATGCTGGAAAGTAATCTGGCATCAGGTTCACAGAAGATTTCCGCCGATCCGGAAAGCCTGACTTACGGTCAGTCCGTCACCGACGCGTGTATGGGTTGGGACGAAACCGAAGAACTGCTGTTGTACGCCGCCCGGACACTTGGATAAAGCACTCTATACCTTATTATAAAAAACCAATCTTAAATTTCTGTTGCCATTGTAGCTCAGGGAATAATAAATTTGAATTGGAAATAGAATATGAAAAACGCAACGGCTGTGTTCGGAGTACGCTTTGTCTATGGCTGGATTATCCTGTTTTTTATTAAACTGTTTCCTCATTCTGTAAAAAGAGCATCGGCAATTCGTTTCTATTTTTCTCGATTTTTTCATTATCATCTGCTTTTATTGAATGGCTGCAGAACAGGGACACAAAAGAAAAACAAGGAAAGCCCAACCTGAAAGCCCAATAAAAACTATGAAGGTTTTATTGGGCAGTGGTAATGGGGCGGCGCACCGGCCCGTGGAGTACGGGCGCCGCCCCTATCGGTTCCCGTAAGGCCTGTACAGCCGCACCGGCTCCTGATAATCCCGGCGCCTATCCCAACTCATGTATAATCGACAGTGCCGCGATAGTGCCGTCGGCCACGGCCGTGGTGATCTGGCGGTACTGTTTGGAACGGATATCGCCGGCCGCGTACACACCGGGTACCGATGTCTGCATGTCCTCGCCGGTAAGCAGGTAACCGGCCCGGTCTTTCTTGAAACTGTTTTTCACAAACCCGATATTGGGCACAAAGCCCACAAAGATAAATATGCCGTCGGCCCGTAAAGACTTGCGTTCACCGCTTTTTAAATCTTCGGCCACCACCTCCATGTCCATGTGCCCGTGTCGTATGAACTCCCGGGGTTCGTGTTCCAGGTAAAACTCTACGGAATCCAGTGTCTTCAGCTTGTCCGCCGCGGCCTTGTTTGCCTGGAACTCGGCGAACTGGTGAATGATGGTGATCTTTGCGGCAAACTTGGCGATGTAGAGCGCTTCCTCCACCGCCGAGTTGCCCCCGCCGATGATAATGACATGCTTGTCTTTGTAATATTTTGCGTCGCAGGTGGAGCAGTAAGAGATGCCGTTTCCCCGGTACTCCTGTTCTCCCGGGAGGCCCAGCGGCCGGGGTGAAGAGCCGGTGGCGACAATCAGCTTTCTGGCTTGTATCAGTTCAACCCCGTCGATCAGTACGGTCTTGTTCTCAAGGTCAACGGCATCCACATCCACGGCGCTGCGGAATTCCACTCCCGCCTCTTCGGCCTGGCGGTGGAAATTATGCGCCAGCATGTACCCGTTCTGGGCTTCGGGAAAACCGGGGTAATTGGAAACCAGGTGGGTGGTGCTGACATACCCACCGGGAAGGGCGGGGTCAATAATGATGACCCTGGACTGTGACTGGGCCAGGTAGATTCCCGCGGTCAGGCCAGCGGGCCCGCCGCCCAAAACGGCCACGTCGCAGGAGGTGGTCTTGGTATGAACCCGGTGCAAAAGTTGCCGCTGTTTTTCCGCCGGTATCAGGCTGTCCAATACCCGGCTCAGGTCTTTACGCTTGACCGCGCCGCTGAAGCGTTCATCCAGTAATCTTCCTTTATTATAGAACAAAATGGTCGGTGATGAGGTGACCCCCAGTTTCTGCGCAAGTTCACGGTTTCCCTGGCGGAAGATCTTCACAAAACTGACGTCATCGCCGTAGATCTCGCTCAGGGCATCGTATTTTGAGGCCAGGGCTTCGCAGGGAGGGCACTCGGTGGAATAAAAATCCACCACCACCCTGTCTCCATGCAATACAACTTCGTCAAATTCTTTTCCGGTAATCTCTGTTATCTTTTCGGTCATGTTTTACTCCCTTTCGCATAATATGATATTCCCATTTCCAGCAGCTCACGAATGGGCCTGCAGTCCGGGTTTCCCACCGCCCCGGCGCGGTTTTTGGCCACCGCCCCGCAGCCGCCCCCGCAGGCAAGGCTTACGCTGCATGTTCTGCATTGTTCCATACCCATAATATCCCGTTCCTGCCACTCCTCGATTTTTTGTGTATTATGGATGATCTCAGGGTAAAAACTGCCCAGTTCCTCTCCCTTTTTGCCCACCGTGGCCGTGCAGGCGTAGATACTCCCGCTAAAATCAAAGGCCCATTCGCTTTTGGTCCCGGGGCAGGAATCGAACAGCGGCTGCGGTAGTTCCCCGTTTTCGAACAGGAACCGGGAAATCGAAAAGGCGGGCTTATGAAACTCCGCTATCTCCGGCCACTGCTTTATCCGGTCATACAAGTCCTCATACAGGGAAAGGCGGGTATACAACTTGTGTTCTTGTGCACCGCAGGTATGGAGCTCGTAATTTCGGCCCAACTGTGTTTTAAAAAGCGGGTCGGCCGTCCAGCCCTTGGCGACGGCAAAACGCGCCAGGTCTTTCAGTGCCGGCATGTTTTCCCGGTCTATGACCACCCGGAGGTTTAAGGGAATACCGCGCTTAAGCGCCGCATCGATTCCGGCAACAATCCGTCGAAATGTATCCCGCCCTGAAGGCAGGCTGCGGCGCCTGTTATGCTCCGCTTCCGGCCCGTCCAGGGTAACCTGTATCTCCCGGATCTCCGCTGCGGCAAACAGCGGCAGGTACTCCTGCAGGTGATACCCGTTTGTAACCACGGCCAGCGGTATTCCCGCCTTGGCCGCACGGTTAATAAAGTACTCTATGACACTCCGATGCGCTTTACCGGGTAACAGTGGCTCTCCCCCGAAAAGGGTGATATATTTTTTTCTCGCGCCAAACTCCTTTTCTACATAGGTGAAAAACGCGTCGATTAATTCCGGTTCAGGCAGCCCGGCCGACCGGTGATACTCCCGTTGGTAGCAGTAGGAACAGTTGAAGTTACAGGTATACCAGGGAGCGAAAAAAAGCTGCAGCTCCTCGACATCCCGCTTATCCAGAAAATCCAGATAGGCCCGGCGCACCAGGGACTCCTCAGCCTCCGGGGCGATGAGGTACCCCTTTTCTTCAAGCTCATGAATATTCTTGTACGTTCCGGCCCTGATGGCTTCCATATCAGGTGCCGAGACAATATCGGCGGAGCCCGTCAGGATGTTGACCAGGAAATAGTCGTTTCCGTCTCTCATTTTGGAATAAATGGTATGTCGTGATAGTTCCATACTTGTTTTCCCCCACCCAGCCGGGCGGCGGGATGTTCCCCACCGCCCAAAGCCGGATACTGTTCAGTCATGACAGCCGGCATGAATTGCGGATATTTTGGCGCAGCACTGCGCCACCTTGTTTTCCGCTTTTTTCTTTTTTACCAGTGATTTCATGTATCCTCCCTTGCTGGTTTGTTAAAACGGCCGCCGCCGGATAGCGGCAACGGCTGCCCGAAGCATCCTCTGAAATAGTATTTCAGCACCGCCGCCGGTAACCGCCGGGCGACCTCCCGCGCGAGCACACCGGGCAGCCGTCCGCCCCTGCTTTGTTTTTATGTGCCGCAGCCTTATGTCCCGCAGCAGCACAGGGGCCGGCGTCCCGCGACCGTAAAACTGGCGGTTTGAATTTTCCCCTTTTGGTAAGGGGTACTTTCTTCCAATATTTTAACAGCCGTAAAACCGGCATTGTTTATGGTCTCCATATATTCCTGTTTTGTTACGGCGCCGCCCCAGCATTCGGCCACGGCCTGCGGGTCAGAGGCGTACTCCTCCGGAACGTTTTCTACGGAATAGATATCGCTGATAATGAACCTGCCCCAGGGCTTTAAAATACGGTAGATTTCCTGCCAGACCTTTTGCTTGTCCTGTGCGTGGTTGATGGTGCAGTTGGAAATTACCAGGTCAACACTGCCTTCTTCCAAAGGCAGTGATTCGAGGTTCGCCTCAATAAACTCGGCGTTTTCGATACCGAGTTTCTGTGCTTCCCCCCGTGCCTTCTCAAGCATTCCGGCCGAAGCGTCGATACCGTAGACGTATCCCGCGCGACCGGTCTGTTCGGCCATGCGCAGTACGTCCCTGCCCTTGCCGCTTCCCAGGTCTACACAGGTCTCTCCGGGCTGCACCCCCGCGTACTGAACCGCCCCTCCGCAGGAGAGACAGCACGACTCACCGGCCAGTGCCCCATAGCGCTTCTCAATTGCTTTCATTGTTTCAGATGACATTACATTTCCTCCTGGAATACCGTAAGAAGAAGGCCCAGACTTTCCTTCACCTTGTCGGCCTGTTGTTGCGATAAAAAAGAAACCAGTTTTTGTTCGCAGTCGTTTTTTTCAGCTTCCAGACGGTCCCTGCATTTACTCCCCCTGGCCGAAAGCCTTATCTGCAGATATCGCCGGTCTTTCTGGTCCTGCGAATAATCAAGGTACCCCTTTTTCATGAGACTGAACACCAGCCTGCTGGTGCGGGAAGGAGAAAGGCCTGCCAGGTCGGCGATTTTACCGGTACAGAGACTGCCTTCCATAGGCAGGGTGCACATCAGGTTTACCTCCCGCGGTGTCAACCGGAACTCTTCTCCAATGGTATCCTCGATATGACAGAGTGATTTCAGTTCTATGATTGTATCAACCAGTCTCTTTTTCATGGTTTCTCTCAAAAATAAATGCTACTAACAATAGTTGCTACTAGCAAATAATAATTAAAAATCTTTCCTTCGTCAAGTATTTTGTTTATAAGAAATAAAAAAAACACGGAAATTTCAATGATTGATGGTATAGTATAGGTGAGGTGCGGCGATGAAAAAGAAAGTTTTTACCCTATGTTTTGTGTTATGTGTCATGAGTGCAGCCCTGGGTTTCAGCCAGGAGAAACCGGTGGTGGCGGTACTGGATTTGGAAACGCAGGGGGTGAGCATAAAGGAACGCGGGGCCTTTATAGACAGGCTGACGGCGGAGCTTTATAAAACCGGGAAGTTTGTGGTTATTTCCCGGGAGGACAGAGACAAATTATTAAAAGAGCAGGCAAACTCCTTACGGGATGCCTTTGATGAAAAGCGGCAGATTAAAATCGGGAAACTGCTTTCGGCCAACCAGGTGGTCACCGGTTCAATCAGAAAGATCGGGAAAAACCTGGTGGTTGATCTCCGGCTGCTTGATGTCAATACCTCGAAGATGCTGCAGACGGCCGGCGCAAGTTATACCGGTATTACCGAGGTGATCAATGACTGCCCCTCCCTGGCCTTTACCCTGGCGGGTTTAAGCTCCCGGTACGATGTGACGGGTACCACCTGGGAATTCGGACTTGGGAATACCATTACTTTTCTTGACGGGGGTATTGTGTATTTCAATAAACTCAATGCCCGGGGGCACTGGAAACAGAAGGGGAACAGGGTGGTGTTCGACTGCAACAACTTTACCGGTTACCAGGTTGTGATAGAGGGTGAGAAGATGAAAGGGGTATGGTACAGGATAAAGACACCGAAAGACACCAGTCCCACGTTTCTCTCTAAAACACCGCCGCCGGATAAGGAGATCATAAAGGTCTCCCTGGAAAATACCACCTGGCAGTGTGATGAGAACAAAGAGAAAATCCTGTTTTTTAAGGGCGGACTGGTGGTTTTCCCCGACCGGCAGACCAGCGGGATGTGGCTGCGCCGGGGAAACCGTGTTGCCGTAGAGGTGGGATACGTTACCGCCTATGACCTGGTGGTGAAAGATAAAAAAACCATAACCGGCACCCGGCACCTGGAAAACAATCCCAACGAGCGTTTTCCCGTCACCTTTTCCCTGCAGCGGACGCGGATAGACAAGGCCCCGGCGGTACGGCTTTCCGGTACCACCTGGCAGTGGAGTACCAAGAGTACCGTCACTTTTTTAAAGAACGGGACCACTAAATTTTCCCATACCTCCTACAAGGGCACCTGGAAACAGCAGGGTTCATATGTGGAGTTTGATATCAATACCGGTCAGCGTGTGGTCTTCTACATGTATATTTTCGGCGACAAGATGAAGGGTGTGTTGTGCCAGGTGGAAAACAGAAACAATACCTACCATTCCGATTTGAAACGGCTTGAATAACCCGGCATTTTTGATATAACTATACGGATGTCCAAGAATAACATACCTCCCGCTACAATGCCCTGGCGGCGCAACATCCTTCTGTTGACGATTATCCGCATCAACTTTTCCATGCTGTTTGCGGTTTCCGTCATTGCCTCTTACTGGCAAAAGAACGGTCTGTCTGTTTTCGATATTTTTCTCCTCCAGGCCATTTTCTCGTTTTCCGTGGTGCTGTTCGAAATACCCACCGGGTACATCGGTGACCGCCTGGGCAGAAAACGCACGATTCTCCTGGCCGCGGCCATAAATGTTGCGGGGTGGATTGTCTATTCCTCGTTTCGGTTTTTCTGGGGGTTCGTGGCGGGTGAGGTGGTCCTGGGGCTGTCACTGGCCTTTTTGTCCGGCACCGATTCGGCGGTGGTGTTCGAAAGCCTGAAAGCTTTAGGTCGCAAAGACGAGTACAGCAAAATAGAGGGCCGGATCAAGGGGTTCTTTCACCTGGGGGCCGGAATTTCCAGTATTATCGGAGGCATCTGCGCCGTGTTTCTGCCCGTCTGGTCGCTCATGCTGGCCACGGGGGCTGTGTCTTTGGTGAGTTTCTTTATCGCACTCTTTATCCGGGAGCCGGAGTATGAGGTGTATACCCATCACCGCGGCGTGCTCTACGGATTCTATAAGATATTCCGCTATGTGTTCTTACGCAGCAAAATCGTGCGCGCCGCGCTTCCGCTGCTCGCCTTCTGTTCCCTGGCCACCATGCTCGGGGTCTGGTTGTACCAGCCCTTTTGGAAGGCAAGGCATGTTCCGCTCTGGCTGTTCGGTATTCTCTGGGCAGGTCTTTTTATCCCCTCGAGCCTGGGAAGCCACCTGGCGCACAAGCTGGAGAAACTGCTGGGCAGGCGGGGCATCATTTATTTTTTGCCCCTGCCGCCGGTGATCGGGTACCTGCTGGCCGGGATCTTGCCCGGCTACTGGGCCCTGGCCCCGATTTACCTGGTCAACCTTCTGTATGGCCTTGCCCCGCCCATTCTCGGTTCCTACATCCAGCAGGAGACCTTCAGCGACAAGCGCGCCACGGTAATGTCGATCGGCAGTTTTCTCTTTCGTATTTCCTATTGCGTATTGGGGCCGCTGGTGGGTTTTATTGCCAATCGCGTGGGGCTTGAGACGGCCTTTCTGGTGACCGCCGGCATCTCCCTGTTAGCGATTACCGCCTTTATTCCCTTTTTTCTCGGGAGATTGAAGGGATGGGAGCAAACACAGGCGAAATCATCGGGCAGTGATTAAAGGATAAACCGCTATCAATACCACGCCGCTTTTATTTTTTCACGCACAGGTACTTTGTGATATGTATGGGCCGGATACCCCAGGGTGATAACGCCGGCGATGAACCGGCCCTTGGGAATATGAAATTGCCGTAAAATCTCTTTATTCTTTTGCACGGCCATCATGGCAAATCCCATCCAGCAGCTTCCCAGACCCAGCGTGTGGGCGGCCAGCATCCCGTAAGTCAGGGCGATGGTGGGGTCAACATAAGACAAGCCGCCCAGATTGGGCACATGCACAAGGATAAGTACCGGCGCGTCGAAGAATATGATATCCTTGCCGGATTCATACTGGGTAATCAGCTCATTCACGCCGAGTGCCGTACTCTGATCGGACAGGATCTCATAAAAAGCCTTGGGTACGAATGGTTTTAGCAGCTTGCGCATTGTAATAAGCTTTTTAAATGATTTAAAAGATTTGATGGTCGCCTCCGCCAGCAGTTTTTTCTTTTCACGGTCCTTTGTCACAATATATTCACACGGCTGGGCATTGTGCCCGCTGGGCGCAAAACGCATGATCTCAAGCAGTTTGTCAATTTCCGTTCGCGGAACATCCTTGCTTGTGTAACGGCGGATCGAGCGTTTTGTAAGCATTAGTCCTGCCGCGTCCGCAAACGTCATGCGGTTTTCGGGAATTTCCATTACCCGCTCGTGCGCCGCGTAACGTATGGCATCTTTGGGGCACACAGCGATACAATGGCCGCAGCCCGTACACCATTTGTGCGGATCTTTGTGTGAAACGTGCCCGCTACCGTTAGTTGAATAACAACCGGCCGCGCATTCACGCACACACATGCCGCAGTCACTGCATTTTTTTTCATCGATTCCTGTGATTTTCATAATAACCTCCAAAATAATAAATATCCGGGACAATAATTTTCCCGATCGTTATAACTAACTATTTAGTTAATAACCGGTATAAAAAAAATTGTGTTAGAATTTACCTTTCCGGTTCTTATGATACTGCTCGTGGGTTGCCTCCATGGCCAGGCCGAAATACTTGTTTAATTCCGGTTCCGTGATCTTAAAGTGCCTGCACCATTTGTCCTTGAACACCACATAACACACAAAAGGCATCACACCGGTAAAAAACTCGGTCACGCTGATCTGCTGCTGTTGTTTATCAGTCAGCTTCATATCCTCCGCTATGGCGTTCATGCGTTCGTTCTGTTCATTCCCCGCGATATCCACAAGCCGGAAAAGCGGCACTTCCGGGGTGTTGTCCTTTAGGGATTCCACAAACAGGATCTTAAGTAAATCCTTGTGGGACTCCAGGTAATGCGAATATTCAGCCTCAAAGAGCCTTTTATTTTCTTCCGCGTTCTCCGCGTGACCTCCCCGCTCGACAAAATTAAGCAAAAGTGACGTCGATTCCCGGAAGAAGGTCCGAAACAGTTCGGATAATATGCCTTCCTTACTCTTGTAATAGTAGTAAATCAGGGCTTTATTTACTTTAGCCGCCGCTGCGATCTCATCAATGCGCGCCCCGTCGTACCCTTTCTGCGCAAAGAGTCCGGCTGCCGCATTCAGAATTCGCTGTTTTGATTCCGGGCTGTTCCTGTCCATATTCCGCCTAAAATTAACTAAATAGTTGGTTAAATAATAACATAACATGACGCATTGGATTTGTCAAGATAATCTTTTTACAGATAAACCTTATCCCTTCCGCCAACCGTTAGTATATTATAAGTATCACACGTTGAAAACGGGAGGTGATACAATGTTGATGAATCCGATTAACCAACAAGGCGCGCTCTACAAAGCGGTTTCACAGGTGAAAAACTGGAATTGGCAGCAGGAACGGAATAATGTTCGTTTTAACGAAAAGGAGTTCCAGTTGGCAACCATAAAAAAAGTCGGAATGCCGGCTCTCAGGGATATGAGTCGGAACGCCGTGGGAGCAGCAGAGAATTATTATTGGAAGGGAAAAAACATCAATATCCTTGCCTGAGTGCGGCGGGGATAAACGGATTGTAAAGCGTAAAACAGCCCTTTATTCCGTACCGGGGGCTGTCTTTTCCGGTTGCCGTATCTTATGAACTGTGTTCAGAATGAGCGGTGTCAGAAAGACCAGGGTGTAAACTGCCAGCAGGCTGTAAAGCAACACAATATACCATGGTCCGGTAAAGAATGAAGTTATTATGGTACTGATTACCGCCAAAAGAAATGCGGGAAGAAGGAACAGGCCCAAGATTCTCCCCATAAAAAAAACCAGTGCCAGAAAGACTATTATACAGACAACCGCGGCAGCTGCCATAATCCAGGCGAAACCCACGCCGCTGTAATGCAGAGCAAGACCGGTAATTCCCAAAAGCCCCGGCAGGGCGGCGGCAAGAACGGAAAAAGTACCCGATCTGTTCATATGTTA
>Ga0315542_1001923_pt1 | contig 12884 bp, 12 predicted proteins | sample SalMarSW160120MG_FD_202541 | JGI IMG/M metagenome (GOLD analysis project Ga0315542, IMG submission 202541) | Salt marsh sediment microbial communities from the Plum Island Ecosystem LTER, Massachusetts, United States - Salt Marsh Sediment SW1601-20 ... | reverse complement strand
CTGTCCTGATTACAGGTGAGCACGGACGGGTCGCTGGACGAAGCGCTCGTGTTGAACGGGTTGGAACATCCCGCACTTGTCACGGCGCCGCCGAACCACGGGTTGTGGTAGAAGCGAAAGTACTGATTGGTGTGCACCGGTCCGTCGAACAGCGTGTGCTCGGTGAACCACACGTCGCCGCCGTTGTTGGGCAGCTCGTGCTTGTTGGTGAACAGCGCGTAGGTCGCGAAGCTCTTGCGGCCGACCTCGAACTGGTACTCGCCCTGGGCGACGACGTTCCTCTTGTACCCGCCGATGGAGCCCTGGGCCACCAGCACGAACGGGATCGCATAGGTCTGGACGCTGTTCGAGCCCCCGTTGCGAGGCGCGCCGCTCACGTAGTGCGCTGCTGCCAGGTTCACGCCGGAAGGCATCGTGCCGCAACTGGACGAGTCGGTCACGAAGATCCGTACGCTGGCTGTGCCCCCGGAGCTCGGGGACAGCGTCGGCGCCGGCGACGTACCGCAGAGATCGTTGTCGATCTGAGTCTGAAGCTGCTCTGCCACGCTGCCGTTGTTGGTGACGAGCGCCGACACGACGCTCTGCGGACTCGGGTAGTCGCCCGTGCCCGTCCCGAACGCCCAGCGGCTCGTCGTGGGCGAATGCGCCTCGATGATGGCGCCGAGCTCGCTCTTCACCGTGTCCTGCAGCATCGCCCCGCCGAGGTTCGCGGCGCCGCGGGCAAGCATCAGCGACTGCACGATTCCGGCGTCGTCGCCGCTGTGCTTCATCTCGTTCAGGGTGCGCGCGAACAGAAGCGTTGCAACCCCCATGATTACGACCATCAGCATCAGGGCGTACAGCATCGCGACGCCGCGCTGGCGGGATGTCATTGACATGAGATCACCTGATTCACGGAGTGGTCGTTCGACGACATCTCGACCGTTCCGCTCACGGTTCGAGAGACGTCCCTGCCATTGATCTTGTTGGAGGTCGACAACGTAAGCGTGATCCGGGCGAGGTCGGCGCTCTGACCGTCGACCGTCCCGCTGCGAAGCGCAATGCCACCGCTGCTCAGCGGCGCCGATAGGACCTTCACGGTCCCGTCGTGCTTCTGGTACACGTACTGGAGGTCCACGGCGTCGAGATCGAACGCCATGGGCACCGCGGCCGCCGTCCCCTCCTTGAGGTAGAGCGTCCGGGTGGCGCTGTCGTAGTGGAAGCCCGCCGATTGGCTCTGGATCGTGATGGCACCGGAGCTGTAACTGAGGGTGTTGCCGCAACTGGAATGCGTGATCTGGTACGCATCGTTCCCGAGACTGGTCACGCCGCTGGGCGCATCGACCGTGAAGAGCAGCGCGTTGCCGCCATCCACCATCAACATCTGCTTGCCCGGAAGCAGCGTGGTCGGATCGCCGCTGCCGCCCCACAGCACCACGAGGTTGTCGTCGCTGGCGAACGTGGAAGCGTCATCGTAACCGCCCATGAGCACGGGGTAGCCGGCCCCGCCAGCCAACGTCACGAAGGAAACGTCGTGCGCATCCGACGTGTAGGGGTAGTTGCTGATCCCACCCAGGATGGCGCCGCGAAGCTCCTGCGTGAATACCTCGGTCGTGCGCCGCAGGCGATCCTGCGACGCCGTGACCGACTGGTTGAGGCTCTGGGCCCGCAAGGCGCCGGTGACGCCGGTGGTCGCGATCACGACGATCAGGCCAAAGATGGCGAGGGCGATGAGCGCCTCGAGGAGTGTGAAGCCGTCGCTCCGTCTCATCATCAGCCGCCTAGTTGATCCCCGGGAGCGTCGCCGGAGTCGTCTGGCCCGACGGGGCGGGGCCGACGGTGGCGCCGGTCACGCAGTGCTCGGCATCGGCGGCCTTGAAGCAGACCTTCACGTCGTACTCCGTGCCGCTGGCGCCGGCATACGAGACGGCCCCCGCGTTCGTGATCGAGGCCTTGTAGAGATCCGGATTGCTGAGGCCACCCTGGTCCTGCAGGTCGGGGAACGCCGCCGAGAGGGCGCCGTAGTCCCAGGTGTCGGGCGTGCCCGAAGCGGGCAACAGGGTGTTGTCGCCGCCGGCCACCCGCCGGCCGAAGTAGTTCAGGACCTGGACCGCCTCGGTCCTGGCTCCGGCGACGGTCGTGTGGTGCATCGAACTCACGGCCACCGTCGTGAAGGCCGCCGTCACGACGCCGATAACGGCCATCGCCAGCACGACCTCGATGAGCGTGAGGCCGCCAATGCGACGTGAACCCGTCATGAGATCACCTTCACCTCTCCGATGATCGACACTTCCAGCTGGTAGGTGCGGCCGTTGACGGTGAGTGTGATGTGGTTGCCAAGGTTGCTCCAGGTGCTGGACGTGAGGTCGATGCGACCAGGCGGCCCGAAAACGAACACCTGTCCCGAAGGCAGGTTGGTCGCCACGGACGCGGGAATCTCGAAGGTGCGCAGCACGTTTCCAGTGGCCACGTCGCGGATCTCGAGCCCGCCCGCCGTACGTACGAGCTCCGTGTTCGCCCCGCGGGCCGAGGCGGCGGTGGCTCCTTCCCACACCGCCTGCTGCACGGCCGTGATGGCCGACTTCTCCTGCTGTCCTCCGAGGATCCTTCGCCCTCCGACCACGAGAACTCCGACGAGCAGCCCGATGATCGCGATCACGATGAGCAGCTCGATGAGACTGAAGCCGCTCGCACGGCGGCCGCCTGGGAGATGCAAGTTCTTCTCGTCCATGGTTGCCCTTCTGCTCGTCGCCCTCCTGGTCGAATCACCCTGCATCTCGTCCCCAGGGTCCGAAAACGAGATGCGCCACGTCCTGAGGCTCCAGGTGGACCTTACCCGGGCCTTCCCAGCTGTTCGAATTGCCCAGTACTCTTCCCCTCTTGCGAGTCTAGGCGTAGGAGCTCTCCCGCACATCCCCCACTTGGGGGAGGGGTCCCAGCACGACCGTGGCACGCTGGGAATCGCCGCGGCGCGAAACACCTCCCGACACGAAGAAGTATGCTGGTCGGCCATGGCGCGTCCCATCATCGGCCGCTTCCCCCGCTCGCTGGACGCGCTGCGGCATCGCTTCTTCCGGCGTTACTGGCTCGCGCAGCTCGCCAGTGTGGTCGGGTCGTGGATGCAGATCACCGCCCAGTCCTGGCTGGTGTTCGATCTCATCCCGAACCCCACCGAGGCCGCGCTCAAGTTCGGCTACGTCGGCGCCATCCAGTTCGCTCCCACGCTGGCCCTCGGATTGTTCGCGGGCGTCGTCATCGATGCCCGGTCGCGCAAGCAGATCCTGCTGACCACCCAGAGCCTGCTGGCGCTGTCGGCGGCGGCGATGGCGGTGCTCACCCTGACGGGGAGCCTGACGTATGGCTGGTTGCTGGTGCTGGCGGCGTTCAACGGGGTGGCCGGCACCTTCGACACGCCGGCACGGCAGAGCCTCATCCCCGACCTGGTGCCGCGCGACGACGTCCGGAACGCGGTCGCCCTGAACTCGCTGTCGTTCAACCTGGCGCGCTTGCTGGGTCCGGTCGTCGCCGCCGGCGCCATCGGGCTGTTCGGCCACCTGCTGGGGGGCGGGCCCCTGCTCCGCTACGGGCCCGCGTTCGCCATCAACGCCACCTCGTACCTCGGTGTGATCGCCGTCCTGGCGCTGGCACCTCTCCCCCGTCGGGCCATGGTGCCGCACCACGTGCTGAGCGAGATCCGCGAGGGACTGAGCTTCACCTGGCGCACCCCGGAGGTACGCATCGCCACGCTCCTGGTGGGCGCGCTATCGCTCACGATCGTCAACTTCCAGACCATCGTGCCGCTGTTCGCGCGCCAGGCGCTCCACGGCACGGTCGGCGGCCTGGGCCTGCTGCTCTCGAGCCTCGGCGTCGGCGCCTTCGTCGCCTTCGTGGTCAACGCCGCCTTCCCGGACGAAGCGCGCCTCATGCTGATGCGACGCGGCGTGCTGGTGCTGGGCGTCTCGTTCCTGCTGTTCACCCTGACGCCCAACCTGTGGACGGCGGCCGTGGTCCTGGTCGCGTGCGGGCTGGGGATGATCCTCACCATGGTCAACGCGCAGGCCACGGTCCAGCTCATGGTGCCCGACGCGCTCCGCGGACGCGCCATGAGCGTCTACATGCTGGTGTTCGCCGGCTTGATCCCGTTCGGGGCGCTCCTCGCCACCCAGCTCGCCGGGCACCTCGGGGTCCGGGTGGGCCTGTTCACGCTGGGCGTCTTCGGCTTGATCGCGACCCTGAGCCTGCGGCCCCATCGCGGGGACATCCGCCGCGCCCGCGAGCGCCTGGTCGCAGGCAGCCGAACTCCGTCCTGAACGACCGCCATCGCGCGCGGGCCAACGCCACGTCGGCCCGGATTCACGGTTCCTCAACATGGGTGCTCTAAGCTGACGCCACCCCCAACGTCTGTCGCTTCGTGCAAGCGGGACCAGTTCAGCGGGCGGCCGCTCGATGCGGCCGGTCCCCGCGCGGGAGCCCTCTCCCTGACGGCGCTCCCGAGGGAGGTGACGATCGACGCCATGCGCATGCGCCGAGGACCTCGTACGGCATCGAACGCCGGCGCGGCGCCCGCCCGCCCGGTCCGGCACGACCGCGCCGCAGTCACGACGCCGCCGGTGGACGCTCGCCGTGGAGCCGTGGGCACCGGGACGCTCCTGGTGCTCGCTCCACTGCTGCTGGTGGCGGGGTTCGCTCTCGGGCGGTGGAGCGCGCCGGCCGGCGCCGTTGCCGCACCGGAGCGCGGAGCGGCACCCCAGCGGGTCGCGGCGCCGAGCACGACCCCGTCCGCCGCCGCCCCTGCGACCTCGGCGGCCACACCCCTCACATCCACCACAGCCCCCACAGCCACGAGGGCCTCCACAGCATCCACAGCATCCACAGCCTCCACCGCGATGCCCGTCCAGAACCAGCGCCTCGCCCCGGGACCGCAGGAGCTCATCCCGCTTCCCGGCGGCCCGGGACAGGGCCCGGGCCAGGGACAGGGACAGGGGCAGGTGCCGGGCCAGGGACAGACGCCCGCTCCCGGTCAGGGACAGGCCCAGGGACAGGGTGACTGCATGCTGTTCATGTTCCGCGACGGCCGTCTGTTCCAGTTCGGTGGTCCCGGGATGCCGGGGACGCCCGGAGCGCCGGGCACGCAGCCGTCCCCCTTCGGGTTCGGCGGCCCGGGGAGCGGTCCGGGCGGGGGGCCGGGCGGCCCGCAGGAGCTCTACCCGCTGCAGCCGGCACCATCGCCCGGCCTGCCGGCCCCGAACTTCCCGCCTCAGGTGCCCACTGCGCCGATGCCGCCACCGAGCATGAGCCAGGCACCGCTGGCCCCCAGGGCTGCGCCCCCGAACGCCCCGCCCGCGAACGTCCCGCCCGCGAACGAGATCCTCGCCCACCCCGGAGAAGGGAGAAGCTGAGCCATGGAACCGCCCCGAACGGCCCTCAACCCGCAGACCGTCATGGACGCCGCGGCGCGCCTGCGCGGCCTGCTGCTCGAGACGCAGAAGGTGATCGTCGGACAGGACAGGATGCTCGAGCGCATGCTGGTCGCGCTACTGGCCCGCGGGCACATCCTCATCGAAGGGGTGCCGGGGCTGGCCAAGACGCTGGCCATCAAGACGCTCGCGGAGGCGCTCGGCACCAGCTTCAAGCGCATCCAGTTCACGCCCGACCTGGTCCCCGCCGACCTGCTGGGCACCCGCATCTACAACCCGCGGGACGCGGCGTTCGAGGTCGAGCTCGGTCCCATCTTCGCGAACCTGATCCTGGCCGACGAGATCAACCGGGCGCCGGCCAAGGTGCAGTCGGCGTTGCTCGAGGCCATGCAGGAGCGCCAGGTGACGATCGGCCACGACACCCATCCGCTGCCCGATCCCTTCCTGGTGCTGGCCACCCAGAACCCCATCGAGTCCGAAGGCACCTACTTCCTCCCCGAAGCGCAGGTCGACCGCTTCCTGTTCAAGGTCGTCATCGACTACCCCGCCTTCTACGAGGAGATGACCATCGTCGAGCGCGTGTCCGCCTCCTTCCCTCCGGTCGAGATCCAGGTGACCGTGGAGGAGCTGCGTGGCCTCCAGCGCATGGCCGATGCCGTCCACGTCCATCCTTCCATCACCGAGTACGCCGTCCGCCTGGCGCGTGCCACCCGCGATCCAGGGGAGGTCGGGCTCGCCGAGCTCCGCCCCTACCTCAGCTACGGCGCCAGCCCTCGCGCCAGCGTCAACCTGATCCTCGGCGCGAAGGCGCTCGCCGTGCTACGCGGCCGCGAATACGCGCTCCCGGAGGACGTCCGCGACCTCGCTCCGGAGGTCCTCCGGCACCGCTTGACCCTCTCCTACGACGCGCTCGCCGACGAGGCCCGCCTGGAAGACGTCCTTCAGCGCATCGTCGAGGCCGTCCGCGCACCGCAGATCCACCTGGGCGATCCACACCGCGACCGGGCCGCGCCGCACGACGACGGCCCCGATGCGGTGTCGGCTTGAGCGCGGGGCCCCAGCGATGGAGCGAACCGTTTCGGTACCGGGGCGCGGCGCGCGGCGGAAGCGCCGGAGCCCGGCCCCGGAGAGCGCTGCGCAGCCCACCGCGCAGTCCACTGTGGGGTCCGTCGCCGACGGGGCCGTGCCCCCGCCGGAGCTGCTCCGACGCCTCCAGTTCAAGGTCCTGCGCCGCCTCGACGGCTTCCTGTTCGGCGATGTCAGCGGCGTCTTCTATGGCCCGAGCCTCGACCTGGCGGAGGTACGCGAGTACCAGGCCGGCGACGAGGTGCGCCGGATCGACTGGCATGTGACGGCCCGGACGGGCGTGCTGCACGTCCGGCAGTACCGCGAAGAGCGAGAGATCCGCGGCTGGCTCATCGTCGACGGCTCCCCCTCCATGGCGTTCGGCACGCGTCGAGCCCTGAAGTCGCAGGTGGCCCTGGAGCTCGCCACCACGGTCGCGTCGGTCCTGACCCGCCAGGGCAACAAGGTGGGTGCCCTGGCGTTCGGTCCGGCCGGTATGCACGTGGCGCTTCCGTCTAGCGGCCGCATGCAGGTCCTCCGGGTGCTCGAGGTTCTGCAGGGAGGCGGCGGGACCGTACCGGGCCGCACCGAGGATGAGGGCAGCGAACCGCTCGCCGGCGCGCTCGCACAGATCAACCGCACCGTGCGGCGGCGCTCGCTGGTGTTCCTGGTGTCGGACTTCCTGGAACGGGACGGCGGCAGCCCCGAGGAAGGCGTCGAGCCGGCCTGGGCGGCCGAGCTGCGGCGCCTGGCCGCACGCCACGACGTGATCGCGGTGCGCGTCAGCGACCCCGCCGAGAAGGTGCTCCCGAACGTGGGCGACCTGCGCGTGCACGATCCGGAGACCGGTCGGGAGCTCTGGCTCGACACCGGCGACCTGCGCGTGCGCGAGGCGCACGCCCGACTGGTTCGGGACCGGGAGCGCATGCTCACGCGTACCCTGCGCTCCTCTGGCGCCGACGTGCTCGAGCTGTCCACCGCAACCGACATCGTGCAACCGCTGGTGGCGTTCATCCGGAGGCGCCGCGGCCGCCGGCCGGGGGTGGCGAAGCCATGAGCTTCCAGGCCCCTGAGATGCTGTGGTTGCTGCTCCTCGTGCCGGCCGCCGCGGCCGCGCTCTGGGCGGCAGAAGCGCGCCGCGCCCGGCGCCCCAGCGCCTACGCGGATCCGGCGTTGGTGAGCGCCGTCGTCCGGCATGCGCCGGCCGCCCGCTCGCGCTGGATCCTGGCCCTGCAGCTCGGAGCGCTGGCGCTGCTGCTGCTCGCCGCCGCCCGCCCCGTGGCGTCGCCGCCCCTCCCCACCAACGAGGCCGCCACCATCATCGCGCTGGACGCGTCGCGCTCGATGCTTGCGGACGATATCGCGCCGAACAGGCTCGAGGCGGCCCGCAAGCTTGCCGAGGAGTTCGTGCGACAGTCGCCGCGTACGGCACGCCTGGGTCTCATCAGCTTCTCCGACGTGGCGTCCCTGCTGGTGCCCCCCACCACCGACCACGCCGCAGTGCTGGATGCCTTGAAGAAGGTCCGGGCGGGACAGAACACCTCCCTCATCGGCGCGGTCCTGGCCGGCGTGCGCATGTTGCCGGGCCGCAAGGGCCTGCCCCTGCCCCGGGAGCTGCAGACCCGCCCGCCCGGCGCTGCCGCCGCTCCGGCTCCTCCCTCGAGCACGCCCGGCCCGGGCACGACCGCCGGCCACCCCGGCCGGCTGGCGCCCGGTGCGATCCTCGTCCTCTCCGACGGCGTTGGCAACGTGAGTGGAAACGCCGCCCTGCCGGCCGACCTCGCGCTCGGAATCGCAGCGCGCTTCGCGGCCGACAACGGCGTCACCATCGATGCGTTGCCCTTCGGCCGGGAGGGCGGGGCGGTCACCCGCTTGAACGGTCAGGACTACTTCGTGCCCTACGCACCGCAGAACCTCGAGCGCTTGACCGAGGTCGCCGGCGGCAGCCTGGTGGAGCCGTCCAACGCCCGCGCCCTACGGGACCTCGCCCACAGGCTCGGCATCGTCATGCGCTGGGTGCCGCGCAAGCTCGAGGTCTCCGCACCGCTGGCGGCGGTGGCAGTGGGCCTGCTGCTGGTGGCGGGCGCCCTCGGCATGAGCGCGCACGGGAGGTTGCCATGACCGGTTTCCTGTGGCCGGGCGCCCTCGCCCTGCTGCTGCTGGTTCCGCTGGTGGTGTGGGCCTACCGGCGCGCCCTCCACCGCCCCGCCCGGAGCGCGGCGCTGCACCCCGACGTGGCGCTGCTGGCCCGGGCGGCCGGGAAACGACGCCGCTGGACGTCCCACCTCCCGGCGGGCCTGTACCTGACGGCCGTCGTGCTCGGCCTCGCGGCGCTGGCCCGCCCCACCTTTCCCGTTCCCAGAGCCGATCCGCGAGCCGGCATCATGCTCGCCCTCGACGTGAGTCGCTCGATGGCGGCCACCGACATCGCTCCCAGTCGCCTCGACGCGGCGCGTGAGGCGCTCAAGACGTTCGTGCGCGCCCTGCCGGGTGGAGCCCGGGTCGGGCTGGTCGCCTTCTCCAGCTCCGCCACGACGGTGGTGCCCCTGACCTCGGACCATCAACGTGTCCTCGACGCCGTAGACCTTCTCACCCTGGGCCGGAGCACGGCGATCGGCGACGGCATCCTGGAGAGCCTCAAGGACCTCCCGAGCCTCGACGAGCGCAAGAAGGGGGGCGCCGATCCGGCCAGGTTGGCCACGGTGGTGCTGCTCTCCGACGGCCGCAACCGTGCCGGGGTGGACCCGCTGGAGGCTGCTCGCGAAGCGAAGGCGCAGCAGGTGGTCGTCGACACGATCGGTGTCGGTACCGTCGGAGGCGCCACCTCGCGGGGCTACAACGGCTTCGGCTTCGCCGGCCGGTTCGACGAGACCACCCTCAAGGCGATCGCGTCGGAGACCGGCGGCGAGTACGTCTTCGTGGACTCGGCCAGCAAGCTGCACCGGGTCTACCGGCGCCTCAGCCACGGCGTGGCCTGGACGTGGCACCGGGAGGAGGCCAGCGGGCTGGTGGCCCTGGCGGCCGCCGTGCTGCTGCTCGCGAGCCTGGCGCTGGGGCAGGCACGGCGCCGGGTGGTGTGAGACCGGGTGGTGTCAGGCCGGGTGGCGTAGGACCGGCCGGTCGAGCCGTCCGCGCCGCCCGGCTGCCTGTCAACGGAACAGCGCCGTGTCGACGAAGTCCGCTCGCACGAGCGACCAGAAATCGACAGCGACCTGCTCCACCACGTACCGGTACGGCAGCCAGCCGTAGCCCTTCTCGCCCCAGCCCACGCCCCAGGAGTTGCGGATCAGGAGCGCGCCCTTCTCGCCGCCCACGGTCCGGGCATCGTCGTACCCGACCGCCACCACGGCGTGGCCGCCTTTCACGGCCTCGCCCGGCTCGGGGAAGGGGATGTCGCCGCGCCCCTCTCCGATGCCCGGCATCGAGCTGTAGACGGTGAAGCCGAACATCGATGGCAGGCCCGCCGCCAGGTTGCGCTTGACGGCCCGGAGCACGTCGGGGCCGGGCGTGCCGGCCGGATCCAGGCGGTAGTAGCGGATCGCCTTGTAGTTCTGCGCGAAGGCGTAGCAGAAGGCCGGCGGTTCCTCGTCGAAGCTCTCGACGCGGTAGGGTCGAACCTCCTCCGGCGGCACGCCGAATAGAACCATCGCCTTCATGGTGCTGCGCAGGTAGGCGCCCTGATCGCCCTTCCAACCGAGCAGGTTGCGGGTCGCCTTGTACAGGAAGAGCCGCGAGCCGTCGAGATGCTTGCCGAAGGCGCGGCGCTCGAAGTACTCCAGCAGCCCGACGCCGGCGTTCGCGGTGCACGAGCCGAGCGATCCCTGGTCCTCGATCGGCGGGCAATCCTCGCGAAGGTCGATGCGTGTGGGCAACCCCTTGCGCGCCTTGTCGAGCGGCGCCGACCCGGCCAGCACCGCCTCCACCTCGGGCGTGTCGAGCTGGTAGTCGCGCACGTCCGGCAGATCGCGCGACCACCCCATGCCCCCCAGGATCCTCTCGTCCATCGTCCCCTCTCCTCTCGGGCCCGCGCGGCCCCCGCCGCGACCGGGTTGCGCCATTATGCGCGGTGGCGGTCGGCTAGGGGAAGGCCGGCGCGGAGCACCGATCGGTCGTCAGGGGAGCGCCACCCACTCCGGCTGCCGCCCCCGGAAGGTGACCACGCGGGTGCGACCCAGCCTGCTCAGCAAGGCGATCGCCTCCGGGAAGCCGCGGCCGACCTGGGACGAGCGGTGCGCGTCCGATCCAACGGTGATCGGCACGTCCCGCTCCACCAGCGCCTCGACGATCCGCGGCGAGGGGAAGAGCTCGCCCGCCTTGCTCAACCCCGAGCCGTTGATCTCGACGGCGATCCCGGTATCGGCGATGCAGTCGAGGGTCTGCTCGATCTCGGCCGCCATGCTCTCGCGCGGCGGCGGCACCATCGCCTTGATGGCATCGAGGTGCGACAGCACGTCGAACATGCCGCTCTGAGCGGCGCCCCGCAGCGCCTCCCAGTAGCCGAGGTGGAAGGCGTCGACGTCCTCGAGGTCCTCGAAGGTGCGCGGCTTGTAGATGTGCCAGGCGCCGACCTCGTGGACCGAGCCCAGGACGTAGTCGAGCGCGCTGCGGTCGAGCGCGGCTCGGTACGCCGCTTCGGTCCCGGGCAGGTAGTCGGCCTCGACGCCGATCCGGAGGTCGAGGTCCGCCAGCTCCGCCGTGAGCCTCGCCCGCACCGCCTCGGCCTCGTCCAGATACCCCTCCCACTGGGAGCGAGCCATCTGGGTGCGGGGCCGGGGGTGGTCGTCCGGATCTGCGAAGAGCGGGGCATGGTCGCTCCAGCCGAAGACGTGCACGCCGTCTGCATGGGCCGCACGCGCCATCGACTCGAGGGTCCCCTCGGCGTGGCCGCAGCGTTCGTGGTGGGAATGCAGGTCGATCACGGCCCAGGCTACCCGACGCCAGCCGGAACGGCCGACGCCCGGGCTGCTACGTCGCCCGATCGTTGCTGCGCCAGACGACCGGCAGGGTCTCGAGCGCCTTGAACATGGGTAGCCGTCGGTAGCGCAATTCGTTTTCGGGCACCGCGACCCGTAGCTCCGGAAGCCGCACGAGCAGGGCACTGAGAGCCACGTCGGCCTCGAGGCGCGCAAGCGGCGCCCCGAGGCAGTAGTGCGGTCCCTTCCCGAAGCCGAGGTGGGGGTTGGGGTGGCGATCCAGATCGAGCGACTCGGGTTGGCCGAAGTGCTCCGGATCGTGGTTGGCCGAGCCGAGGATGAGGATCACGCCGTCGCCGCGAGGGATCGTATGACCGCCGATCTCGACGTCTTCGGCCGCCCACCGGACCAGCGCCCGTTCCACCGATCCGTCGTAGCGCAGGAGCTCCTCCACCGCTCGCGGCATCGCCTCGCGGTCGCCTCCGTGCAGCGCCCGTTCCAGGCGCTTCCGCTGCTCGGGGTTGCGGTGGAGCGCCAGCACGCTGTTGGCGATGAGGTTCACCGTCGTCTCGTGGCCCGCCACGATGAGAAGCACCATGGTGCCGAACAGCTCGGTCTCGGAGAGCCGGTCGCCGGCCTCCTCGGCGGCGAGCAGCGCGCTCAGCAGATCGTCTCGCGGCGCGCGCCTCCGCGCCTCGAACAGCTCACGCAGGTAGTCGGTGAACTGCGTCAGGTGGGCGTAGGCCTCCTGCGCCGTGGCCTCGTCCAGCACGGGGCTGATGAGGGCGTTGGTCCAGGCGCGGAAGCGTTCGCGGTCCTCGCCGGGCACGCCCAGCATCTCGAGGATGACCGAGGTCGGCAGCGGGAAGGCGAACTCGGTAACCAGGTCCATGCTGCCGCGCCCGATCACGCCGTCGAGCAGACCGTCGGCGAGGGCCCGGACACGGGGTCGGAGCGACGCTACGCGCTTGGGGGTGAAGGCCTGTTGGACGAGGGAGCGCAAGCGACGGTGGTCCTCCCCATCACGCATGAGCATGTGGTCGTTGAGCAGATCGTCGAGCGGCGAGGTGGGGAAGTGCACGCCGGCGAGGGCGGCATCTCGAACGAGGCGCTTGTCGTCGCGGAGCGCCGCCTCGACGTCCTCGTAGCGGCTCACGAACCAGCCCTCCGTCGACGCGTCAAGCGTGAGCTGGTGCAGCACCGGCTCGCGTTCCCGCAGCTCGGCGAAGGTGCGGTAGGTGTCGCGCTTGAAGTCCTCGCTGTACAGGTCGTACCTGCGGTCGAATCTGCGCTCTCCATCCATCTCGGGCGGCCGCTCCTTTCCCTGAGATCCCTGAGGCGCAAGGCGCGCCTGCTCCACGGTGGGGCCACCCTACAGGCTGCAGGTGACCCGGCGCTGAGAAAACCACCGGCGCCGGGGAACGGGGTCGGTGCTACCATCGACGCAACAGGCTAGTGGGCGGCTCAACGACAAGGAGGTCCTCATGCCGAAGCGTCGTCTTCTCGTCCT
>Ga0315542_1001922_pt1 | contig 12884 bp, 7 predicted proteins | sample SalMarSW160120MG_FD_202541 | JGI IMG/M metagenome (GOLD analysis project Ga0315542, IMG submission 202541) | Salt marsh sediment microbial communities from the Plum Island Ecosystem LTER, Massachusetts, United States - Salt Marsh Sediment SW1601-20 ... | reverse complement strand
CTCCAGCACCCGTGCCCTGTGGGCCTCTTTGCTGTTCAAGGTGATAAGTCCCTTCATGTTGGGCACCTCCATGAAGGGGACATTTTCTCATTGCAGTTATGGGGGACAAAGTCTCATTGCTAACACAAGCTGCGGCAGGGAGGTTGAATCGGCGGCGAAGAACGGGTACAATCGAGTGGTGTATGTCATCCCTGTCTGAGGTACGTGATTCCATGTTCCAGCTCGCCAACACGCACGATAGCGATCGTCAGCTGGTCGAGAGCATCCTTGCAGGCTCCACGGAGGCCTGGCATGGCTTCGTGGAGCGGTACGCGGGGCTGCTCTACCACGTGGCGCGCGGCTTCTTCTTCGACGAGGAGGAGGCCCGCGACGCCTTCGTGGAGATCCTCGAGCAGCTGCTCCACAGCCGGCTCGCCAGCTACGAGGGGCGGGCCAGCCTCGCCTCCTGGCTGGTGCTCGTCGCCCGGAGCATCAGCACCGACATCCTGCGCCGCCGCTTCGGACGCCGCCTCCCCCCCCGGGGCGTGAGAAAGCTATCACCCCGCCAGCAGGAGGTCTTTCGCCTCTACTATGCGAACGGTCTGAGCTTCCGCGCCACCCTGGAGCGGCTCGGGCAGCTGGGATACGAGCTGGAGAGGGAGGACCTGCTCGCCGACGTGCAGACCATCGAGCACGGCGTCAGCCGGCGCAGCCTCCGCCGCGCGGCCTACGACCGGCACGCGCCGGCGGTGGGCTGTTCCTCGGGACGCCTGCTGGCTTACCTGGAGGAGCAGCAGGCGGAGCTGGGGGAGCGCGAGCAGGCCCAGAATCCGGAGCTGCAGTTGCTGCTCCGGGAGGCGGAGGAGCAGACGCGCCTCATCATGGCCGAACTCGAGCGTTTGCAGCCCGAGGAACGTCAGGTCATCGCCCTGCACTTCGAGCAGGGTCTGACCGCCAAGCAGATCGCCCACCGCCTGGGACTGGCGGGACAGCGGAGCGCCTACACGCTCCTGGACCGGGCGCTCAGGCAACTGCGGCGCCTGGTGCCCGCGCAGCTGGCAGCCGAGAGAGCGGGGATGCCGGCCGCCGCGGTCGCCGGCTTGTCCTGGCCGGTGGCCGGCGGGGTGGGAATTCGCCTCGCTCCTCCGTCTCCCATCCGGAGAAAGGAACCGCGGGGCGCACGGCCGCTCGGCTCGCGGTGATCGTCATGAACGGAAACGGTTCACATCCCGACATCGAGTCGTTGGGACGCCTGGTGGACGGTAGGGCGGAGCCACAGGAAGCGTCCGCGTTGCGGTCTCACCTGGCTCGCTGCCGGGGCTGCATGGCGCTCTACTCGGAAGTGGTGCGCATTCGCGCGGACACTCTCGCCGGCCACCTCGATCTGCAGGTACCGCCCGAACTGATCACGTTCGGCAAGTCGCTCGGGCCCCGCGCCGGTCGATCCACCCCGGCGAGGCCCGCGGTGCCGGCCCGGGCCGGCGTACGGCGGCGGACTCCCACACTGAGGCTCGGGGTGACCATGCTCGCGGTCGTGCTGCTGGCGGCGGGACTGAACTGGCTCGGCCGCGGGGCCCGGCCGGTCGGAGCCGATCCCCCGCGCGATGTCGTGGCCCCGGTCCGGGCTGCGATCGCCGCGGCCTCGTGTCGCGGTCTCGTGTTCCCGCACGTCGAGGGCCTGCCCGACACCGCCACCGGCAACTATCGGGGCGACGCCGCCGACCAGCCCTTGCAGCTGGCCGAGGCCATGGAGCGTCTCGTGGCGGCACGGGAACGGCAACCCGGCTCGCCTGCGGTGACCTACTGGCTCGCGGCGGGAATGCTGGCCCAGAACCGGCTCGACGGCGCCCGTCTCGCCCTGGCCGAGCGGCGCCAGCTCTTTCCCCGGGACGAATCGCTGGCGATCCTGGAAGCCATCCTGGCCCATCGCGAGGGCAGGCCCGAGGCTGCCGCGGCGCTGCTGCAGCTGGTCCTGGCGCGGAATCCCGACAGCGGCCTGGCGCGGCTGGATCTGGCCCTGGTGCGACGCGAACTCGGACAGACCACAGAGGCGGCGTCCCTCCTCTGCCTGGTCCGCGACAGCTGCCCCGGCACGCCGCTGGCTCGCCGCGCCGCGCGCGAGCTCGCCATGAACGGGGCCTAGGCCCGGATTATCGCATGAATAATGCGGGCTAGTTTCGTCTCTTCCCGCCGGCCGCCGACATCATCCCCCCGAGATCGTCCAGATCGGTCAGCTGTACGGCATAGCTCGCCCAGTAGAAGGGATGGCGAAGGCCCTGATCTCCCGTCAGGAAAGCCCGCCGGGCGCTCCCGAGAGCCTGGACGGGATGACGACCTGCGAAGCCCACCTCCTGCAGGAAGCGGCTCATCAGCCCGCCCGCAACCTCGTCCTCGACGTGCCAGAAGGTCTGCACTACCGCGGCGGCCCCGGCGTCCAGGAATGCATCGCCCAGGCTCGGGGCCACGACGCTGCCCTCCACGTAGGGTGCGCCGCTGGAACACGTGCTCAGAACAACCAGACGGCAGCCCTCGAGGCGAGAGCGCCGGATGTCCGTGAGGTCGAGATAGGTGTCCGCGAGGGAATCGCCCGCGGCTGCCGGCGCCAGCGGCACGAAGGTGACGTAGGGGACTTCCGGGTCGCGCACGAGGTGGGCGGCCAGATAGATCACGGGCGCCTGCTCCCAGAGTCCGGTGAGCGCCTGCTTGGTGGCCTCCGTGCCCTCCAGGAGTCGTGCCCCGGGAAAAGCGGCCATGGCCAGGTTGGCCTCCCTCTCGCTGTTGGGCAGATCGCCGAGCCCGGGATGGCCACGCAGGCGCTCCGGCAGGGTGGGACGGGCCACGACCACCGCGGGACCCCGAGCCCGGGTCGCTCTGCGCCTTTCCGCGAAGCGGAGGTAGGCCACGTCCATGCGGGCGAGCAGGGGAGCCTCGTGACCGTCCGGCCCGCTCACCAGCAGCGTCTCGAAGGGAAACTCGGACAGGCAGGCATCGGCAGAGATCAGGAGCAGGGGCAAGGTGCCGACCGCGCTGACGGGCGCCTGGCACTCGGGGGGCAGCAGGAGACGCGCCAGCACCCGCAGGTCCTCGTCCGCACCGGACGACCAGGATTCCGCGGGGGTCGCGGGCTCGCGGGAGAGAATCCCGACGCTTCGCGCCACGCGCCGTTCCAGCTCGCGCGGCGCAACCGGCAACGGCTCGCGGCGAACGCCGGCGGCGGTGCGCGTCCAGCGCAGCACGCCATCCCCGCGCACCAGGTAGAGAACATGCACCACCTTCCGCAGACCGTCCCCGTCACCCTCGCCCGGGACCATGGTCGTACCGCAGCGGAGGATCCAGCGGTCGACCACGTCCTCCAGGGTCTCCGCTCCCCGCCACCACGATACCGCGGCGGGTGAGACTGCGACCGATGCCCGTTGGCCCAGGCGGGCGGGCAGCCGGCGCCAGGCCAGCTCGAAGACGTACCCGCGCCGGGGATCACCCGCGAGAACGTCGTGGACCAGGAGGCGCAGCCGGTCGCAGCTCTCCAGCAGCAGGTAGCTCTGCACGCTGGGATCCATCTGACCCAGGCAGGACTCCAGCCGGTTCAGGGCCTTCCCCAGGGCCGCGATCCGCTCCGCAGGCGTCGCCGGTCCCTGCAGGCAGCGGCGCAGGTCGAAGACATCGTGCTGCATCCACTCCTCGCGGAGGGCCTCGGGCCGCCGGCTCGCGAGCGCCGCGAAGCCGCGCAGGTGCTCGCCGGCGAGCTCCGGCTCGTCGAGCGCCAGCCGGCCCTCGGCCAGCAGGAGCTGGAATCGGGCTTCCGCCAGCGGCAGGTGCTGTTCCCGCGCCAGACGCAGCCCCTGCTGCGCCACGGCCAGGGCCGCTGCGCAGCGACCGTTGTCCAGCAGGCCGCGGCAGCGCTGGAGCTGGGCCCGGGCGCGCGGCTGCTGGTAGGGGACCTGGCTATAGGCGGCGTCGATCTCCCTGAAGAGGGTCTCGGCCGAGTCCACCGCACCCCGGCTCATGAGCAGACGTGCCTGGAGCAAGCGGGTATTCAGGCTTTGCTGTGCGTAGTCGAGCGCCGACAGCTCCCGCCGCTGGCCCAGCAGCAGGCGGGCCTGCTCCAGCAGGTTCGACACGGCCCGCCAGCTCCCCAGGTCGGCATGGAACTCGGCCAGCCGATCGAGATACCGCAGCTCGGCTTGCCCACCCTTGTAGGCACGGCAGAGCTCCCGGGCGGAGAGATACAGCTCGTGGGCCAGAGCCAGGCGTCCCTCACCCTGGTAGTAAGAGGCGTAGAACGAGAGGATCCGCCCCACCTGTTCGGGCAGCCGGTGGCGCAGGGCCAGGGCATAGGCCTGGTCGTAGCAGGCGCGCATGGAGTCCACCTGACCGGCCTCGAAGTGCGTGAAACCCAGGATGCCGAGCGCCTGGCAGGCCATCACCGGACTTCCCGCGCGCTGGGCCCGGATCAGGATGCGCTGCAGGAGCCGCTCCTGGTCCGCGCGATCGCCCTGGTCGCGATAGCACTGGGAGAGCAGCATCTCCCAGTACAGGGCATAGCTCTCGAGCCCGCGGGCTGCGGTCGTCCGGACCTCGGCCTCCAGTAGCGGGGTCTTCTCGGTGCAAGGACGGCTGCCGGAGCCGAGGCTGGCGACCCCCTCCATGAAGCGGCTGCGGATCGCCCAGGCGGTGTCCGGCGGCAGCGCCGCCAGGATCTGATCGTCGTGCTCGGGAGCCAGGACCCCGTGCTCGCGGGCCAGGGCCGCGGCCACGCGCGCCAGCAGCGGTTGCGCCCGCCGGTAGGCGGGGCGGAAGGCTGCCGCACTACGCGTGGGCACCGCGTTCCAGATCTTGCGGTAGGCGTCGTTCAGGTGCAGGAAGCCCGCCTCGTGAGCGCGGCGGGCGAAGGTGCTGTCGTCGTCAGACAGGAGGGAACGGGCCAGGTCCGGGTCGATGCCGGCCACCAGGTCCCGGTCCGCGCGCAGGGCGCTCCGCCCGCAACCGAGCCAGGCCAGCAGGGTCAGCCCCGCCGCCAGCAGGGCGGGCGTCACGATCGCCGCAGGATGCCGATTCCCCCGCATGGGCCCACGATCCATCGCCAGGGCGCTGGACGTTTCTCCTCGGACGCTCCGGGCGCCGGTTCCGCTGGAGGCCCTCGCGCCCGGCGGCCAGCCCGAGGAACCGGCGGGACAGGGGGCGAGGCCTGCAAGATGCCATCCTAGCAGAACGGGGCATCCGGATCCAGTGGAGGGAGGGCGTCCTGTGGCGGGAGGGCGTCCCTCAGGCGGGGTGCCGCGGTCCGATCATGTTCTCCGGTGCGAGGAGCCGGTCCAGCTCGCCGCGGCTCAGCAGGTTCCTCGCCAGCACCAGCTCGTACACCCCGCGGCCCTGCTCCAGCGCCTCCCTGGCCAGCTCGGTGCAGACCTCGTAACCCAGCACGGGGCTGAGGGCGGTCACCAGACCGATGCTGTTCTCCACCTGCCGGCGACAGACCTCGACGTTGGCCCGGATGCCGTCCACGCAGCGATGCTTGAGCGTGATCATGCCGTTCTCGAGCATCGCGATGGACTCGAACAGACTCTGCACGATCACCGGCTCGAACACGTTCAGCTCGAGCTGGCCGGCCTCGGCGGCCAGGGTCACGGTCAGGTCGTTGCCGATGACCTTGAAGGAGATCTGATTGACCACCTCGGGGATCACCGGGTTCACCTTGCCGGGCATGATGGAGGATCCCGGCTGCATCCTGGGCAGGTCGATCTCGTCGAGACCCGCCCGCGGACCGCTGGAGAGCAGGCGCAGATCGTTGCAGATCTTGCTCAGCTTGACGGCCAGCCGCTTGATGGCCGAGGAGTACATGACGAAGGCTCCGGTGTCCTGGGTCGCCTCGACCAGGTTCTCGGCCAGCCGGACCTCGAACCCGGAGAGCGCGCGCAGATGGGCGACGACCCGCGCCCCGAACTCCGGATCGGCGTTGATCCCCGTGCCGATGGCCGTCCCCCCCATGTTGACCTCGAGGAAGAGGTTGACGTTCTGCTCCAGGCGCTGAATCTCCTCGCCGAGGGTCGTCGCGTAGGCGTCGAAGCTCTGGCCCAGGGTCATGGGCACGGCGTCCTGCAGCTGGGTGCGCCCCATCTTGATGACACCGGCGAACTCGCTGCCCTTCGCCGCGAAGGCGTCGCGCAGCTCCTGCAGCACCTCGATCAGGCTGCGGTTGGACCTCAGCAGCGCCAGCTTGAGGGCCGTCGGGTAGACGTCGTTGGTCGACTGGGACAGGTTGACGTGGTTGTTGGGATGGCAGGCGCGATACTCGCCTTTCTCGTGACCGAGGATCTCCAGGGCGCGGTTGGCGATGACCTCGTTGGCGTTCATGTTGCTCGAGGTGCCGGCGCCCCCCTGGATCATGTCCACCACGAAGTGGTGGTGGAACTTGCCGTGCAGGATCTCCGTGCAGGCCCGGACGATGGCGTCGGCCACCGGCTGCTCCAAATGCCCCAGCTCGGCGTTGGCCCGGGCGGCCGCCAGCTTGACCAGGGCCAGCGCCTCGATCAGCACCGGATGGTGGGAGAGCGTCACGCCGCTGATGTCGAAGTTCTCCAGGGCGCGCAGGGTCTGGATCCCGTAATAGTACTCGTGGGGGACGTCGCGCTCGCCCAGCAGGTCGTGCTCCCGGCGGGTCCGACCCGAGATGTACTGCACTCCCTCGTTGGCCGCCCGGCCGCTGACCTGCCGCATGCGCCGCGAGATGACCTGCGCCACCCGCGAGAGGATCCGGGCGGCCACCGCGGGCTCCTGGCGGGAGAGCGCCGCGAAGCTGTCCCGGCTGATGGCCAGGACGGTGGTATCGCGGAGAGCCCGCGCCGACGTGGCGTGCGGATAGTCGTCCAGGAGGGCCCCTTCGCCCAGGAAGTCGTAGCGGCCGAAAAAGGCCAGCCGCCGCTCCCGGCCGGGGGTGGTCTCCACGAAGAGCTCGATCTCGCCCTCGCAGATCAGGTGCAGGCAGCGGCGGGGACTGTGCGCGGTGAAGATCCTCTCGCCCCCGGCGAACTCCAGCACCTGCGTGCTGTCCGCCACGCGCTGCAGCTCGGCCGGCTCCAGATCCTTGAACAGCTCGATCTTCGCCAGGAAGGCGCAGATGCCAGCTCGATCCAGCGTCTCGTCCATCGTGACCTCCTCGGCCGGGTGCAGCGGGACCGGACCTGCGGAATGATAGGCGCCGCGACGGTTCTCGGAAAGCCCGCGGCGCGATTCGAGGCCGTCAGGCGGCAGGGCCTGTGCTAGACTGCGCGGATCGCCCGCCGCGCCACGCGGTGGGCGGGAAGGGACTCATGAGCCGCCGGGGCCGGCCGTGGAGGGTCCCCCGGACTCGTCGCCGGATTTCGCCGGCACCGCCACGAGAGAGCGAGGTTCAAGCGCACATGACGCGTAGCGGCCACGAAGCGAAGCGGCGCGCCACCTTCGTCCTCAGCGAGGCCGAGAAGCGCCTGCTGATCCACATCGCCCGGCGGCTGCCGCGCTGGCTGCTCCCGGACCACATGACCCTCATCGGTCTCTTCGGCTCGGCGCTCATCACCTTCGCCTACCTCATGACCAACCTGGGGCCGGGCTGGTTCTGGGTGGCGAGCCTCGGCTTCGCGATCAACTGGTTCGGAGACAGCCTCGACGGCACCCTGGCCCGCGTCCGAGGCATCCAGCGGCCGCGCTACGGCTTCTACCTGGACCATCTGACCGACGCCTTCTCCACCCTGGCCATCGGGCTGGGCCTGGGGCTCTCCCCGTACATGCTGCTGTCCGTGGGCATGGCCATCGTGGTGGCCTACCTGATCCTCTCCATCAACATCTACCTGGAAAGCCAGGTGCTCGGGGACTTCCGCTTCGGCTACGGCGTGGTGGGGCCCACCGAGACGCGCATCGTGCTCGTCGTTCTCAACACGGTGGCGGTCCTGGTCGGTCCCATCCCCTTCGAGGTGTTCGGGCTGGGCGCCACCGTCTTCGATCTGGTCGGCCTGATCGCGGTCGTGGTGATGACCGGCATGCTGTCGCGCCGCGTGATCCGCAACCTGCGCAACCTGGGCCGCCTCGAACCCCCCAACACCGTGCGTGAGGAAGAACCGCGGGCTAGCTGAGCGGGCGGCGGAAGACCAAGATGCTGGCCGGCGCCGTTTGCCGGTCGAAGGGCCGGCGATCGTAATCCCCGTAATGGCCCTCGCAGGTGAAGCCGGCGGCCTCGTGCCAACGCAGGTACTCCTCGGCGCGCACGGGGAAGAGCTCGACCTCCCCCGCGAAGACGGTGCGGCCGGACCGCAGCAGCCTCGTTCGGAAGCAGAGGCGGCGGGGACCGATATCGCGGTACTCCCGCTGGAAGACGAGACCGTCGGCCAGCTCGCGATCGGGAAAGCGGTAACGCGCGTGAGGGAGGATCCGGTCCCAGTTCACCGTCTGCAGCAGCCAGATTCCTCCCGGGCGCAGGATCCCAGACAGCTGCCCCAGGAAAAGCGGCACGCTCTCGCGGAGCAGGTGAGCCGCCACGTTGCCCAGGCAGAAGGCGAGGCCGAAAGCGGGCGGCGCCAACCCCTCCAGATCGATCATGTCCCGGCAGTGAAAGATGGCGGCGGGATGACTTGCCCGGGCGGCGGCGATCATCTGCGGATCGAGATCGAGGCCCACCACTTCGTGGCCCTGGGCGGCCAGGCGACCAGCATAGTGTCCCGGACCGCAGCCCAGATCCAGGATACGCCATTTCCCCGCCTGCAGGTGAGCGGTCACGAAGGCCAGCACCGCCTCCCGGAAGGGGAACACCGCCTCGTAGTGCTCGGCGAATTCCGAGTAGAATGACATGATTCGCAACGCCTTATGCCTGCATTCCCACGTAGCGGACGCGGATGGATCCCGCCGCCACGCATTCATAAAGAGCCGGAGGATTCTCCGCCTGCATCTGTGATATAATACGCGCCGGGGAAGTGACCCGCCCATATCCGGATCTTGTGATTCCGTACGAACCGAGCGACCGATGGTCGGCTCGGCATGATCCTCGAGAACGCCCATGAACCACCGGCCGAAGGGGGTGATGCCCTCCATCCACGGGCCCAGGCATGCACGGTCCCAATTCTGCAATTGAATAGCATCTTCGCGCATGCCCATGAGACATCGAACATCGCCTGTTCAAATCTGGGGGGATTTCTCATGAGAACGACGCCTTTTCTCGCTCTGTTTGCACTGGTCCTCGGCTTGGCATTGCCCGCCCTGGCCGACTGGGATCCAGGCATGCCGGCCAAGTGGGTGCAGCTGCCCGATCCGTCGCCCCTGGGCATCGACGTCAACGCGACGTTCGACTTCATCCTGGCCGACGACTTCCTGTGCACCGCGTCGGGACCCGTCACGGGCATTCACCTCTGGGGCTCCTGGCGCAACAACTACCTGCCCTTCGGCGATCCCATGCAGGTGGTCTTCCGGCTCAGCATCCATGCCGACATCCCGGCCAACCAGAATCCGGACGGTTACAGCATCCCCGGCGAGCTGCTGTGGGAGTACACCTTTCAGCCGGGAGAGTTCTCCGCGCGGCCGTTCGGGGAAGGACCCGAGGGCTGGATGAATCCGCCGGACGAGTACGCCTTCCCGGGCGATGACATCTGCTGGCAGTACAACTTCCACATCGATCCCACGCAGGCCTTCTACCAGCACGGCTCTCCCGACCAGCCGATGGTCTACTGGCTGGACGTGCAGGCCCAGCCCCTGGATCCCCAGGCGTTCTTCGGCTGGAAGACCTCGCTCGACCACTGGAACGACGACGCCGTCTGGGGTCGCGGCGCGGAGCCCTACATGGGACCCTGGTTCGAGTTGCGCTATCCGCCGCAGCACGAGATGCACGGCCAGTCCATCGACCTGGCCTTCGTGCTCACCGGTGAGCCGGCGCTCGAAGAGGACTTCGGCGACGCGCCCGACACTTACCGGACCCTCCTGGCCAGCTTCGGGCCGCAGCACACCGTCGTCCCGGGCATCCGTCTGGGTGTCGCCGAGGACAGCGAGCCGGACGGCCAGCCGTCGGTCCTGGCCGACGGCGACGATCTGAACGGGATCGACGACGAGGACGGCGTGACCTTCACCTCGCCGCTGCAGATCGGCCAGCCGGCCACGGTGGATGTCACAGCCTCGGTGAACGGTCTGCTGGACGCCTGGGTCGACTTCGGCGGCGACGGCACCTTCTCCGAGGCCATCGATCAGATCTATGCCTCGCTGCCTCTGGTACCGGGGCTGAACAGCCTGAACTTCGTCGTCCCGGCCGCCGCCGTTCCGGGCCAGACCTACGCCCGCTTCCGCTTCAGCACCGCGGGCGGCCTGAGCTACGCCGGCCCGGCGCCGGACGGCGAGATCGAGGACTACACGGTCGAGATCCACGAGCAGCAGACCTGGAAGTGGCGCCAGGATCCCGACCTTTCGCCCCTGGGCATCGACGTCAACGCGACCGAGCCCTTCATCCTGGCCGACGACTGGCTCTGCACCGAGCCGGGACGGATCACCACCGTCACCATCTGGGGCTCCTGGCGCAACGACTACCTGCCCTTCCAGGGGGATCCCCTGGGCGTCTCGTTCCGGCTCAGCATCCACCGGGACGTCCCGGCGGGCCCGGTGCCCTACAGCATGCCGGGCGAGCCGGTCTGGTTCATGGACTTCCCACCGGGCAGCTTCGAGTGGAGCGTCTTCGCCGGCGACATCGAGGAGGGCTGGATGGATCCGCCGGATCTGTACATCTTCCCGGGCGACCACCAGTGCTTCATGTACACGTTCCACATCGATCCGGCCAACGCGTTCCTGCAGGAGGGGAACGACACCGTCTACTGGCTCGACGTGCAAGCCCAGCCGCTGGATCCCGATGCGTTCTTCGGCTGGAAGACCTCGCTGGACCACTGGAACGACGACGCCGTCTGGGGCCTGGGCGTCGAGCCCTATCCCGGCCCCTGGGAGGAGCTGCGCTACCCGCCGCAGCACGAGATGTTCGGCCAGTCCATCGACCTGGCCTTCATGCTGCAGAGCGAGCCCGTCGAGCAGATGGACTTCGGCGACGCACCCGATCCCACCTACCCCACGCTGCTGGCCAGCAACGGTGCGGCCCACATCGTGGTGCCGGGCTTCATGCTCGGCGGCAGCATCGACGGCGAGCCCAACGGCCAGCCCACGCCCGCCGCCGATGGCGACGATCTGGCCGGTAGCGACGACGAGGACGGCGTGGTCTTCACCTCGCCGCTGCGGCCGGGTGGACCCGCCACCGTCGACGTCATCGCCTCGGCGCCCGGACTGCTCGACGCCTGGATCGACTTCCAGGGAGACGGCAGCTGGTTCCAGGCCATCGACCAGGTGTTCGCGGCCCAGCCGCTCGCGCCGGGCGTGAACCACCTGGCCTTCAACCTGCCGATCACTGGTCTGCCGGCCCTGACCAGCTACGCCCGCTTCCGCTTCAGCAGCCTGGGCGGCCTGGCGCCCGTCGGCGCGGCGCCGGACGGCGAGGTGGAGGACTACCAGGTGCGGATCGACGACGACCTGAGCCGGACGCCGGACGTCACGCCGCAGCGCTTCGGCCTGCGCCAGAACGTCCCCAACCCGTTCAACCCGTTGACCACCATCTTCTTCGATCTGCCCGAGGCGCGGCACGTGACGCTGACCGTCTACGCCGTGGACGGCCGCAAGGTGGCCACGCTCGTGGACGCGGCGCTGCCCGCGGGCACGCACTCGACACAGTGGAACGGCCGCGACGGGACCGGACAGCCGGTCGCCTCCGGCACCTACTTCTATCGCCTGGAGGCCGGTGACGTCCACCTGACCGAGCGGATGCAGCTGGTCCGCTAACCACCGCCGCCACGGCGGCAAGACGCGAGGGCTCCGGGAGATCGCTCCCGGAGCCCTGGATTTTCCCTGCTGCCGAATGGCGGCGAGCGGACTACAGGCCGCTGAAGTGCACGATGGCCTGATCCGCCAGGCCCTTGAAGTAGGGCCAGTAAAGGCCCAGCACCAGGGTCGGGACGGCCAGCAGCACCATCACGACCATGTGCAAGGGGGCCAGGCGCAGCTGGCCGGTGCTCTCGTCGCCCTCGTACTGCGTGAAGTACATGGCCTTGGCGATCTTCATGTAGTAGAAGAGGCTGACCACGCTGTTCAGCACGCCGACCACCGCCAGCCAGTAGTACTGCTGATGCATGACCTCGGCGAAGAGGTAGAACTTGCCGATGAAGCCGGCGGTGGGCGGCAGCCCCGTCAGCGAGAAGAGGAAGAGGGTCATCATGGCCGCCGCCCAGGGCGCGCGGAAGCCCAGCCCGGCGTAGTCTGCCAGCTCCTCGCTGCGCAGCCGGTTGTTGACGGCCAGCACGAAGAGGAAGGCGCCCAGGTTCATCAGGGCGTAGACCAGCAGGTAGAAGAGGATCGCCTGCAGGCCCGCGGCGGTCAGCAGCAGGAAGCCCATCAGCAGGTAGCCCACGTGCGCGATGCTGGAGTAGGCCAGCAGGCGCTTGACGTTGCTCTGGCGCAGGGCGACCACGTTGCCGTAGGTCATGGTCACCACCGAGAGCAGGGCGATCAGCAGGGGCCAGTCCACCTTCTGCAGCAGTCCGGTCGCCGAGCCCGTCCCGGGGCCGGCCAGGAAGACGGTGTAGAAGAAGCGGATCATGAGCGCGAAGCCGGCGGCCTTGGGACCGACCGAGAAGAAGGCCGTCACCGGCGTCGGCGCTCCCTCGTAGACGTCGGGACACCAGAAGTGGAACGGCACCATGGCGATCTTGTAACCCATCCCGACCAGCACGAGAACCGTGATCACGAGCAAGGTGAACGGCGGGGCGTTGCCGTCCTGCAGGGCGACGCGGATCTGATCGAAGGTCGTGCTCCCGGTCAGTCCGTACAGCAGCGATAGACCATAGAGCATGACGCCGCTGGAGACGGCT
>Ga0315542_1001918_pt1 | contig 12902 bp, 13 predicted proteins | sample SalMarSW160120MG_FD_202541 | JGI IMG/M metagenome (GOLD analysis project Ga0315542, IMG submission 202541) | Salt marsh sediment microbial communities from the Plum Island Ecosystem LTER, Massachusetts, United States - Salt Marsh Sediment SW1601-20 ... | reverse complement strand
ACGATCCGGACGCTGGCCGAGGCAGGGGCGGTGACACGGGATCACCGCCTCATCGACGCTGCGACGGATGCGGCATCCTTCGTGTTGGACACGATGGTCTCGTCGGGAAGACTCATGCGGAGCTGGCGTGAAGGCAGGACCTCGGTTCCCGGCTTCGCAGACGACTACGCATCGCTCGCTCTCGGGCTCTTCTCCCTCTACCAGGCAGGAACCGACGTCCGTTGGTATCGAGAAGCGATCCGGCTCACCGACGAGATGGTGCGCCTGTTTGCCGACCCGGAAGGCGGAATCTTCACCACCGGGTCCGACGAGGAGGCTCCCCTCGCCCGCATGAAGGATCAAGTCGACTCCCCGACCCCGTCGGCAACGTCCATGGCCGCCGAGGTGCTGCTGATCGCATCGTTGCTCACGGGCCGGGACGATCTGAGATCCCTGGCAGAGTCGACCCTGCGGTCGGGCATCGCTGTAGCGCGACGGTCGCCAATGGCCGCAGGTCACCTCCTTGGGGTTCTCACCACACTTCAGGCAGGCACAAAGGAAGTTGCGGTCACCGGACCGCGCAGCAGCGACCTTGCTGAGGTCGTGTGGGAGCAGTTCCGGCCCGGCGTTGTCCTCGCCGTCGACGAGGACGGTTCGCAATCGGGGACCATTCCACTTCTCGAGGGCCGCTGGTCTGATACGCCACGGGCGTTCGTCTGTGAGGGCTTCGTGTGTGATCTTCCCGTATCGACCCCAGATGAACTCAGGAGGCGTCTGGCGTAGGGGCGTCGGAGAGCACGTCGGCGCTGAACACCACGAACGCGATCCAAAGCACATCGGCGAGCACCAGATGGAAGATCTGGAGCCAAAGCGGCGTGTGCAGCAGGATGTTGGACATACCAGCAACGAACTGAACAGCGACCAGCCCGATGACCACGCGACCGGACGTGCGTCTGGAGTCGATTGCCCGCACGATCCAGTACACCGAGAGGCCCACAGCGATCGCTATCAGGGGGTGGGCGACACGAAGCTGGGTCAAGAAGTGCTGGGCCGACTGTAGCTTCGACAGTGTCTCCGAGATCGACTCCGAAGGAAACAGGGTGTCGGCGAGTGCGGTGACTCCGCCGGACGCCGCTGTCAGCGCGATGCCGACCGCCCCGACGACGAGCAGCCACCCCTTCCGACGAACCCAGCGGATGGGTTCGTCGCTTGCCGCCCAATGGGCGGTCAACGTCAACGAGGCGAGCAGGGCCAGCGTCGAGATCAGGTGGATCGGCACGGCAATCGCTCTGGCAATCGACGTGTCTTCGGCAACCCACTCGAAGAGGACGAGCATCGCTCCGAGGAGCGCTTCGGTCAGCACAAAGATCCCTGACAGCGTCGCGACCACCCGCAGCCGGTGTCCCTTTGGGAACGTGCGAAACACCCTCCAGATGAGCACGGCAACGAGGACGAGCGCGATGCCACTCGTGATCCGATGGGTGAACTCGATGAGCCTCGCACCATGTATCTCGGCCGGAACCACCTGGCCATTGCAGAAAGGCCAGTGAGCGCCACATCCGGCCCCTGACTTGGTTGCCCGAACAACCGACCCGAACGCGATGACCGCCATGTTGAACACGACGGTCGTCCATGCGAGTTTCACCAGGCGCGACATGACGACGAGCTTAGAGGGTTCACCCCCGGATACACTCACCGGGTGATCTACGAAAGCGCCCTCGAGACGATCGGCAACACCCCCCTCGTTCGTCTCTCCCGCATCCACCCTCCAGGCAACCTCGTCGCGAAAGTCGAGCACCTCAACCCGGGAGGCTCCGTCAAGGAGCGAATCGCCATCACGATGATCGACCGGGCCGAACAACTCGGACTCATCGAGCCGGGCGGAACGATCGTGGAGCCGACCAGCGGAAACACGGGAGTAGGACTCGCGATCGTCGCGGCCGTCCGTGGTTACAAAGTGGTTTTTGCCGTGCCGGACAAGGTGTCCAAAGAGAAACAGGACCTGCTTCGAGCCTACGGCGCGACGGTCATCGTTGCCCCCACCGAGCTGCTCCCGGAGCACCCGGACTCCTACTACGGGGTTGCACGCCGGATCGTCGAGGAGACACCTGGCGCATACAGCCCTAACCAGTATGAGAACCCGGCCAACCCTGACGCCCACTACGTGACAACCGGGCCCGAGATCTGGGACCAGACCGACGGGGAAGTCGGAGCCGCTGTGATCGGCGTGGGCACCGGAGGAACCGTCACCGGCGCGGGGCGCTACCTCAAGGAAATGAACCCCGACGTGATGATCATCGGCGCCGACATCGAAGGATCCATCTACACGGCACTCACCGACGATGAGATCCACCAATACCTCGTGGAAGGGGTCGGAGAAGATTTCTGGCCCGAGACCCTCGATCCATCCGTAGTCGACGAGTATGTGATGGTCTCGGATGCGGAGTCGTTTGCGATGACCAGACGCCTCGCTCGAGAGGAAGGCTTGCTGGTAGGGGGTTCCGCGGGCATGGCGGTCCACGCAGCGGTCGACTTCGCTCGGCGGGAACCGAATCGGCTCACCGTTGTTTTGCTTCCGGACTCAGGCCGTGGGTACTTGTCGAAAGTCTTCAACGACGAGTGGATGATCGCCAACGGATTCGAGGTGACCTGATGCGGTTCGAAACCGATGCGATCCACGCCGGTCAAGAGCCGGATCCGACGACCGGCGCAGTGACGACACCGATTCATGCCACATCGACGTACGCGCAGGTCGCGCCTGGCGTCCACTCCGGTTACGAGTACTCGCGCACAGACAACCCAACCCGTCGTGCACTCGAGACGGCACTCGCGACCTTGGAGGGTGCCCGCGACGGTGGGGCCGTCGCAACGGCGTCGGGCATGGCGGCGGTCGCCCTCGTCGGCTACCTGATGAAGCCCGGCGACCATCTCATTCTCTCCGACGACGCGTACGGAGGGACCTTCCGCTTCTTCGCGAAGGTCCTCGCCGAACAGGGAGTCGAATGGTCGGCGGTCGACATGACCCGCGTCGAAGCCGTCCAAGAAACCATCAACGATCGCACCCGCCTCGTGTGGGTGGAAACCCCAACGAACCCACTGCTCCGTCTCGTAGACCTGACCTCGGTCGTGGAGACAGCACACAGGGTCGGGGCACTCGTTGCAGTCGACAACACATTCTCGACCCCCTATCTCCAGCGGCCGTTCAGCTACGGCGCCGACCTCGTCATCCATTCCACGACCAAATACCTGGGTGGCCATTCGGACGTTGTCGGAGGTGCAGTCATTACGCGCGACTCCGACCTGCTCGAGCGGCTCAGGTTCCTCCAGAATTCGGCCGGTCCGGTGCCCGGTCCCTTCGATGCCTGGCTGACACTGCGTGGGATCAAGACACTCGCCGTCAGAATGGAACGCCATTGCGACAACGCAGAGACCGTCGCAGCCTTCCTCACCGGCAGAGACGAGGTCGCAGACGTTCTCTATCCCGGACTGGAGGCACACCCGCAGCACGATCTCGCCACACGACAGATGTCGCGATTCGGGGGGATGGTCTCGTTTCGAGCAAAGGGCGGAACGGATGCAGCCCGAAGGATCGCTTCGGCAACCCGCATCTTCACCCTGGCCGAAAGCCTGGGCGGTGTCGAGTCGCTGATCGAGGTACCGGCCTCGATGACTCACCTCTCGGTCGCCGGCACCTCTCTGGAGGTTCCTGGGGACCTGATCCGGCTGTCGGTGGGAATCGAACATGTCGACGACCTCCTCGACGACCTTGCCGCGGCGCTCAGGTTCTGATGTACCCGACATCTGTTCTCATCGCCGCGTTGGTGGTGACCGTTGCTGCCGCCACGCTCCAAGGAACGATCGGATTCGGGTTCTCCGTCCTGTCGGTGCCGATCCTCACCCTGCTCTACCCAGGCCTGACACCCATCCCGCAGCTCATCATGGTCGCTCCGTTGACCATCTACATGGCGCTGAGAGAGCGAAGCAGCATGGACCTGAAAGGAGCCGGATGGATCGTCGCCGGCAGGTTCCCTGGTGCGGTGATCGGCGCACTACTCCTCGCGAGCGTGTCGAGACGCGCCCTCGACGGCCTCATCGCCGGTGTGGTATTCATAGGGGTCATCGCCCTGGCCGCTGGATTGTCAATCAAGCTCACACGAGTCAACAAGTTCGTCGCCGGAGTCGTATCAGGCATCAGCGGAACGACCTCGGCAATCGGCGGCCCTCCGCTCGCACTGCTCTATCACGGAGAGGCCGGCGCCACGTTGCGATCGAGTCTCGCGGCGATTTTCACGATCGGCGTAACGATCAATCTGACGACCCTCGCGATCGCCAGGCAGATCCACAGACAAGACCTGATCACTGCACTCCTGCTGTTACCTGCAGTCGCCCTTGGTCTGTTCCTCAGTCGCTATCTGTCAGGTCGAGTCGAAGGACCGGCACTTCGGCGCGGAATCCTGATCGTATCCGCACTTGCAAGCATCGGGCTCGCCGTCAAGACCGTGGTTGGTGTGTAATGCCGCCCACGTGGCTCTTGTCGAACACCTGGCGACGGATCTCCAGGACAAGCTCATCATCCATGGTCAAGTCGATCTCGCGGACATAGTCCTCTTGCATGACCGGATCCCAGTTCTCCCAAGTCTCCACCTGGTCAACCCTTCTCACGGTCCCAGCCAACCACCGCTAGTGACCATCTAACACTCTGCGTGGTCTCTCGTCAAGGGGTAGTGAGTCCGCTCAGCGCATTCTTCAGTGACGAACCGGCCCCGTGGAGTCCCCACTCGATGAGGAGGAGCAGCACGATGCAGATGACGACCGTCACCACGGCACGCACCCGATACGTCATCAACTCGTGCTGGTCTTCGAGATACGACCGCTCGACAACCGAGGCAGGCTGGGGAGGAATCACCGGTCTCCGAGTATCGATAGGAATGGCCCGAGATGACCGCCGCTCGACTTCGTGTCGTCCCCCGACCGCCACCGGAGAACTCGGCTCCTCCTCGTGAGTGGCAACATTCAGATCAGTGCCGGCAGGTTCCGCTGCGGCGACAACCGGCTCGCGTGGTTCCGAAGGAGCTTCTTCGAAAGGTGCGGGCTCCCCCAGCTGTTCGAGATCGGCGAACGACGCAGCGACAACGTTCTCGGGCCGAGACATCCCGACACTCTCAAGGAGCGTGTCCTCCGGGATGTTGAGGACCGCTGCGAGCGTCATGACAGTCTCGGGATCAGAGGGTTCACTCCTCCCCTTTTCCCAGCCTCGAATCGTGGACGGCGCCCTCCCAACCAGATCAGAGATCCTCTGGTAGCTCATCCCGGTGGCTGCCCGGGCGCGTCGAACGAGTGTGGCGAACGTATCCATCGACCCTTCAAGATTACCTGGGTATCGGCAATCGGCTGGTCAGGTCGTCAGTCGTCAGTCGTCAGGAAGACGCGACCACACTTGCCGTGGACCCTTGGGCGGAAGGCCGGAATCGGGCTGCAGAAGGCCCGCTAACCTGCCGCACGGAGGCGACCGAGCGCCTGGTGGGCTCCCCGGTCTTCAAAACCGGTGGGGGGTCGAAAGGTCCCCGGCGGGTTCGATTCCCGTCCGCCTCCGCCAAAACTCCGGGCCGACCCCACCCGACCCAGAGCCAGCTCACAGCAGCCAGCCAGCACGCCACCCCTCCAAGACGGAGCCGCGAGGCCAACCACACCACTACCTCAGACCGGACAGCCCAAGGCTCCCCGACAACCCCCACCAGACAGCAAAACCGGTGGAGGGTCGAAAGGTCCCCGGCGGGTTCGATTCCCGTCCGCCTCCGCCAAAACTCCGGGCCGACCCCGCCCGACCCAGAGCCAGCTCACCTGGCATCAATGTCTATCAGGATCTGGTCAAAGTGCCGCTCAGTACGCCGATACACACAAGTGATGAATGCCCAGCGAATCGTGTCGCCAGATGTTCACCTGCTGGTGTCGGTAGTGCCGGTACCGCTGCTTGTCGCCGACTACACGCCGATCATCGACCGTTTCCGCGGCATGGAGGGCGCAAAGGTGCGCGAGACCCTGCTCAACGATGCCGCTCTTCTCAACGAGACGCTTCGACTCCCGCTTGCTGTAGCTGCCAGCCCGGAGTGGACGAGGCTCTACGGATCGCCGGGGTCGGCCGAGGCCCCCGACTTGACCGACCGACGTTTCTCACCGGAAGACTATCCCGACCTCCATCGGTCGCTTGTCGACCAGTTCACTGCGCCGTTCTTCGGGACAACCGCCCTTGTCAGCGAACACAAGGCTCCAACCCTGTTTGGGGACGTCACCGTACGCTCGCACTGGCGGGTCATCGTCGATGATGGTGAGCCCGCCTGGGATCGCGTGGTCATTGCCGATCTCGACGTCACCGACCTTCGCATCGCCCAAGCGACGCTGCAAGAGCACCTGGAGAGGAAACAGCAGCTTGTCAGTTCGGTATCGCACGAGATCAGGACCCCGCTGGCGTCCATCGTTGGCTTCGCCGGACTGCTGCGCGACTCGTCCGACCTCACCAACGACGAGCGAAGAGAGCTGCTCCAGATTCTCGTTCAGCAAAGCTCGGACATCACCAGCATCGTTGACGATCTCCTGGTGGAGGCCAAGAGCGACACAGGTCAGCTCCAGGTCTCGTCCGTTGGCGTTGATCTTCGCGCTCAGGCGGCTCAGGCGATCGAAAGCATGGACTTCGAAATGCGCAGGCTCATCTCGCTGCCGACGACGCCTGTCCACTGCGTCGGTGACCCTGCACGCGTCCGCCAGATCGTGCGCAACCTCGTCTCAAACGCGAAGAAGTACGGGGGTCCGGACATTCGGGTACGCACGGAGCAGCAGACCAGCGAAGGTCTTCTGATCGTCTCCGACGATGGTCCTGCCATCCCTGAGGATCAGCGCGAGGCGATCTTCAGCGCCTATGTCCGGGGTTCACAGGCATCGAGCGATGTCCTGTCTTTGGGCCTTGGTCTCCACATCTGCCGGACTCTTGCCCGGAGGATGAACGGCGACCTGACGTACCGGTACGTGGATGGGCGTAGCGAGTTCGTACTGGAACTGCCCCTTCGGCCGGAGTAGCGCCGGCGAACAGCAAACGGCCTCCGCCGTCAGCTGCCCGCTTCCCACTCGCTGAACGGATGGGCGATCAGATTGGCGTTGTAGTACCGCGGGTCCCCCGTCACTTCTTCGCCGATCCACGGCGGCATCGCGAAGGACTCGTCCTCGGCGGACAGCTCGATCTCGGCGACCACGAGCCCTTCGTTCTCCAAGTGGAAATCGTCGATCTCCCACGTGTGGCCGCGATGTCGAACCTTGTACCTGGTCTTGGAGATGATCGGTCGCTCACACAGGTCGAGCATGGCGAGCGCATCATGGAGTGGGACCTCGTATTCGAACTCGGACCGCTTCGCACCGACCGTGATCCCTTTGATCGTCAGATACCCCTGGTCGCCAACGGTCCGTACCCGGACGGTTCGCTCCTTGACGGTCGACAGGTAGCCCTGCCGGTAGTCCACACCTTCGCCCAAATCCCGCCACGCCTGTGACGTGACGAGGAACTTGCGCTCTATCTCTATGCCCATTCCAATCCTCGAATCATTGCGGGGTAGCTCTCATTGGGTCGATCGTCGATTCCGAGATCTGCGACGGTTTCTTCCACGGCTTCCGGGTCGGCGGATTCCACGGCGATGGTCTCGTACACTGCCCCGTTCACCTGGACTCGAGAAGATTCCCCCCGGCAGAGCCCAATTCTGACCAGTGACCGATCCTTGTGAACCTGCACGACAATCAGCTCGTCGAACGCTTTCACCGCGAAGATGAACTCCTCTTCGTTCACCGAGTGGGGCATCGATACGGGCTCTTCAACACCCAGTCTGAGGAGCACGGACTTCGCGACCACCTCGGCGCTCAAAGGAAACGCCGCCTTGAACACCGGCTTCCAACGTTCCAGCCTCCCGTGTACCACGATGAGTTCCTTGATGTCGACAATGCCGGCGCGGATCTTGACATTGACGCCCTCCATCTTCGATACGACGTATGTTTCGTTGCTTTGGCGACGCTCGTACAGGTCTCCCTTCTCGAGAAGTCTCCGCCGTACGCCATCCAGCCCGACGCCCCAGACCCTGAACTCGAACCGAGGAATGATCTCTGTCATTGCGTAGTACCTACCGGATCACCACAGAGCCGAACGGCTCGACCATGGGAACGATTCTGTCTGCATCGCCAACCATCACCGTGGTCAGCTTCCGAGAAGTCAGGAACGGAGCTGCGGCGGTCAAGACGTCCTCTTTCGTTGCCGAGGCGACTTCCTTCTGAAAGCCAGCGAGATAGGCGAGATCGAGCCCGCGAGCAAGGAGCGAATCGAGCAGGTCGGCGAACCCTGCCTTGGTTTGCGCCTGGATCGACAGCACTCCCAACGAATACCGGCGGGCATGGTCGAGTTCGTCAGGCTCCACCTCGATCGTGGAGATGCGCTCCAGCTCGGACAGGATCTCGGCGTAGGCGAGACCTGTGACTTCGGATCGAACATCGGCCGAGATCGAAATCGATGAGACGGCCCGCAGGTGGCGAATGCGCGAGCTCACGTTGTACGTGAAGCCCTTCTCCTCTCTCAGGTTCGTGACGAGCCGTGACAGGAAGTAGCCCCCGAACGCGAGATTCGCCAGACTGAATGCAGCGTCTGCGCGGGGAGCAGGCCCAACCATCCTGATATTCGTCTGTTGGGCACCTGGACGGTGCACTACCAACAGTGGCTTGCGCCGCCACTCGACCGGTGGTACTCCAGGCGGCATGCGTCGTCGTGTCCGAAACGACGACACCAGGTCGATCAGACGCCCCGGCGCCAGATCACCGACCATTGTGAGCATCCCGTGTGATGTCAAAGTCTCGTGAGTCTCTCGGAGTACGCCAGGGGTGACGCGTCGAACAGTCGACGCCGCCGGCAGACCGAAACCATACGGGTGCCTTCCGAAGACCCGTCTTCGCAGCGCCTCTCCGGCGACCACTTCGGGTTGTGACCGAGCCAGAACGACTTCCTCGGCGAACCGGTTCCGTTCCACCCGAACGGGAGCATCTGGAAAGGCGGCAGTTCCGACGATCTCTCCTACCAGCGATAGATACTCAGCTGTTCGATCTGTCGGAACCGAGCCACTGATGACGAGACCGTCCTCGTTTGTGTGTGCGGTCAGCGTCGCTCCGATCGACCGCACCTCGATGTCGATGTCTTCTTGCGAGCGAGTCTTCGTTCCGGCTGTGAGTGTTCTCGCGAACAGGTCTCGTGCTGCCTCTCCGGGACGCGACGTCGCGACGATCGGGATCCTGAGCCGAACCTCGACCAGGGACGCTCCCGGCCGTTTGACCGCCACCACCCTCAGTCCGTTCCCGAAGGTCCGCTCGACGGCCTTGGGAAGCCTCATAGGGCGAGGGCTGGGCACATCGGGCATCACAGTGCGCCTCCGGGGACGACACGAAGTTCTGCCCGGCTCTCGGGACGCAGCCAGGTTCCGGCGACTTCGGCGACGGTCTCACGTGTGAGCTGCTGGTACATCCCAGGGACCCGCGTGACGAGTTCTGGATCGTCGTGAATCAGTTCCGCAACGCCCACCGACATCGCCCGACTGAGAACGTTGTCCATCGTGCGATGGTGCGTGGCCACCATACGAGCCACGACGGGACCGATTTCCTCTTCTCTCAACGATCTCACGGCCGTCGCAATCTCTTCGCTGATGGCCTCGACGATGCGCCCTCCGTCGGCAAGACGCGGATAGAAGGCGGAGATCTGAAATCGGGTCGGATCGCGCATCTCGAGCGGACCGCCCCAGCCCGGCATCTCACCGATCCAGGCATCCACCGACGTGACGAGATGGTCTCGGTGGACCAGGCGTTGCTCGAGGCGGGACGTCACTCCGTCCGCAAGAACGCCGGCGAACACGTCGAGCGCGAGCACACTCTCGAAGTCCTGAAGCGGATCAGGCACCCGAAAGCCGAGTGCGAGCGCGGGGGCCGGAGCAAACGGGTCGTCGGTGTCTCTTCGTCGTGGCGCCGAGAAGATCGGTTCTGCAAACGATGACCGCCGAGGCGTTCGTCCGCCTGGTATCGGTCCGAAGTGCTTCTCGATGAGTGCAACGGCGCTCTTGGGATCGAAATCGCCACATATCGCGAGCACCGCGTTCCCTGGTGTGTAGAAACGTCTGAAAAAACGACGGACATCGTCGAGGTGGGCGGCATCCAAGTCCTCGAAGCTCCCGTACCCATCGTGAGTGTTCGGGTACGTGTCGAACATGAGCGCAGGCAGCGAAATCCACGGGAACTTGCCATAGGGACGGTTCAGAACGTTGAGACGAATCTCTTCCTGCACGACGGCCCGTTGGTTGTCCAGGTTCTCCTGATCGAGCAAGAGCGATCGCATTCGATCTGCCTCGAGAAAGAGCGCCATGTCGAGCGCCGTCGCCGGCATCACTTCGAAGTAGACCGTGTAGTCCGGCGTCGTCATGCCGTTCACGACGCCGCCGTTGCCAAGGATCCGTCGATCGAACTCACCCTTGGGAACGCGGGTCGAACCCTGAAACATCATGTGTTCGAAGAGGTGCGCGAACCCACTGCGCCCCTCCGGTTCGGAACGGAACCCGACGTCGTACAGGATCGATAGCGCGACCACCGGACTCGTTTTGTCCGGTGCCATCACCACTCGCAGCCCGTTGTCCAGACGAGCACGCTCGATCATGTGGCACAGGTTAGATGCGGACTGGAGTACGGAATCCGGGTGTGCCACCATGGCTGTATGACGAATGGTCCAGTCAGCGCCGATGCAGACGGTTTCCGTGTGCTGCCCGGATGGCGGGTCGGTCACCTCGTGGAGGAGTCCTCAACGCGATCGGGCCTCATCGTCCCCGCCGCCGCCGTCGCCGAGAAGTCGACCGAAGCACTTGCGCTCATCGATGTTCGCAACGGTGAGCGGTTCTGGGCGGTGCCCACAGAAGCGTGGCGGTTCATCTGGCCGGCGACCGGCCAGGTAGTCATCGCCGTCAGGGAGTCACAGATCATCGCCGAGGAGCACGCCGACGAGGAACACACCGGAGGTCGCTACCTGTGACGACCGGACGGTCCGAACGGCGTCTCACCGCAACCGTCACCGACCTCGACGTCGTACGCCAGAGGGCGTTTCTCGTCGGTTCGATCCTCGACCAGTCATCCGAGCATTCCCTCGACGAGCTCTCACAACTCACCGATACTGCAGGCTCGGATCCCGTTGGACACGCCACTCTTCGACCGCGCAAACCCGACCCATCGACGTTCATCGGTTCGGGCCAGGCGAAACGTCTCGCAGAAGAGACACACCGGCTCGATGTCGACGTGGTCATCTTCGATGACGACCTCACCCCCACACAGCAGCGGAACCTTCAGAAGATCTTCGGGTGCGACGTGGTGGATCGCCCGGGGCTGATACTCGACATCTTCGCCCAGCACGCAACGAGCAAGGCAGGCATGCTCCAAGTGGAACTGGCGCTTCTTCGCTACCACCTCCCGCGTTTACGTGGCCGCGGCGTGGCACTGAGCCGGCAGGCAGGTGGGATCGGCACCCGCGGTCCTGGCGAGACGAAACTCGAAACCGACAGGCGGCGTATCGAACGCCGTATCGCCAGACTGAAGGTCGAGCTCGAGACGCTGGAACGAACCCGCCACACCCAACGCAAGGCCCGTGCTCGCAACGAGGTGCACCTTGTTGCGCTCGTCGGCTACACGAACGCCGGCAAGTCAACGATGCTCAACGCGCTCACGGGAACCGACGTGCTCGTCGAGGACCGGCTGTTCTCCACGCTCGACGCAACCGTCCGCAAGCTCCCGCTCCCGGAGGGCCGCACGGTCGTGCTCTCGGACACCGTCGGATTCGTCCGACGTATCCCTCACGATCTGATCGCTGCCTTTCACTCAACGCTCGAAGAGATCGAAGACGCCTCATTGATACTTCATGTCGTCGACTCGTCAGACCCTGACGCGGAAACCCACATTGCGACGGTCCACGGCGTGCTCGGGGAGTTGGGTGTCTCGACCATCCCAGAGCTCCTCGTGTTCAACAAGACAGATACCGCGAACCCCGTGCACGTCCGGAGGCTCCTCGCGCTTCACTCTGACGCGATTGCCGTGTCGGCTGTCTCAGGTGAGGGACTCGACGAACTCATGGACGCGATCGAACAACGCGTCTCACCAGACTTGATCGAGACGGTCGTCTCGGTGCCCTACGACCGACCCGACCTCCTGGCGATCGTCTGGAACCAGACGGAAGTACTCGCAGAGAAACACGACGAAACCGGCACCCGGTTCACCGTTCGGATGCCGGAACGCCTGCTCGAAGTGTTGTCGGTCGGTCTATGACGCGTTTGCGTAGCCGAAGAACGCCGCAAGGATCGCAGCTGCGAAGACCGCAAGGATGACCAGTCCGATCAAGAGCGGAATGAGCACGATGGCAACGGCCGATCCGGTGCTCACCTCTTCGGACTCTCGAACCGCGAACACGGCGCACACCATCGACCAGATACCACCGATGATTCCACCGATCCAGGGAATGATTCCCAATGCCTGAGGTGCGTACGCATAGCCGAGCGGCCGGAACATCTCGATGAACTGCGCCTTGCCACTGAACAGCTTGCCAATCAGCCAGAGAATGCCGGTCCCAATGGCCAGCCCAATGGTGGCTGCCACGACCGCGCCAATGATCCATCCAATGAACTTGAAGTCGGCCGGTCCGAAGATCGCACCGAGGCCCGAGAGCGCTGCGGCCAGTCCTGTCACCAGCATGGCCTCGACCGTCTTCGTCTCGTCCGCCGACACCTCTTTGTACAGCGTCGGGTCGAGACGTACCGCGCGCATGACCCGCTCCCACATTCCTGCGCTCTGCGAACCCTCGATCGTCATCCTTGTCCTCCTCTAGGCGA